>Ga0164296_1003506_pt1 | contig 14777 bp, 5 predicted proteins | sample GEODES057metaG_FD_113533 | JGI IMG/M metagenome (GOLD analysis project Ga0164296, IMG submission 113533) | Dystrophic lake water microbial communities from Trout Bog Lake, Wisconsin, USA - GEODES057 metaG | ecosystem: Environmental > Aquatic > Freshwater > Lake | place: USA: Trout Bog Lake... | reverse complement strand
CATTACTACACCAACATCTTCTGTAAATTACTTACAACTTTCTGGTAATACTACAGGCAATTCGCCAACAATTTCAACACAAGGTTCTGATGCAAACGTATCAATGAATCTTGCTTCGCAAGGTTCTGGATCTATTAATTTTTCTACAGCAAATAGTGGATTGCAATTTAAAGTAGTTGATCCAGGAGTAACCACAACATCTTGGTTACAAGTTAACGGATCTGCTGCATCAGGAAGTGCTTTAATTGCTGCAAGAGATATTACAGGAATTACTGGAAATCCAGTAAACATTAATTATTCTACAAACAATTCGGGTTCTCATTATTTTAAAACTGGTTCAGGAGCATTAACTCAATTTGCTGTTGGTCCTACAGGTTCAGCAGTAAATTATCTTACTGCTACAGGTGCTGTTACAACAGGATTTGCTACATTAGGTGTTTCTGGTTCTGATGTATCACCAGGTTTAAGAATTCAAGGTAGTAGTGGTGGTAATATTGATATTACTCGACCATATAATTCTTCCAATTCAGGATATGTACAAGTTGGTCCTGCTGGTGGAAACACAAGTGATGGCCAAGGCGGTGCTTTTTGGCGTGGATTCCATATCTATGGTCCAAACTGGACGTCAGGGGGTTCTTATCAATTTCCAAGAAGTTCACAATATTTTGAATTTGATACATTAACAAATCCAACTTATAAAAATTATTACTACAATTTAGGTAATTCAAGTGTAGGTAATGTTATTAATATGATTATTAGCAATAGCGCCGCAGGTACTATTGACTTTAAAGGTGCTCAAGCTAATAGTAATGATTTATCATTTAGAATTATTCCAGCAAATGCATTTAGTGGAACAATTCATTCAAACTATTTACAAGTAACTGGTGGTGTGACAGGAAATACTCCTGTAATGTCTGCTAACGGTACTGATACAAACGTATCAATGTCATTTATACCAAAAGGTATTGGTGCATTTGATGTCCAAACGTCCAACGTAAATTTCAGTAACGGTAATACTGTAACATTAATTTATCAGCAGTCAGGTGGTTCAGGTTATACTTCAACACCTACAGTAACAATATCCAATCCAACTTCCGCTGGCGCTAATGTGGCCACAGCAAATGCTTTTGTGGGACTTTGGAGCTCAGCAATAGCTAATGCTGGATCTGGTTATAGTGCAAATGATATTATTACATTTGTTGGTGGAGTACAAAATACTGACAACGTACAATTCCAAGTTCTTACAGTTAATGGCACTGGTGCAATTTTAACAACTTCTATTTACAACAATCACTATGGTAGTTATTGGACAGTACCAACAAGCCCAATATCTGTTACTGGTGGCACAGGAACTGGCGCAACATTTAATAGTACTTGGACAGTTTATGGTACAACAGTAATAAATCCTGGTTCTGGTTATATTGAACAACCTACTGTAACATATAATGCTTCAGGTGGTTCTGGTGCAGTTGGAATTCCTTTTGTTGGCGGTAATGCAAACTTAAAAACTCTCGGTTTAGGATTAAATTTTTATACACCAGGAGGATTAAACTTTAAAGTTGCTGATTCAGGACAAAATCCAACAGGCGGATATTGGTCAGCATTATATTCAGGTCAACCAACACTTAGAGCTCAAACAACAGGCGCAGCTGGTGCATCAATTCAAACTTCAGGAACAGGTGCATTATTTTTTGGTACATCAGGTGGTGTTAACCAATTTACCGTAACACATACAGCTTCAGCAGTAAATTATGTACAAATAACTGGTTCGACAACGGGTGCAGGACCAGTTATATCAGCACAAGGTTCCGATTCTAATATTGGTTTAGTGTTATCTGCCAAAGGTGGTGGTGGTAATGTTATCAAAGGTGCAGGAACTTATTTCCAAGACCTTGCAACTAGCACAAATCAATTTTCAGTTATTGGTACATCTTCTGCCGTCAATAGAATATCTGTAACAGGTAACACTACAGGTAATGCTCCAACAATTTCTGTTGTTGGTTCTGATACCAATGTATCGATGAACATTGCTTCACAGGGTACAGGTAACGTTAATATTAATGCTGCTAATACAGTTACATCAGGAAATCTTTATGTTAATGGCACATTGAATGTAACCGGCAATATTGTATTTCAAAACACTACAGTAAACAATGTAACAATAAACAATACTGAAGTAGCAAATACTATTTTAGTAAATCAATCGTATAATCAACAAACAATAAATGTTTCAAGTGCGTTGCAAATTGGTAGTAACGTTACTGCCAATGGATCAGTTCTTGCTCAAAACATTTATATTCAAGGTGGAACAAATTATGTTTATAATTCTGCCAACCTTCAAACTAGTTCTTGGTCAACTCATTCCGGTGACGTTTCTGGTAATACAACTGTAACGGCCAACACAACAATACCTGCACCAGATGGATCATTAACTGCTTGGCAATTAAATAATAATGGCAACCAAACAACTCCAATATATGGAATTTTTCAACAGTCTGGTGCACCTATCACCAGCAATGGACCATATACTATTTCAGTTTGGATGAGAGCTGGATCATTAACTTCTGGACAATTTTTTATGTCTGGAGGTTCTGATGATTCCGTTTCTACTGGAGGCGTAGTTACATTAACTAATCAATGGCAACGATTTGTATTTACAGGATATAATTATGTTAGTGGCGGTGCTCGTATTCAATTTTCAACAAATGCTCAAGCAGGTAGTATATTAATTTGGGGACCACAAATTGAACTTGGTGGTCCATTTACAGCTAAAGGTGTAGCATCACCTTATATACCAACATACTCTGCTGTGGCTGTTGTTTCTTCAAATAATAGCGTATATGTTCCCACAGGTAATGTGTCAGCATCCAATATTGTTACTCCAAATAAAATCAATTGGGTCAATTCAAATAACGTTTCTCAAATGTATCAATTCTACAATGGTGCCACCCAAAGTTATGATTTAGTGTTTGGATAAAATGAATGTCAAATACTATACGAATTACTTCGGCTGGAAATTATTACGCCAATTCATTTGATGAAGTAACATATAATCCAAATTCTGGATATAATAAAAATTTACTACAATATTCTCAAAATTTTGATCAAATAAACAGCATTCTTAGTGGTTGGTATGGCGCAAATAGTTCTTCTCCATATAATGCTTATATTTTAACTAACGCAACAAAAAGTCCAGCCGGAGACAGTACTGGCCAAAAATTATTAAGTGCTCCTGCGGCCGCCGGTTCTACAATACAAAGAGTTTATCAAAATGTTAATTTTGTGGCAGGACAAGCATACACTTTTTCTCTCTATGCTAAAATTGCAGAGTTTTCAAATTTTATTTCTTATGTTGAGCCTGCATCAGGTCGAGTTGGTATTACTGTTAATTTAAGTACTTTATCTGTTTATGTTTATGCCGGTGCCACAACAAATACATTTATAACTCCCGTAGGAAATGGATGGTATCGTGTGGGGTTTACTTGGATAGCGCCCGCAACAGAAAGTGCGACAGTTGATGCAATGAGATTAGTTAATAATTCTGGTCAATCAACATTTACCGGTGACGGAATTTCTGGAATTTATATTTGGGGAGCTCAATTAGAATTAGGTTCTACGGCAACAATTTACCAAGCTACAGGTAACGGACTTACTCCAGCAAATAATTCAGTATCAAAAATAGATTCTAATGGTAACAGTTATATTACAGGACAATTTGATGAGATAACTTACAATGCTAATTCTGGTTATCAAAAAAATTTACTACCGTATTCACAAACTGGATTAGCTAATATATGGGCACCCGCAGCAATAACATATACAGCAAATGCAACTATAGCTCCAGATGGAACTAAGACTGCAGGATTAATTCAAGAAACTTCAGGATTAGCAACACATGTTTTTGCTGAAAATATTAATTTACCAACTGCAAATACTTCATACACTTTTTCTTGTTATATTAAATCTTATAGCGGCGATAGACAATTTTGGTTTCAATTTCACGAAACTCCAGCATATAATTATGTTACTGCTATTACAAATAATTCTTTAGCAACTTTTGATTCTTCACCTAGTTTAGGTGGTGTAGCAAATCCTAGTGGCGGAATATATTCCAATCCAACAGGATCATTAGTTTATGTTGGTAATGGTTGGTATAGAATTTCATTGTCGGTCAAAGTAGCAAATCAAATTACAAATACAACTTTTGTTATAGGTTTATATAATGTTTTTGCTCAATCTTATGTTGGCAATGGAACATCAGGAATTTATATTTGGGGCCCACAAGTAGAGTTGGGAAATACAGCAACAATATATGTTCCTACTGTAAGCAATTCTATTATAGCTAATACTTTTGTACAAAGAGTTGTTAATACTGGTGACACTTATGTGTCAGGAAGTTATGATGAATGGACTGGTGTTGTTGCTACCACCAATGGTCTTGTTTTAAATTTGGATGCAGCGGTACCAGCAAGTTATTCTGGAGTACAAGGTTCAAATTGGTATGATACGGCGAGTGGATATGTTTTTTCATATTATAGTTATTTGTACCAATCTACTTTTAATACATCAAATTCAACTTTCAATATGAGTAGTACTCTTTTTGAAGGATTTAATTCTACTACAGGAACTTTACCTGCATTAGATACATCAACATTTAGTATAGAAGTTTGGTTAAAACCTACCAACTATAATTCCAATAATCAATATAACAATATGATTTCTTTTAGAGAAACGTATGCAACAAAAGGATTTAGATTTGGTCTTTCGACAACATCCGGTTTAAACACGGATACAGCAGGAGCTCCTATATTTTGGACAAATCAAACTGGTGGAAATTTTATTACTTCAGCTTCAAGTTATCCAATACTTATAAACAATTGGTATCAAATTGTAGTTACTTATGACGGAACTAACTGTAAAATTTATGTTAATGGTTCGTTGTACTCTAATACAACAGGAACTTATTTACCACCTTCAGGTAATGGCCTTGAGATAGGTGGAGATGGCGATGGTTTATTAAGTTTTACTGGCCAATTATCAAATTATAAACATTATAACCGAGCTTTATCCGCACAAGAAGTTCTTAATAACTTCAATGGTTTAAGAAATAGATTTGGCATATAGACATAGAATAAATAGGATACCATGGCAAAACTTCTAACAGGCACACGAATATACGGTACGGCTAACGTAGATAATATACTCTATGTTGGTGGTGTCACACCCGTACAAGCAGTCAATGTTAATTCAGGATCAATTCAAGTAACTGGTGGTATTGGAGTTACTGGTAATGTAGTTGCTAATAATATTTTATTTCCTTCTGCCAATGCTCAGAATTCATCTGTAGTTGCTTATTCATCGTCAAACATATATGACCTAGATGATTTGTCATATGCGGCCGATGGTTATAAAAATACATTTTTATTAACTTATAACCAACAACCAGTTTCTATACCATCACCATTTAATCTAATGGTCACAGTTAACGGTTTGATTCAACCAGCTTTTGACTATAAATATGATACTGTATGGCTAAGTTATATGTTAACGGCATCAAAGGGTTACACATTAGATAACTCAGGTAACCTTAGATTTGCTGATTCGCCACCAGCCGATTCACAAATTCTTGTTCGTACTGTGGCAGGTAGTGTGCCTCCAAGTAACAAAAAAATCTATCCATTCAAACCATTAGACATTTTAATGGGTTACTAAATATACAATAAAACCATCCTAATTCATTGGAGATAAAATGGCTCGCAAAGTAATACTTGACAAATACTATACCTTTACCCCTTCTACCAGAACTGTCGTTATTCCACGAGCCGTTCCAAGAGAAAGACTGGTACTCATTACTGACGTTACCACCAACCAAGTATTGTTTAACTTCTCGGATCCTAACCTACAGGCTACTTCATATACTATTGCATCTTCTCCTGATGGTTCTTCTACATCCACTACAGTTGTTTTAAACTATAACACAACATCGTTAAGTGCAACCGACAGTTTAAGTATTGTCATTGATGAGTATGATGAGAAGTTTTCTCCTTCTGAATCGTATTTGGATCCAATCAATAAACTTCGTGTTTCCACACCACAGTCTTTAATTGATACCGACTATGAGTATTCAATTCAAACGACCAAGTGGGAACAATTAGGTATGATTAACAATCAACCATTTGCCTACTATGTTACTGCTACAGGCAACTTAAACTTAACAAACTTAACTCCTCCAGCATTTGGTTCTAGAACTTATACAGGCACAGTACCAACAGGTAATACAGCACCTGCTGTAGGTACACCAGTTGTTATTTTAGATTCTTTATATTCTGGTGCTGATGGCCTATACATTGTAGATTCAAATAATAACTTGACATTGACAAACACCACAGGTACTTCCAATACATTCTCATATACTGGTAAGTTTTTCTATACTGGCGCTTTAAGTTCCATTTTTAACAATGGTGTAACAACAGGTTACCAAGGATTTACTTTCAGTAACTCTGCCATTTCTATGGTATCTGCCACAGCAACATCAAATGTGGTAACTGTAACAACTACCAATCCACACGGACTGGCAGTTGGTAATGAGATTGCTCTGACTGGTGCTTCAGCAGCCACAGGTTCTTGGACTGTTGCCTCTATCATTTCACCAACAATCTTTACATATAATACTACAGGTATCTCGACACAGAACGGTGGCGCAATTACTCTGACTGGCGCTAACTTGTATGTACGACCACAAGGTCTCGCAATCCATCGTGCGTTTGATGGTGGTGTTCGTTTCTCTACCAATGCCGCTTCACATAATCAACAATATATTCGCCAGACTCGTAGATATTTCCGTTATCAATCTGGTAAAGGTATTCAGATGTCTACCGGTACCACACTTAAAGCTCAGATGAACTTAGATGGTATTACATCATCTGGTACATTATGTACTGTTACCACAAAAGACCCACACAACATTAGTTACCCAACTACAGTTGTTATTGGTGGTGCTAACGAATCTGCTTATAACGGATCATTTGTAGTTCAAACTGTAATTAATCCTTATCAGTTTACATACAATGCTCTGACAACTCCAGTCAACACGGTTGCTTCTGGTCAAATTTATGGTTCTGTATCAGGCTGGTATGGTGCTTCAAATCGTGTTGGTATTTTTGATTCACAAAATGGATTATTCTGGCAGTATGATGGTCAAACATTATCTGCTGTAAAACGTTCTTCAACATATCAAATTGCAGGTCAAGTATCTGTAACTCCTGGTTCTTCTACTGTTACAGCATCTTCTGGTTACTCAACATACTTCAACAAACAATTAGCAGTAAATGATTATATTGTTATTAAAGGTATGTCATATCGTGTAACTGGTATTGCTTCTGATACCACAATGTATATTCAGCCACCTTATCGTGGTACCATTTCTCAGACAAATGCTGTCGTAAGTAAAACAATTGATACAGTAATACCACAAAGTTCATTTAACATTGATCGTTTAGATGGTACTGGTCCTTCAGGTTATAATATTGACTTGACTAAGATGCAAATGTTCTACATTGATTATTCTTGGTACGGCGCTGGTTTCATTCGTTGGGGTGTTCGTGGTCCTGATGGTAACGTAATTTATGTACACAAGTTAATTAATAACAACGTAAACTATTTGGCTTACATGCGTTCAGGTAACTTGCCTGGTCGTTATGAAACAAACACATTTAGTAAAACTACATTTATGACTGGTGGTGCCTCAGGTGCTTGGACAAACTTCTTGTCTACAGATACTACATTGTATGCTAATAACACATCAGGTTGGCCATCAACAGGCACTTTATGGATTAAAGGTTCTCAAGCAGGTAGTGAATTTATTACTTACTCAGGTATTACTGCTAACGCTATTGGTACAATGTCAGCATTTACTGGTTTAACTAGAGGCCAAGCCGGTTTATCTACAACAGGTAACTTAACTTCTGGTAATAACTATATCACCAGTTTAGCTTCTACAACAGGCGTACAGATAAACCAATACATATTTGGTCAAGGTATTCCAAATCAATCTTATGTTACACAGATTCCTAACTCAACAACTATTGTAATGAGCCAAGCAGCGATTGCTACTGGTACTTCAAACACAATTACATTTGCTCCGTTAGGTAATACTGCTGCTCAGTTTAATTTCTCAACAACTGCTCAAACTGCTATTGAGTTACATTCACCACAGTTTGGTCCTGAGATTAACCATTGGGGTACTTCAGCAATTATGGATGGTGGTTTTACAACAGATAAATCATTCATCTTTACAAAAGGTATGCCAATAAGTATTAACGTTGCAACTGGTGCAGCACAAGCAGTTATGAGCTTCCGTATTGCTCCAACAGCATCAAATGGTGTGCCAGCAACTGCGTTAGGTATTCGTGAAGTTATCAATCGTATGCAACAGATTCCTTTTGAGACTGACATGTATGCCAACGGATCATTCTTGATTACTGTTGTGTTGAACGGCACAACTTCAAATACACAAGAACAATGGTTGAACGTTGGTGGTTCAAGTCTTTCACAATATATTTTCCACAACCAAGGTACTACTGTAACTGGTGGTGAACCAGTATTTGGATTCTTCTTGAATACACAAGGTATGTCAGGATTGTATGCAACAACTCAGCAAGACTTAACTTCATTATTGCCATTAGGGCATAGTATTCTTGGTGGAGGTTCTGCTAATGCTGCTTCATCAATTTATCCAAATGGACCTGACGTAATAACATTCGTTGCTCAAAACATTCAGAGTGGTGCTAATGCAGCAACAATTCAAGCACGTTATTCTTGGAACGAAGCTCAGGCATAAGGACTTCTTATGTCTTTAACTTTAACACAACTACAGGTAATTCCTGCTGCCAACGATAGTACAACATACTATGTTGGTATGCAGCCTGTACAAGCAGGAAAAACTACTGCCGAATATGTGTCACCGGCAATTCAATTTGTTCCAGCAAATAATTATTTAACGCTTGCTGGTTTACCTGTCATTACATCAAATACCACAAGTTCTGTAAATATTACCAATGGTGCAAATACAACAACATCAAACAATGGTGCATTAACTGTTGTAGGTGGTGTTGGTGTAAGTGGTTCTGTTTATGTTAGCAATAGATTAGGAATTACTGCAGCAAATAATAACTCAGTAGTATATCAAGTATATAACTCAGCAACTGGCACTATCGATACGGTATTTGGATAATGAATGTCAACAGTAACCAAACTCACACCTAACGGAACATTCTATATTACCGGCACGATTGACGAAGCAACGTACAATCCAAATTCAGGTTATTACAAAAATTTATACGCATACTCTCAAGATTTTCAAACTTGGTTAAATTTATTTGGCGCTCCATACGCATGTAGTTATTATGCAGCTAATTCAGCAATTGCTCCTGATGGAACAATGACAGCATGGACCATTAGTAATATTCCAAATCAAAATAGTTCTTTTTCTAATCCTTGGTCTGGAAATATTGCTTTTAATTTTGGGTCAAAGTACGCTCCGCCAAATTCAGTATATACAAAATCTATTTACGCAAAATGGGTAACTGGTTCTCCAAATTTATATTTTCAATTAATACCTACTGTTGGTCCTTATGCTGTAACACAATTTAATTTACAAACAGGAGTAGCGTCAGGAGGATCAGGATATCTTTCAGCAGGAATGGTATATGCTGGTAACGGGTGGTGGAGATGTTGGCAAACTTTTAATTCCGGACCATCAAGTTACAACGGACCGGGATTTATTGGCGATTCTTTTTTTGTCGGTGGTTATGGTTCAACAAATTTAAATACAACCATGCAATTTTGGGGTACTCAAATGGAACTAGGTAATTTGAGTATCTATGAAAGAACTGGTGCACCAAGCAATATACCAACAAGTGGGGCTGGAGTACCTTTGCCAATAGTTCAATTTGCTAATCGCACAGATGCTAATGGTAACTATTATATTTCAGGTACGATTGATGAAGCAACATATAATCCAAATTCGGGTTTAATTAAAAATTTAGTTATCAATTCACAAACATTTAATGGTTCGGATTGGTCTAAAGTAAATGCCACAATATCAAGCACAACAGAAATTGCTCCTGATGGTACCAATACTGCTAGTTTTTATAAAGAAAATTATTCTACAACTTTTGATGCGCATCAATTTTACAAAGGTATTAATCCATTAACTGCTGGAACATATTATGTATTTTCTTGTTATTATAAACCTACAGCAACTAGATATGTATTTTCTCCAGGTTTAGGAAATTTTGCGTTTGGTAATGCAGATAGAACAGCAGCATTTAATTTAAAAACACTTACTGTATCGGGCATTAGTTCTTATATAACAAATTATGGAATTATTAATGCTGGTAATGGATGGTATAGATGTTTTGTTACGATGCAAGCAACTGCTACAGGCTTTGCTACAATAGCGCCGTTTACTTTGTTAGGTATTAATGATGTTATCAATGGATATTCTGGTGATGGTTCGTCTGGAATATATGTGTGGGGTGCTCAATTGGAGATTGGAGATTCTGGACCAAATTCAGTTCCATCAATTTATGTTCCCACAACAACCACTACGGTCCCAAATGTACCTTATAGACAAAGACTTTCAGCAAATGGAAACCATTACATCTTACAAAATTATGATGAAGTAACTTATAATCCTAATTCTGGAGTAATTACTAATTTATTATCTTACTCATCACAATTAAATATATCTCCATGGAATTTAGCTACCTGTACTCTTATACCGACAATGGCAACAACCGATCCAAATAATGGAAACACAGCTTGGAAATTAATAGAAAATGTTTCGACTAGTGTAGGTCATAATTTACAACAAAGTGGAATAAGTAAATCTCAAGGACAAATATTGACACTAAGTGTGTATGCCAAAGCGGCAGAAAGAACAGGATTAGGATTAGTAATAAACGATGGCGTAAGTGGTTTTGGAAATAGATATGGTGCAGAGTTTGATTTGTTGGCGGGCACAGCATACAACCATGACGGCACGCAAGGAACTTTTAGTAGTGGTTCATTTTCAATAAAATCTGTGGGTAATGGTTGGTATCGTTGTTCAATTACTGTAACAACTTCAATAGAAAATGCTTCACAAATTAGAATTTTTTCTTTTCCAAATCCTTACAACAATTGGACGTCGGCTGCTGGTTATGTTGGGGATGGACTTTCAGGATTGTATCTTTGGGGTCCGCAATTACAAGTAGGCACTGCAGTGACAGAATATGTAACCACTGGATTAAACGGAGTACCTCTCCTACAATAGAGAATAAATAAGAACATGGCAAAACTTACATCAACTACAATCTACGGTTCAGCAAATATTTCAGGCAACGTTATAACAACGGGGCCAACTTTTGATATTTCTGCTACTAATGGTTTAAATTTTAGTTCCGGCAATACAATAACTGGCGTTAACTTTACTAATAATGGTTCTGGCACAGGAATAAGTGGCCAACCTACAATTGTTTTTTCCAATCCAACTGCATTTAATGGTGCAGTAGCAAATGCAAACGCTGTTCTCCGTTTATCAGGTTCAATATCAATACAAAACGTAGGTTCTGGTTATGCCAACGGAGATATTCTTTACGCCAATAGCGCATCACAATTAAATGCTTTTACAATTATTGTTACCAGCAATACTGCTACAACTTATGGTACAGGCGGCATTAATGGATTTGCTTTAGCCAGTTATGGTTTATATTTTAGTTTACCGACATACACCGGTACGGCTGGAGCTCCAATTTTAAGTTTAACTGGTGGTAAAGGTACTGGAGCTAATGTTCAATCTTTCTCTGGTTTTGCAGTAAATAATTTAAATTTTTTAAGTGTAGGATCAGGTTATACAGAAGTTCCAACAGTAACATTTAGTGGTAACAATAGTTCTAGTGTAATTGGTTATCCTTATGTTGGTTCAGTTTCAAAAATTACTGCGTTAGGAAATAATTTAGATTTATATACTCCTGGTGGCCGACAAGTTAGAATTTCGGATACTGGTGCAGCCGTAAACTTTGTTCAACTTTATGGTGCAGCAACAGGCGGTGGTCCAGCAATTACATTTGTTGGTAGTGATTCTGCTGTTGTTGGTGTATATGGAGCACAAGGTGCAGGAGCTCACCTTTTTACTACAAATGGTAATCAACAATTTAGAATTAGTGATACGGCTTCAGCAGTAAACTATGTACAAGTAACTGGTGCACCAACAGGACTTAGTTATACACAAGGATTGAGTATAACGGCTCAAGGATCCGATACTGATGTGCCACTTAATATTGTATCAAAAAATCAAGGAGCTCTACGCCTTATTTCAGGTGGTTCGGGTTCAGGTCAAATTACAATTAGTGGAGGAACTACAGGTTCAGGTGTTCCTTCTGCTGTTTTTGGCACCAGTTCAGTAGCAGGAAATTATTGGAGTTTTTCAGGTCCACAATCATCCGGCAACGGACCATATATTCAAACAGCATCATCAGTTGGTGATACTAATATTGATTTTAGATTTGGTTCTACGGGAACAGGAGCAACTCGTTTCTTCTCTGGTAATTTAAATGGTGGTAGAGGTTACGAACAATTCCGTATTGCTGACGTTACATCAGGCAACGCAGTAAACTTCTTACAAGTTTCTGGTAATACATCAAATAGTGGTCCTGTATTATCTGCTCAAGGCGCCAATACAAACATTGATATTAATATTACTTCTAAAGGTACAGGTAATATTAGTCACTATGCAGCTAATTCTTATTTCTATGGCAACGTAATTGTTACTGGCGGTATGACAGTTGCTGGCAACACCACTATTGAAAACGTAAACATTACCAGTATTTCTGTAAACACTACAGAGAGCATTGTAACAACCGGTAATATTACCACAGGCAATGTGTTCATTAAGAATAGTATAACAGGTAACACATCTACAATTACAACCGATACTCTTGGTAATTTAATATTAAATCCTTCTGCAAATGGTGCAATTCAAACCAATATTGGTGACGGCACTACAGCAAATGGTAATATTCGTGGTGCTAACGCTGTTGATTTACAAACTGTTAGAAATCAAAATTATCAAGTAGCTTCAGGGTTTGCTTCTGTAATTACTGGTGGTAACAATAATCAAAGTCCAGGTTATCGTGGATTTATTGGTGCAGGAGCGTATAATAATAATTCTGGATCCGATTCTGTGGTTGTTGGAGGTTATTCAAATTATACAGCTGTAATTGATGGTGTTATTGGCGGTGGCGCATATAATAATATACCGGGTGGGCCAGATTATTCAACAATTGCTGGGGGTTTTGGAAATTTTTATGGAATAAGTCAAAACGGCCAAGCGCCAAGCGGTACACAATTTGGTCGAGGATTTATTGGTGGCGGAGTGGGAAGCAATATCCAAGGATTTTATGATGTTATTGGTGGCGGTAATAAAAATATTACAAGTAACGTTGCTGCTCAAGCAGTAGTATCTACAACAACATACAGTAATAATGTTATTTACGTTTCTTCTACAACAGGCATTCAACTTGGTCAAGGAGTAACAGGAACAAATATTTCTTTTGATTCTTGGGTTACCGGTATTAATGGTAACATGGTTACACTTAATAATAATACTTACGCATCAGGAACAACAACAGCCACATTTTTTAATGGCTCAGCTACAATTGTTGGTGGCCAAAGTAATGCTGCCAATGGATCATTTAGTTTTGTTGGTGGCGGTGGTGCTCCATACGGTTTTAATTTAAATCCACAAAATTTTAGTGGCCTAGGAAATATGGCCTCAGGAAATTATTCTGCTATTGTAGGCGGTCAAGCTAATAAAACAACCGGTATATACAGTTTTATTGGTGGCGGATCTTACAATTCCGCTACAGCAATTAATTCAACTGTTGTTGGTGGAGAATTAAATACCGCCAACGGCGCATTTAGCTTTGTTGGTGGCGGTGGTGGTACTGTTACTGCTGATGGTAACGTGGCTGTAGCAGCCAACTCTGCTATTGTAGGTGGTCAATCTAATTACATTAATACTGGTGCTCAATGGGGATTCATTGGTGGTGGTAAAATAAACTCATTAGGTGCGTCAGCGCAATATGGAGTTGTAGTTGGTGGAGTAAATAATTCAGTATCACAATATTTAGGATGTATTGTTGGTGGAACATCAAACTTACACTATGGTCAATATGCATCGATGGTTGGAGGATTTAACAACCAAGTAGGTTATATGGGCTTTGTTGGTGGCGGTCAATATAATAATGCGGCAACAACAAATTCATTTGGTGCAGTAGTTGGCGGTTACCAAAACAATGCTTTTGGTGATTGGAGTTTTGTTGGTGGTGGTTATAGAAATTTTGCATCAGGAAAATATTCAGCGGTTCTTGGTGGCTATCAAGCAACTACAAGAGGCGTTACTTGTGCTCAAGCATTCGGTAATAGTCCTTGGGGTAGCACACAAGGTACATCACAGTTAGGCACATACATATTATCAGCAAACACCAATAGTGCTACTGCAAACACGATGACAAGTGACTGGACATATCCAGCATCAGCAACAAATCAAGTTATTTTACCAAACAATTCAGCATATATATTTAAAGGTTCTGTTGTTGGTACAATCACTGGTGGTGGCAACACATCAATGTGGACATTTGAAGGTGGTATTAAACAAGGTGGTTCTGCTGGTTCAACCGCTTTAGTTGGAACACCAATTATTAATTTAATTGCTCAAGATGGTGGTGCAAGTG
>Ga0164296_1003505_pt1 | contig 14778 bp, 15 predicted proteins | sample GEODES057metaG_FD_113533 | JGI IMG/M metagenome (GOLD analysis project Ga0164296, IMG submission 113533) | Dystrophic lake water microbial communities from Trout Bog Lake, Wisconsin, USA - GEODES057 metaG | ecosystem: Environmental > Aquatic > Freshwater > Lake | place: USA: Trout Bog Lake... | reverse complement strand
CGCGGTGTATCGCTCAAGACTGGTGAAGACAAGCAAGTTATCATCATGGCCAAAGAACTTGCCGTTTCTGCGACTGATGGAACCGATGCGGACTTCGCCTTTGCCGTTCCAGACGGAGCGAAGAAGGTTGATCCAGCCGCAGCAGCAAGCGCGGCCAACTGGGACAGCGTTGCTCCCATCTTTTCCAAGAACTGTTCAGGTTGCCATAACTCCAACAATCCTCGATCCGGTCTGGACTTAACCAGTTACGCATCAACGATTGCTGGCGGTCGCGGTGGAAGCGAAATCACTCCAGGGGATCCAGACAACAGTCGACTCACAGCATTCCTCAAGGGTAATGGCCGTCCCCTGATGCCACCTCGCGGTGCTTTGTCAGATGCAGACATTGCAACGATCTCTGCTTGGATCAAAGCTGGCGCCAAAGAAAAGTAGGCCCAGTTCTGTCCCTTTTTTGTGTATCTGAGAAACGCCAACCTTGAGACCATGGTATTTTAAATCCATGAACAAGTTCTTCAAGGTTGGCGTTTTTGGAATTGCGCTGGCTTCCCTCACAGTTGCAGCTTACGCAGCAGATCTCTCTGGCACTTGGAAGGGTAAGGTCAAGATCGACGCCAGTAAATTGACGCACGCTCCAAAGGCTGATCAGCAGCAAAAGATGATGCAAGGCATTGCACGAGCTCAGGCCATGACCATCGTGCTTGTTCTCAAGCCTGACCACACGTTCACTGAAACACCTCCAGGACGATCGGGCACTTGGTCAGTCGCTGGTAACAAGGTTTCCTTGCAGATGACGATCAACGGCAAGCCAGAGGGCAAGGCAGACGTTTTCACGATCGCCAAGAGCCAAAAGGTTATGTCGATGTCCGCTCCAGATCCTGTATCAGGTAAAGCTGGTGCGATCACCGTTACATATTCTCGATAGTCGTTAGAAATCAGGGCTGCCAAGTTTCGTTTCCACAGGTATACCGATAAGGTGAACTTTTGGAAGAAAACTGGCAGCCTATTGTTTTTGATCCCTCTTGTTTCGGGAATTGCTCTCGCAGATTCATCAGTCGTTGGAGTCTGGAAGGGTCGTGTTCGGTTCAATCGCGCAACGCTTCCCAACCTACCAAATCCAAGGTCAAATACACTTCGTCTTAAGCAACTTGATCAAGTGGAACGAGTGGAAATCACTTTGACATTGCTCAGTAACCACACTTACTTGCTTAAGACAACTGGAGAGAAGCAACCCAAATCTCCAATGGGGGGCCGCTGGTCCAGCACCTCAAAGACCTTATCTCTTCAGAGAGTCGTCGATGGTAAGGAGCATGGATTGCCACAGGTTTACAACGTGGAACCTGACTTCAAACACATGGGAATCTCCAAGAAAGCTGGTGGAATGGATACCACCGTTAGCTTTACGAAGCAGTAATCAGTCGTTTAGACTAATTGTCATCGTGGGTTCTGGAACGGCAGACGCTCCTTCAATAGGCTTGACTGCTGTTCCAACTGCGAAATACTCAATGACATGACTGTCCCAACCGTGATTGTTCTCATTGACACTTGCGCCCACAATGCCGGTAGCTCCTTCCCTTTCAGCCTCAGACTGCATTCTTGAAAGCGCCAGCTCACGTGCATCATAAATTGCTTGTGTAAAGTTCGCCATTTCGACGTTTCGCCCAGATTGCTTCATCGATTGCATCATTCCTTGATGGGCGACATGATAAACACACGACCCCATAACCAATGACAGGGGCTGATAACCCGCCTTAAGAAGTGTCCAGAAATCTTGTCCACTTAGATCCGATGTAAATGGCCGGTTATCGACCGTTCGATAATTGCCGCCCGCTCGGTGCTTAATCGCCGTCCCAATCGCTTTGAATTCGGCCATAGCTTCACCCCATGTATAACGGGTGACTTCCAATCGCACACCAACCACCCCATCCGCGCCTAAAATATCTGCTTCCTCTTCCATACGGGTCATGGCCAATTCACGAGCCTCATACATAGCCTGAGTAAGGACCTCCATCTCTTGGCTCTGATAGAACTTGGGCAACTGAAAGCCAATGTGATAGATTGACGATCCCATCACGAGTCCTACAGGATCAAAACCAGCTTCTTGACACAGTAAGAACTCGTTGACCGATAGGTCACTGGTAAACAAGGGCTTCTTGCCCGTTCCTCCACGCATTTCAACCAAGCGTTGCTTGGCGGCTTCCGGCAAACCTTCAAATGATCCTTGTATGTATGGCATGTGAACTCCTAAGAGACTGAAATCGTTGTCTGAATGTTTACTTCCGGATGAGTAATTGAGTTGCGACGTATAGCGGTCCCGGTCAGCCGCATCCGGCAAAATGCCGCCATATTCCCAGCGGTAAGGGTCCCAAAGGTTTGCACCTCGGATTCTGTGGTCACCCCGATAATTCCAGAACCCCCACACGCTCGGGCCATCTCTCCCATCCGCGTCATGGCGAGCTCTCTCGCTATATAGGGGCCCTCTGTCAGTTCCGAAACTTCTTGGTTCGCCCAGAACCCAAGTGGACCGACTTTCGGAATTTGCCTCCACGCAACCTTGTAATAGGAGGAGTTGCCGACAACCAGACCACAAGGTTCAAATCCTGCTCGCCTTAGCATCACAATATCGTTTGCTGAGATTCCAGCAGTGAACAGTTCTGGCTGTGGTCGAGATTGATCAGATACTGCTGTACCGACAATGGTTGTGGACATGAGCCAAGAGCCATTGGCGGACTGATCCACGCGTACCGTATGCACCATCTTCATATCGATCACACCGTTGGCTCCCATCTGAGTAGCTTGATTTCTTAATGAATTCATGCTGTCCTCTAGCATCATCTGAAAAGCCTCAACTTCATTCCGAACTTCAGAGCTGGTGGTTGGGAAATAGAGCGTCGAGATAGATCGAAAACTGGTCCCAAATACCTGACCTATGGGGACTATCTTGATTTCCGCCAAAGCAACCATCTCTTTTGGCGTTATGGTTCCAATCCAAGGGTGTGCCATCTTAATCCAAACCCAGCGCACTCTTCAGTGCTCGTCTTGCCTGATCATGTTGAGCCACGGAATTCTCAACAGATTCGGAAACAATGGCTAGCCAGCTCCGGACATCAATCGACTCCGTCTTAAGCGCTATTCCTCGAACGACATGCGTCACTTTTGCTTGAAGAGGTCCAGAACCGTTCCCCTCAAGCGTAAAGCGATCCTCTCCAAAAATAACTGAAATCCCAGTCACCTGCTTTTTGGAAAGAAATCCACCTTTCTCGGTTATTGTCACTGATGGTCCAAGTGCCGATCGCAGAGCGGAGGCCAAAAAGCCCAAGAATGCCTGTTCATCTGAAGCGTATTCTTTGGTCAAAGCTCCAAGAACGCCCATTGTGGTGATTGCATCATTGCCAAAATCGCCATCCATTCCGAATTCAGCTTACTCTTGAAACAACTAATTCTTCATCTTGGGCGTAAAATCTCTTATTGACATGGCCGATCTTGATCGCAGAAAGCAGACCATCCTCCAAGCCATCATCATCGAGTATGTGACGGCCGCTGAACCTATCGGAAGTGAAGCCCTTGTTCAGAAGTACGAATTGGGTGTGAAGTCCGCTACCGTTAGAAATGAAATGGCGGAGATGTCTGACTTAGGCTTCTTGGAGCAGCCTCACACCAGTGCCGGCCGTATCCCGAGCGACCTTGGGTATCGCTATTACGTTGATCATCTGATCTTGGCTCGTGACATCGATGAATCAGATCGAAACAAGGTCAAGAGCGTTGTCGAAGATGGTGACGCGCTTCAGGTTTTGCTTCGAGATACGGTTCGTGCACTCAGCCGAGTAACCCACCTGCTAGGTGTTGCCACCACCGTTCGTGACGGACAACTTACGGTTCGCAATGCAGTTATCAGCGCGCTTGGCCCTCGAAAGGCCCTACTGGTTCTCGTACTCAGCAACGGTCAAGTAGAGAATCGAATGCTCGAGGTTCCTCCTGGTGTGACGTTGGAAGATATTGGGCTTGCCAACGAAATTTTGCCTGGTGCCCTGATTGGTAAGGAGCTCAAGGCTCTGACCCGTTTGAAGGCTCCCACTACGGGGACCAATCCGGTTATCGACAAACTGATTGGCACGATGTGGACCAACATTAGAGCCATTGCTCGTGAATTGACTCGCGGTGTATTGATCACCGAAGGCGAGGAATTCATGTACGGTCAACCTGAATTTCAAAGAGACCTCACGTCTCTTCAACAGCTCATTGAGGAGTTAACCGAAACTGACGTTCTTTACGAAGCCGTATCTCCCAATGAGCCGACGCGGGCAGTGACCATCGGCCGCGAGAATCGACACGCCAAGCTCCAGCAGCTCTCTGTTGTACGAAAGAGCTTCTATATTTCAGGTCAGGAAGCTGGAGTGATCGCGTTGGTTGGCCCAACGCGAATGAATTACGATCGAAGCATTCCCCTTGTCAATTACACCGCTAAGGCTCTGGGAGATTCTCTCTCAAGGTTTTTTGGCTGAGGCTTGGCTCTTTCTAAAGCTGTCCAATTCTTGAGTTGCCACTTTACCTATCTCCTTGAGGTGATGATGCCACTCATCACGATGGGGACTAATAGCTGACTCTATGGTTTCCATGATTGCCAAGTCACGAAACCACTTATGATTTGCTGGCACAACATACCAAGGCGCAATTTGAGTGCTGCAATGGTGGATGGCATCTTCGTAAGCTTCTTGATATTCCTTCCAAAGTTCCCTTTCCTTCCAATCCCCTACCGAAAGCTTCCATGACTTGTCAGGGTCTTTCTCACGATCCAGAAGCCTCTGTTCTTGCTCCGCCTTGCTTATGTGAAGGAAGAATTTGAGGATGATTGTTCCAGAATCGACCAATAACTCCTCAAACTGATTGATCTGGTCGTAACGCTTTTTCCAGCAATCTTTGTCGATCAACTTGTGAACCCGAGTAATCAGAACATCCTCGTAGTGCGATCGGTTGAAGATCGTTAAGCCGCCACGTCTAGGAGCTTGAGCATGAACTCGCCAGAGAAAATCGTGGCTCAACTCTATTGGTGTTGGCTGTTTAAAGCTCACGACCCGACTGCTTTGAACGTTCGCAAAATTGAGAATCCCCTTGATCGAGCCATCTTTGCCGCTCGTGTCCATCCCTTGAAAGACAATCAGCAAACTGTGCTTACCAGCGGCCGCCATAAGTTCGAGCATCTCCTCGAGTTTGAGTCCGATTTCGTGTAGCCGAAATCCGGCCTCCTCTTTCTCGAGTGAACCGTGATCATCAGGATCGACCTCAGAAAGGTGTCCAGAACTTCCCGGATTGACTAAGTGTGCGTGACCCATATTGCCTCTAGTCTATATCGGATGGAGAAGAACGATGAGGGGGTACCCTATTGGACTGAATGATCGAACGATACACAACTCCCGCGATGAACGCCATCTGGTCACGCCAGGCCAAGTATGAAGTCTGGAAACTGGTTGAAGTCGCCATCGTCGAAGCCCATTGTGAACTCGGGGCTGTCCCCGCACCCGCACTCGAAGACATCCGAAAAAATGCGACCTTCGATTTGAAGCGGTGCGATGAGATTGAACTTGAAACACGACACGACCTCATGGCATTTGTCCGCAATCTGGCCGAGACAGTCGGAACCAATGGGCGATACATTCACCTTGGGGTCACTAGCTACGACGTTATCGATACATCGCTTGGAGTGATGCTAAGGAACTCGTGCGATGTTCTCTTAGAGAGTGCAGAAAAACTTGCGATCGAGATCAAGCGATTGGCCTTAGAGCATGAGCACACGGTGGAGATTGGTCGAACTCATGGCATTCATGCCGAACCAGTAACCTTTGGCTTTAAGTGTGCCAACTGGTATGCGGAGCTCAACCGAAACATTCAACGCCTTAAGCAATCTAGAGAAGACGTGGCAGTGGGCAAAGTATCGGGTGCTGTGGGTGTTCACGCTATTACTTCGCCGGAAATGGAAACCATCGTATGTACGAAGCTTGACCTTCGACCAGATCCAGCTACCACCCAAATTATCAATCGGGACCGACACGCTCATTTCCTAAACGTACTGGCTCTCTTGGGTGCTGGCCTCGAAAGGATCGCTACCGAGCTCAGAAACCTTCAGCGAACAGAGATTCTAGAGGTCCAAGAGGCTTTCGCAGCCGGACAGACTGGAAGTAGCGCAATGCCCCACAAGCGCAATCCATGGAACTCTGAGACGATCTGTGGATTGGCGCGCATGCTTCGAGCCAACTCTCACGCCATGCTGGAAAGTGTTGCGACTTGGCATGAGCGGGACTTGACTAACTCTTCACTGGAGCGCATCGTATTCCCTGATTCCTGTAACATGGCGGACTTCATGTTGAAGAGTCTGACCAAGATCCTAAGCGGCCTTCAGGTCTTCCCTGCGCGCATGGAATCCAATCTGAGAACGATGGGTGATTTGGTCTTCTCAGAGCACGTCATGATCGCTTTGATTCATGCCGGAATGACTCGAGAAGCGGCTTACAAAGTTGCTCAGAGGAACGCCGCTGCGGCATGGGATGGAGCGGACTTTAAGCAGTCCGTCGCCCAAGATCCTGAAGTAAAGGAAAGATTGACTCCAGAACAAGTCGAAGAGCTTTTCAGCTTGGAACACCACTTGCGCAATGTTAGCCACACGCTGGTTGCGACAGGCATCAAGCAGGCTTAAAGAGCCAAACCAGATTTGGTGGTATAGCCCGCCTATACGTTTTATAGGCGGGACTCCCATTTGAGATGCCAAACTCAAATTAGAAAGTTTGGGCCGTAACTGCTGAAGAAGTCGTAAGGAGCAGAACGACCTTGCAACCTTTCTCATTGTTCAAGAACAACCCGCCATGCGACACTACTGAAGAACATTGCATGGGTCCCAAGCGTCTAGAATGAGGAATGCAGTTATCATTAACGGCATAGAGGATTGTCAAGAATCATGAAAGGCGCAAAGAGACTTCTGGCTCCCATCACACTCGGTGTTGGCATCAGTTTGGTAGGTTGCGGTGGTACTCAAACCACCGATATGTCGGGGTTTAACTCTGCAGGCTCCAGGTACGGAGACAACTCGAACGTGTCCACGGCTACTTCCTACGGTGCAGCCACTCTCGGAAGCAAGTTCCTACCGCTTTCAGGCGGCAAATATTCGTTTGTAGCCGGGATCAACCTTCCAACCTTGACAGGTCAGGCCCTTGCAGAGTTTGACAAGAAACCTGTTTACTCTTCAAAGTCCATCTCAGGTTCCCTTGAAGATATCGCGACAACTGGCGCCAATGTTGTCCGTGTGGCCCTTTTCCATAATCTTTATGGCTTGAAATTCGACTCAAATGGCCTCACGACGGGTTTAGAGGATGGCTTCCTCAAAGACCTATCGGACCTCCTTGATAAAGCCGAAGCAAACAAGATGCAGGTCTACGTGACCGTTTTGGATCAATGGAACGACTCTGCCACCGCAAAGAGTCCGCTAACCAACGTACAAGCCCGAGACGCATTCTTCAAGAAAGTTCTTGCTCCCATCACCTCAAATCTCAAAGGTCGAACCAGCGTGATGGCGCTCGACATGTTTAGCGAGATTGAAAAACAAGTCGCAGGAAAGGAAGGCAATGGAACGGATAAGGGTCTTTCATGGGATCAGGCTCGTTCCTTCCTGAAATCGGAACTAGATGCCATCAAAGCGGTTGATCCTGCTCGACTGGTAACCGCTAGTTCCGGTCTACACAATTGGGAAAATATTCGAGACGGCAGGTTCTCGAAGCTCAACCTCGATTTCTACGATTTTCATATTTACGACGACAAGGGCACCCTACCCCCCGCGAAAGATCTGAAGACTGATCGTACAATTTTGATTGGGGCTTGTGGACCAACGTCCAAGTCAACCGATGTTGAGGCACAGACCAAGACCTATCAAGGTTTCCTGAGTAGTGCCTCTCAGCAAGGTTACGCTGGAGTCCTAATCGGTGAATACGATAAGAATCCCAAGAGCGTGTTGAGCCTTCTGGATAAGGACGGCAAGCACAAGCCAGCGCTCACTGAGTTCCAGACTTTTGTAGCTGCGCTGCAAACTTCTTCGGCTGCGACCAAAGTCGGCAAGTAAATCGCATCGGTGCCGTCTCAAAAGTAGCACCCGAAATTGCAAGTTCCTATTCCGAACAATCTTGTGTCTCATAAGTCCGCATAGGACTTATGAGACATCTCCATTTGTCTGGACCACTACCAGCGAGTTTCGACAGTGTATTTGATCGTTCTGACCTCATTCGGCTTGAGGTTAAGTTCGAATTGCATTGTCTCTGAATCGAGTTTCTTGAAATCCATGCTCTTTTCCAGGATTCGCCAATCGTCCCAATGACGCTCCATAACAAAAACCTGCTCGGGCGTTTCCTTGCGGTTTCGTACTTCAATCTCGAAACTCTCTCTAAAGCCCGATGAGCCAATCCGCACAAAATTGGTTCGCTTACGACTGCAAGCAATATCAAAGGATCGGCCCACAACTAACGAAACATGCTCGTTACGTGCGGTGTGATCGATTTGGTCTTCTCCCAGCAACTGAACAGAACCGGACTTATCCTTTTGATAAATGCGAATCTTTCCTTTTGGAAGAGGGATACCCAAGCCTGATTCTGTGTTGTTTACGAATTCAAGCCTTACTTGGGGCTTAATGTCCCCGGTGCCAATTTCCCCTTCACTTGGATAGTAACGGCTGTTTATCGAATCAATAATGATCTTCTTCTTTAAAGGAATATCTTGACCTTGAAGGAGCGTGAGCTGCTTGGTTTCATTGTTACGAACTGTTGCGGGGCGCTGCAGGGTGTACAGGTGATACTCAAATAGGCCCTCTTCTTGGAACTGAGCCTTAGCTGCACCTGCGGCAAATCCTCCCACCCCAGACATCATCCTTAGGGTTGGTGGATTGACTGTATTGACGTCGCCAGCCAAGAGTTTTAGCTTGGCATTGTCCCAAGTCGCTCCACTTGAATTGGTGAGAGTAACCCAGCCTTGCATATCGCCCTTATCGGGGGAGGTAAGCGTGACAACGTAGTCGGCATTCCAACTCAGACCGTGACTGATGTAGCTGAGTTCAACCTTGTTTTCTCCAGCTTCTTGAGCATCAATATCCCACATGAGTGTGGGCTTGCTGATTAGTCCTTGAGGAACACTTGAAACCTCAACCTCACCGGTCGGATCGAGGACGATGCGGTTATCATCAGTTCGAATGACCATTCCGTTGTAGGTTTGCATACTGCCACCGAAACTGTTGTTATTCGCAACTACGGCGGTTGGGGCACTCAACAGGGTTCCGGTAAGGATCTCCTTCTGATTCCCCATGGTCCGAACAAATCGGATCTTCTGGCCGACAGACTTATTCAGGATCGCGATCGGATTGATGAGATCAAACTGATAGTTTTGCTCAAAGATCGAAAAAGCGTCCTTATTCGTCAGGCTGTGAAAACTGACACTGGTGGGATCAATGAGAGACGCCACATCTTCAATGGCTACGTTTTGTCGTCCCTGCTTGAGGTTTATCGTCCTAACCTCTTTAACCAATCCGAACCCTTGGTTATAAATAGTAAGTTCAGACTGCGATGGTCCCGATGCCAGTAGGACTGCTGCGATTGCTCCTAACATTTGTTCTCCTTCCTCATGCCACGGTCAGTGGCAATTACATCCATTTGAGTGTAGGAGATTATGGTTTGGGTTCAAGGAAATTTAAAGAAATTGCTCGGCGGAGCCAATTGTGCCGCCGAGCACTGGGCTTAGTTCAAGACTTTGTCTACAACGGCCTTTTCAGTGTCCGTCAGCGTGACCAACGGCAAGCGAACCGCCTCGCAGTCAAAACCGCGCTTGCTTGTCGCGTACTTAACTGGAGTTGGACTTGGTGCGGAGAAAATCGCCTTGAAGATCGGGGTCAATTCGTGATGAATTCGACGCGCTTCAACAATATCGGCTGGGAATGCATTGAGCATCGCCTTAATTCGATCGCCAACAACGTGTCCTGCAACACTGACGATACCATGACCACCAAGGCTTAAAATCGGCAGAGTCAAGGCATCATCACCACTGTAGACCCTGAAACCGCTTGGAGCCTGTGCGCAAACATCGGAAATCTGTGGGATGCTACCGCTCGCCTCTTTTACCGCGACAATATTGGGAATTTCAGCTAGCTTGAGGAGAGTCGGTGTTTCAAGGTTGATCGCACTTCGCGGCATGATGTTGTAGAGCATTACCGGAAGACTGGTTTCCTTGGCAACGGTCGAAAAATGAGCGTAAAGGCCTGCTTGGCCCGGGCGATTGTAGTAAGGATTGACCAGCATGATTCCATGGGCTCCCCGTTTCTGCCCTTCATGGGTCAAATGAATAGATTCTGCTGTGCTATAAGTTCCAGCTCCGAATACAACGGCAGCCCTATCTCCAACGGCTTCGAGGATCACTTCGAGCAGTTTGAGCTTTTCATCTTCTGTCAGTGTAGGAGACTCACCCGTTGTGCCATTAACGACGATACCGTCATTTTTCTGGACGTCCACCAGATATGCAGCGAGCCGAGCAGCCTCGGAATAATTGACACTGCCGTCTTCATTAAACGGCGTGAGCATCGCAGTGAGAAGCGTGCCCCAATCCTTCTGTCCAAAAAATGCACCCATGATTGATCATAGGGTTGTACCGCAACAATCGTCTCACACGGCGTATGTTTGCCACAGCTTCAATTGGATTCGTGATTTACCGAACATTTCAACGACAATTCGCTCATTGACATCCTGCCCATAAAGCCATGAGCAGCAATCGAAGACGATCACCCCTAACTTTTTGAAAGAACGAGCCGATACAAGTAGTAGGCAGACCAGCCCAAAACAAATTTGAACTTGGTAAAGGTTCTCATGTCGAAAAAGCCAACATCCATCATCGGTATCGAACTTCATGACAGCGAGATCCGCATCGTCGAAGTATCCAACAAGACCGGACAACCGACTATCAACAAGATGGGCAGGATACCGATGCCCGTTGGAAACCTTTCGTACGGCTTGGTCCATCACGATCAACCTATTATTGAAGCAGTCAAGGGCTTGATTGCCTCAATGAACATCACCGCTACTCATGCCGTAGTCGGATTGCCCGATGAGTGCGTTCCTGTCAGAACTTTCGCAGTACCACCTGTTCACAACGATGAGCTCAATATCATCGTGGCTGGAGAAGTGGACGACAACCATCTACTCCGCAATGAGGGAGGGGCATTTGGCTTTGTGAAAATGAGCAACCAGAGTCAGCCTGATGAAACTCACGGATGGGATCAAGGTGCTGAAGTTTGGATTGACTCTCATGTTAGTAAAAATCGTCCCGATATGGTGACGGTGTTCGCAGCTGAACGTGATCTCATTAAAGGCTACCAATCGATCATAGAGGGGGCTGGCCTGAGCATCACAAGAATGGAACCAGCCCATTACGCCAGCTACCGGGCGCTTCTCCATTCAGAAGGAAAATCATCAAAGTTCTTTGGAATCATCACTGGTACGGCGAATACGGACATCGCTGTCGTTTCTGAAGGGCAATTAATAGCCTTTAGAAGGATAGAAATTGGCTCGCAAATGCTTTTCGGCAATTCCGTTGGTACCGAACAATATGCCCATTTAAAGTCCCTAAACCCGAACGACACTGATAGCTCCGCGCCAGCCCGAAGTAGTCGATTTGACCGCACCGCTCTTGAAGCATTTTCAACTGAAATCCATCGAACGATCTACTATTTCCAGCGCGAATATCCAGCACTCTCCGACTGTGAAAAGATCATCATGGCCATTGATGATGTGAGAATTGACGGGATTTGGGAAGAGATCGGGTCTCGTCTTGGAATGAACGTTGAGCTTGCCAGACCATTTGGGACAGCAATCGATCGCTCACCTGGGGCAATGGCTTCTGCCAATCGTTTCGAAACCGTAGGTTCAACCGCATTTGGTCTGGCTCTGGATGGGCAATCACTTGAGCAAGCTCCAAGCATCGACCTATTTCGTTTCGAGCGTCTTGCAGCAAAAGATGATTCATCCAAGCGAAACTTGAGGTTTTCAATCGTTGCTTCGGTCGTGGCAGTCTTTTTGGGAATCGGCACTTGCATGGCCTATCGCTCCAACATTTATCTGATGGAGCGGGAGATTCAATCGTTCAAAAACACAACCTCGATGGCCAAATCAGCAATTGATCAGAAAGTCAAAGGAAGACACGATCAAGCTGACCTGTATCGATCGTTACGGAAGAATGCCATTCCTGCCGTTGAAGTTCTGGATGGAATTGCTGGAAGCATTGCCGGGGGCACAGGATTGCAATCTGTCGCTGTCGGTGTCGACCAGTCTGTGGTCATTGATGGGCTGGCGGTTGATGAATCCAGCATGTTAGCGACGATCAAAGGTCTTCAGGATAGTCCACTCATACACGATTTACGAATCAACTACTTCCATCAAGCTGATCAAGGAAAAGGATCTGCGATCTCCTTCGAACTCAAAGGGAAAACCGTGACCGCAGATCACTTGAAGGTGGCTGATCTAAAGGAAAACTAATGCAAGATCAATTTCGACTGTATGGATGGCTTATCCCGATCGCTTGCACGCTGACTTCGGGGTGGATGATTTATCGAGAACAAGCCGAGCTCTCTCAAACAAATGTCCTGCGGGAATCAGCACGAATCGAAGCTCAAAATGCGATACAAGAAAAGCAGACGATTGATAGTTTGCCCATTGAAAAGCACTATGCAACAGTTGCCGATTCACCGTCGGAAGAATATGACTTTGTTACATATTTGAAATCCGTAGCGGCTAGTTATCATTTGTCTGTCAGAAACTGGACCAACGATCAGTCTGAACTTGGATCAAGCATCAAAGGCCAATCCAACGCGCCAATTTCCAAAGACATCAAGAAACTCAACACTGTGATTTCCATCGCTGGACCGTATGAGAATTTGAGGTCCCTGATGTCCACTTTAGAAGATTCAGATCGATTGTTGGCACTCTCGAATCTCAATTGGTCTAAGAATACGGAAGGCGCTGCTTTGACCTTCACGGTTTCGCGTTTTGTCGTAACTCATTCAAGTTCTGACGCCAAGCCGGCGCTGAAACTCACCAGTAATTGAGCTTGCCTAACTCAGCCGGTTGGCTCCAATATCAGCCGTTCTAATTTCCAAAAATACTATTACCGGAGAGTTATGATTTAGGAGTTCATAGCCAATCATCTATATGAGAATTAACCATCAGATTCTTGAATGGTTAACTGGGAGAACGAAATGATTCAGAGGTTAAGGCCCGAAGACAAAACAAAGGCAGTTGGACTGCTAGGGCTCTCTGTTGCAGTGTTTGCTATCGCAGGATTTAGAACCCAAACCATAACTCCTCAGAACAACGGAGAAACGTCTGTCACATTTGTACTTGATAACGCACAAAAGGCCAAAGCAAGCCCCGCGATTACCAAACCAGCCGATGAATCAATCGTTGTTCCAGTAGTCAAACCACAAGCGCGGATAAACCCCTTTAAGGACCCCACCGAGGCAGCGTCAAAGACCAATCCTCAAGTACCAGTCATGCCTCCCGTGCAACCGGAACGCCCCTATGTTCCAATGCAAGGTGAGATTGCACCCAACACGTCAGTTCAGGACACCACTATCCAGCCCGTCAAAGAGGAAACGAATCAACTGACGGTGTGCGGCGTCATCACTGGCGATCAGAACATGGCCATTGTTCAGACGAGCAGAGGGCAGTTCATCGTGAGTGCTGGTGACGTCTTTGGTCACAACTGCAAGGTGTTATCTATCTCATCCACAACTGTTAAAGTATCAAACAACCAGCATATTGAGTTCTACCCAGTAGGCCACTAAATCAAATCAGAGACTTGATCTGAGCGATCACCAGATCAACTGGCACCCCGCCGGATTCAATGATGTGGGCGTCAGGTGCAACCGTCAACGGACTGTCATCTCTCGTGATGTCCCTGTGGTCTCGTAATTGAATCTGTTGTCTCACATCACGAAAATTAATCGACTCGCCTTTCCCTTCAAACTCTAATGTTCGGCGTTTGGCTCGCTCTTCAAGTGATGCCGTTAAAAATACTTTGATATCCGCATTCGGGGCTATCACGGTCGTAGCATCTCTTCCCTCAAGGATAACTCCACCAGTTGCCACAAGCTTTTGCTGAAGTGCCACCAATGCTTTTCTAACAGGAGCATGAGCACTGATGGTACTGGCAGCTTCGCTAACTTCAGGCGTACGAATGAGATTGGTCACATCCTCGTCATCCAGAAAAACCGGCTGAGGAGTTCCGCTACCAAATCGGATCAGGGTTTCATCCATAAGGGCGGCTGCCGCATCCCCATCATCAAGGCTCATTCCCGTCCGAAGCACCTTAAGGGCAAGAGCCCTATACATCGCTCCAGTATCCAAATAGCTGAGACCCAGGTCGGAAGCCAATGCCTTGGAGACCGTACTCTTTCCTGCTCCTGCTGGCCCATCAATGGCGATGACGATCTTAGACAAATCTTTAGACAATGCTCAACCTCATTAAGTCAGATTCAAAATTGGGATAGCTTGTTGCGATAGAATCAGCACCCAGAATCTCAGTTTCGCCATCAGCAATTAATCCTGCGACGGCAAAGGACATGGCAATACGATGGTCCAAGCAGGCATCAACGGTTGCAGCCCTTAACGGCGTTGGGCCAGAAATCGCCATCCCATCCTCAAAGGTATCTACGACGGCTCCCATTTCCCTAAGGCTCTTAGCCACTAGCTCAATTCGATCACTTTCTTTGACTCG
>Ga0164296_1003504_pt1 | contig 14779 bp, 16 predicted proteins | sample GEODES057metaG_FD_113533 | JGI IMG/M metagenome (GOLD analysis project Ga0164296, IMG submission 113533) | Dystrophic lake water microbial communities from Trout Bog Lake, Wisconsin, USA - GEODES057 metaG | ecosystem: Environmental > Aquatic > Freshwater > Lake | place: USA: Trout Bog Lake... | reverse complement strand
GTCCAGCATGCCGTTCAACCCGCTGCACAACTCGCCAATCGCCCCGCTCTTGCCCGCCATGTCAATCCGACGGCTCAGGTCATTGGCCTGCGCCGCCTGCACAATCAGCTGCGTCTCGGCCACTGCGCGCTTCAGCGCCTCCGCCGCCATCACTTGCTGGGTAACGTCGGTCGCGTATTTGACGACCTTGAAGGGCCGCCCACCTTGGTCAAGAATCGGGTTGTAGGTCGCCTGAATCCAAATCTCGCGACCGTCCTTGGTAATTCGCTTGTAGACGCCGGCATCATAGTCGCCGCGCCCTAGCTTCTCCCAGAACGCCCGATATTCCGGCGACGCGCCGTCCACCGGATCGACGAACATCGAATGATGCTTGCCGCCGATCTCCTCCAGCCGATAGCCGAGCGCGGTAAGGAAATTCGCGTTGGCGTTCAGAATGCGCCCATCGAGCCCGAACTCGATCACTGCCTGCGACCGGTCCATCGCCGCGAGCTGCCCCTGCTGCGTGCGCAGCTCGGTAACGTCCATCCACTCCAGGATATTGCCGTCGTACACCCCGTTGGCATCGTGACTGGCGCTCACGCTCAGCGCGAACTTGAGATCGCCAACCGATATATCGGTACGGAACGGCAATTTCGACTCATCGGCAAGCATCCGCCGCTGGTGCCGCGGGTCGCGATGGAAGGTGTCGATGTTCATGCCGACGATCCGGTCAGCATCGAACGTCGGCCAGAGCTTGCGGAAATTCTCCTGATGCCGACCGAGCAGCTCCCGTGTGCTTCGGTTCACGCCGGTCACCACGAAGTCGCGATCCACCGTCATCACCGCAACAGAAACAGAGTCCAGCGACTCACGCGCCCGCAATCCGATGGCGTCCCGTTGCGCGGCCTCGGTCGCATCCCGCGCCAGAACCAGCACGCAGCTCGCGCCCTCGTCGGCCACGACCGGGACCACGGTCAGATCGAGTACGACATGCCGGCCATCCTTCGCCACATGACACAGCCGCGCCTCGCCCCCCCCAGCGCGTGCGATCCGCGCAGAGAAATCCCGTGCCGCCTCGCCGGCGCGCTCCGCCTCCACCAACAGCGCAGCGTAGGGACGGCCGCGCACCGTCTCCTCAGACAGACCCAATAATGCGCAGAAGAGCATATTGGCGCTCAGAACCGAGCCATCCGGCGCGAGTTCGCACATCGGCTGATGCCGTGCCAGCGCGGCAAGCACCGCCTGCTGATGGCGCACAGCGGCCCGCCGGTCGCGCTCAGCACGGCGATCGGAAAAGCCTGGAATCAGAGCCTTGGCAGCCCGGGAAATGAACATGATAGTGGCCTTGACCGAGGGGTTACGCGTTGGGAAGTTGCGATGCCGCGATGGCGACATCGGCGGGAAAGTTAAGGAGTTGATCGAGCGACACGAGCGCGACCATGCCCCGATCCAGCGGCACAAGGCCCGCGAGCAGGTTCTCCGGAGCCTCGACGCCCATCTCCGGTACCGGACGGATATCGCCCGGCGAAATCGCGATGATGTCGGACACCGCATCGACCATCAGCCCGGCGGTGCGCGCACCGGTTTGGATAATGACCACCACATGCATCGGCGTCGGCGTCGTCGTGCCCTGGCCGAAGCGGTCGCGCAGGTCGACGATCGGCACGATGATGCCGCGCAGGTTGATCACCCCTCGGATCCAGGACGGCGCATGCGGCAGGGCCGTGGTCTCCGCCCAGCCCTTGATCTCCCGTACCGCCATGATGTCGATGCCGTATTCCGCATCGGCCAGCGTGCATGTAATGAACTGTCGGACGGGACTCGTCGCCGGGGCCGTTACCGCGCCAACGGCCGCCGGTGCCGGCTGCGTCGTTTCAAGAACTTCCATGCTGGGGTTCCTTCTACCCTAGTGCAGGGCGGCGGCAGACTGAGGCGCAGCCTGCGGCGCGGGCGAGGTGGCCGATGCGCCGGCCGCAAGGCCCGGGATGTCCATGATCAGCGCGACCCGGCCATTGCCCAGGATCGTCGCGCCGCCGATGCCGTCGATGGGCCCGTAGTTCGTCTCCAGGCTCTTCACCACCACCTGCTGCTGGCCGACGAGATCATCGACAACCAGACCGAGACGGCCGACATGATCGGTCTCGACAATTACTACGATGGCTCGGGCAGGATCGTTCACTGCGCCCGGAATGCCCAGGCGCTCGTGCAGCGGCAGCAGCGGCACATAGCCGCCGCGGATCGACAATACCGCGCCACGGCCAGGCAGGGCATGAATATCCGCCGCCGGCGGACGGAGGCTTTCGACAATGGCGCTGATCGGCAGGATCAACGCCTCCGCGCCAACCGTCACTACCAACCCGTCCATCACTGCAAGCGTCAGCGGCAGCGACAGCAGAAACCGCGACCCCGACCCGAACCGGGATTCCACCGCAATCCGGCCGCCAAGCGCATTAATGTTCCGTCGCACAACATCCATGCCCACACCACGACCGGAGACCGCCGAAACGGTCGCCGCGGTCGAGAAGCTCGGCAGGAAGATCAACTCGTCGGTCTCCGCGTCGCTCAGCACCGCGTCCGGCGCGATCAGCCCGCGCTCGCGGGCGCGGGTCAGCACGCGGGAGCGATCAATGCCGCGCCCATCGTCACTGATCTCGATGACGATGCGGCTGCTGCGCTGCTCCGCAGAAAGATGCACCGTGCCCTGTCGCGGCTTGCCGGCCGCCTCGCGCACGTCGGGCGGTTCGATACCATGGTCAAGCGCATTGCGCAGAAGATGGATCAACGGATCCGCTAGCTGCTCGACTACCGTCTTGTCGATTTCGGTCGCCTCACCGGTGATGACCAGCCGCACCTCTTTGCCAAGCTGCGCCGAGAGTTCACGCACCAGGCGCGGCATGCGCGCAAACACGGAGCGCACCGGCTGGGTGCGGATCGCCATCACACCTTCCTGCAATTCGCGTAGGTGCTGGCTAAGCGTCTCAAGTCCACCGATCAGGCCGGGGCACAGGTCAGGCGGCAGCTGGCTGCCTAGCTGGACCAGCATCGCTTGATTGATCACCAACTCCCCGACGAGATTGACCAGCCGATCGACCTTGCCAACGTCCACACGAACCGATTGCACCACCGGCGCCTCACTGCGGCTCATCGCACCCGGCGGGACCGCCGCGGCCACAGCCACTTGCGGGCCCTCGATGCTGACATCGGCATCCACATCGCTGGCGGCATCGTCCGCCGCGATCGGCTCTATCGCCAGATCGCAGTCATCGATCACAAACTCGAACACCTCCTCGACCTTGGCGCGCGGCACCGGGCCCTCGAGGGTGAAGCTCCATGCGACATACGCGTCTTCCGGCTCGAGCTGGCTCAACGCGGGCAGACCCGACAGGTCCGCTACGGCGCTGACCGCCCCCAGCCGGCGAAGCTCACGCACCAGAAGCAACGGCTCATTGGCATTGCGGAACATCGCTGGATGCGGCCGAAACCGGATCAACCATCCGGACACGGTCTCCGCCGCGACCTGGCCGACCGCCACGGGCGCATGCGCCGTGCCAGCGCTCACCGCAGCCGCCTGCGCGAGCGCCGCCGCAAGCTCTGCCTCCTCGCCCTCGGGAAGTACCTCGCCTGCCCGCTCGGCGGACAGCATGTCGGCAAGCAAATCGGTGCCGCGCAGCAGCAAAGTGATCAGCCCGGCATTGAACTCCAGCGCCCCGTCGCGCAGCAGGTCGAGCAGGGTCTCCATGACATGCGCCAGGGCAACCAGCCGATCGAAGCCGAAGGCACCGCCGCCTCCCTTGACCGAATGGATCGCACGGAACAGCGCATGGACGGTTTCCGCATCGGCACGCCCTTCAGCGAGCGCGGCGAGCTGCTCATAAGCGCTCTCGAGCAGCTCGGCGCTCTCTTCAAAATAGGTCGCCCGGAGGTGATCGAAGTTCATACGTGCCTCAGGGAGAAATGCGCTTGACGACATCGATCAGGCGTTCGGGATCGAACGGCTTGACCAGCCACCCGGTGGCCCCCGCGCTCTTGCCTTCCGCCTTCTTGTTGGCGTCGGACTCGGTCGTGAGCATCACGATCGGCACCGACCGATGCTTAGGATCGGCCCGCAACGCACGGATCAGCGCGACGCCGTCCATGACGGGCATGTTAAGGTCAGTGATGATGACATCGGCGGGCTTGGTTTTCAGAACGGCAATTGCCGCCTGGCCATGTTCCGCCTCAAAGACGTCGTAGCCGGCCTGTCGCAGGGTGAAGGCGACCATCTCGCGCATGGTGCGCGAGTCATCGACGGTGAGCACACTTTTCGCCATGTCTTTGTCACTCCGCGAAGGGGATGGCCGCGTCGAGGCCCAGATCCGAAATTGCGGCCTGCAGGGCCGCGGAGGGTCGGCACAACCGGAATGGATGATGCTGGCCACGCGCGCTCGCCGCCGCCGCGGCCAATACCTGAAGGCACGGTGTGGCAACGCGTTCCACAGCTGAACCTTCGATCTCGATCCCGCCCTCGGTCAGCCGGCCCACCAGGGTGCGGCTCAATTCCTCCGCTGCTGCAAGGTCAAGCACTGCTGGCAGCAGGATCGTCCGCGATGCGATATCTGGAGTCATCGTGCTCCCAGGCGATTTCTACCTGGCCTCAAATATGTTGCAGAGCAGGCTTAGAACCTGGGCCTTAACAAGGTGTTGATTGGCGCTCAGATGAATTGGGAACGATTGTCAACGAGGCAGGAGCCGTTGCATCATGACGCAGTTGGGCCGCAATTCTGGTGAGGCGTGGATTAGAATAATTCGACAGACGAATACTCGGCATTTCCGGCCGTGCCGGCGTGCGCCTCGCGTTGCGACTGCATGACATAAGCCGCCTGCATCGGACCCAGCAGACTCTCCTCGACCGGCTCGAGCTCCTGCCGATGTCGTAACGTCGCAGCGAGGCCCGTGGCATGCATTCCGACACGGCCCAAACCTTCCGTCACCTGGTCGAGCCGCTGCCGCGCGATATCCTGGACCTGCGTCGCGCTCATGGCGGCGAGCGTGCTGGCGGCGATGGCGCTGCCTTCGCCGCGGGCCATCGCCAAGGTCGTCCGTGCCGCGTCGGCTAGCCGCGCAAACCCGCTCTCGGCCGCAGCGGCCTGCTGTTCGGTGGTCTCCAGCAGGGCATCCTCGGTCCGCGTATCCAGCGCGTCCGATAGCCGGTGACGCATGATCTCGCGCAGCCGGCCAAGCCCTTCCCCGACCTTGGCTGACACCCGCGCCGCCTCGTCGGCAAGACTGCGCACTTCGGATGCGACAACAGCGAAGCCCTTCCCGGCCTCCCCCGCCCGCGCCGCCTCGATCGTGGCGTTCAAGGCGAGCAAACGGGTCTGCGCGGCAATCTTGGCAATCTCGGCAATCGCGCCGCCGAAATCCTTCGTCTCCTCGGCAATCCGCGTATAAATTGTGCGGTCGGTGCCGATCTGCGCCGTCCGGCTGCGGATCTGTTCCCGCAGATCGCGCACTGCCTGTCGCATGGTCGCGATGTCGGCGGCACTTTCTTCCGTGGTGGCCTGCGCTCGCACCTCCGCTTCCGCAAGCCCGGTCACCAGCGTGCGAACCTGGGCGTCGAGCGCGCTCAGCCGGCGGATGGCGCCGAGCGCCGCGATCTCGGACTCATCGACCGCCCCTTGCACCTGCCGGCAAAGGATCTCGGCAACCTCGCGATAGCGCTCCAATTCGCGGGCCACATCCGCCACCCGCCCATCCTCGGCAGGCGACAGGGATACAACCAGCGGCACCTCGATCTCAGGTCCGACCACCGGACCATCCGCCGAGACGCTCCCTCGCGCGCGCCCAAACAGCAGCATCGCCAGCCCCATCCCGGCGAGCGCAGCAACCTCCACGCCCCGCCCATCCGCGACGAGCAGCCGCCAGAGCAGGGCACAGACCAGACCAGCGACGGCCGCCAGGATCATGCTGAGCAATGGCGGGCGCGCCGCGAGCGAAAACCCTCCGTCTGCCCGCATGGGCAGGCCCAGCGCCTGGCTCATTACCCGGCGCTCCGCATGGCCGAATACGCCCCGGTGCATACCGGCGGGCACGCCCCATCAATCCTTGAGGCAGCGATGGAAGCCAGTGTCCTGCGTATGCGGTCGTTCATATCGCAGGTGACTAGTAAGAAATTCTTGCCAGATCGCTAATGGCCTTGCCATTGCGAAACCAGCCAAGACGCCGCTCATAGCCTCCCGATCCGACAGCCGGGGCGAGAGCCGAGCCCTCGCCCCATGCGTCGGCTTACTGAACCGCGGAGAACCCGGTCGGGCGGGTGATACGGTTTTCCATCTTCACCAGGCAGTCGGCCTTCGCCACGGCGGCGAGATAGGCGCCCCAGGCCGGGTCGGCCGCCATCGCGTTGCGGCGCTTCTCGCGATCCGCCTGGTCCTCATAGCCCCACAGGTGGACAACCGTGTTCAACTCGCCCTCGATCGTGGTGAACCAGCCGAGGTTGCGGCCGAGGTACTTCTTCTGCAGCGGCCAGGCGAGTTCCTCGTAGATCTTGACGAACTCGCCCATCTTGTTGGGCTTGCAGGTGTAAATGCGGACATCGGCGATCATGCGGCGTTTCCCGTTGGCAGTTGGTGACGAACCGGCGGCGCCGGCCGGCGAAACCTAATCCGGCACGCCCGGAAGGGCCAGAGCACCGCCGAATTCATCCGCCCCTGGCCTTGACGATCGCGGGTCGATGGTCCATTTGCCCGAATCAGGACTGTTCAGGTCCGATTAGGGTGCGCACACCATGCTCAGGCTCTCCAAGCTGACCGATTACGCGGTCGTCGTGTTGATCCGCCTCGGCGATTGCCAGCGGGCCGGCGAGGACTGCGTGCAGACCTCCCCGGGCATCGCGGTCGCCACCGGCGTGCCCGAACCCACCGTCGCCAAGGTCCTCAAGGCCCTCGCCGCCTCCGCCCTCGTCACCTCCCAGCGCGGTGCCCGCGGCGGCTACCGCCTCTCCCGCGCCCTCGACGAGGTCTCGGTGGCCGACGTCATCACCGCCATCGATGGCCCCATCGCGCTCACCGCCTGTGTCGACGGCAACCTCGCCAGCTGCGACGTCCAAAGCCTCTGCGCCGTCAAAGGCCGTTGGGACCTGGTGAACGACGCCATCCACGGCGCCCTCTCCTCGATCACCCTGGCGGAAATGCGGTCCGCCTCGATCCCCCACGCTTTCCGCATACCGGCGCGCGAAACCGCGTCGGCCGCCGATTAGGAGCCCGATTATGGCCGCTGTCGCCGAGACACTCGATACCGTCAATGCCGTCACCGAGGGCGGCTACAAGTGGGGCTTCACCACCGATATCGAAATGGACATGGCCCCCAAGGGCCTGAACGAGGACATCGTCCGCCTCATCTCGTCCCGCAAGGGCGAGCCCGCATGGCTGCTCGAATGGCGCCTCAAGGCCTTCGCCTCCTGGCTGAAGATGGAGGAGCCCGACTGGGCCAAGGTCAAGCACCCCCCCATCGACTACCAGGATCTCCACTACTACGCCGCCCCCAAGAAGAAGCCCGGCCCGAAAAGCCTCGACGAGGTCGATCCCGAGCTGCTCAAGATGTACGAAAAGCTCGGCATCCCCCTGAAGGAGCGCGCCATCCTCGCTGGCGTCGAGCCGCCCGAGGGTGAGCGCCCGCCGATCGCCATCGACGCCGTCTTCGACAGCGTCTCGGTCGCCACGACCTTCCGTGAGACCCTCGCCAAGTCCGGCGTCATCTTCTGCCCGATCTCGGAAGCCGTACACTCCCACCCCGAGCTGGTGCGCCAGTATCTCGGCAGCGTCGTCCCCGTCGCCGACAACTATTTCTCGGCGCTGAACTCCGCCGTCTTCTCCGACGGCTCCTTCGTCTACATCCCCAAGGGCGTCCGCTGCCCGATGGAACTCAGCACCTATTTCCGCATCAACGCCCGCAACACCGGCCAGTTCGAGCGCACCCTGATCATCGCCGAGGACGGCGCCTACGTCTCCTATCTCGAAGGCTGCACCGCCCCCCAGCGCGACGAAAACCAGCTCCACGCCGCCGTCGTCGAGCTGGTCGCGATGGACGACGCCCAGATCAAGTATTCCACCGTGCAGAACTGGTATCCCGGCGATGCCGAAGGCCGCGGCGGCATCTACAACTTCGTCACCAAGCGCGGCGCCTGCCGCGGCGCCCGCAGCAAAATCAGCTGGACCCAGGTCGAAACCGGCTCGGCCATCACCTGGAAATACCCCTCCTGCATCCTGCAGGGCGACGACAGCGTCGGCGAGTTCTATTCGGTGGCCGTCACCACCAACCGCCAGCAGGCCGATACCGGAACGAAGATGATCCATATCGGCAAGAACACCAAAAGCACCATCGTCTCCAAGGGCATCAGCGCCGGCCGCAGCGACAACACCTATCGCGGCCTGGTGCGCATCATGAAAGGCGCCGACGGCGCGCGGAACTTCACCCAGTGTGACTCGCTGCTGATCGGCGATCAGTGCGGCGCCCACACGGTGCCCTACATCGAAAGCCGCAACCCGACGGCCAAGACGGAGCACGAGGCCACCACCTCGAAAATCTCCGACGACCAGCTGTTCTACTGCCGCTCCCGCGGACTCTCGCAGGAGGATGCGGTCGGCCTGATCGTCAACGGGTTCTGCAAGGACGTATTGAAGGAATTGCCGATGGAGTTCGCGGTCGAGGCGCAAAAGCTGCTCGCCGTGAGCCTCGAAGGCTCGGTAGGCTAAGGAATTCAGAGATGCTCGAAATCAAAGGTCTGCGCGCCGACGTCGCCGAGAAGGAGATCCTCAAGGGGATCGACCTCGTCGTCCCCACCGGCGAGGTCCACGCCATCATGGGCCCCAACGGCTCCGGCAAGTCGACGCTGTCCTACGTCCTCTCCGGCCGCGATGGCTACGAAGTCACCGGCGGCAGCGCCACCTTCGAAGGCCACGACCTGCTGGACATGGAGCCCGAGGAACGCGCCGCGGCCGGCGTCTTCCTCGCCTTCCAGTATCCCGTCGAGCTCCCCGGCGTGGGGAATGCCAACTTCCTGCGCACCGCGCTCAACGCCCAGCGCCGCGCCCGCGGCGAGAGCGAGCTCGATGCCGTGCAGTTCCTCAAGCTCGCCCGCGCCGAAATCAAGCGCCTCTCGATGGCCGACGACATGCTCAAGCGCAACGTCAACGTCGGCTTCTCCGGCGGCGAGAAGAAGCGCAACGAGGTGCTGCAGATGGCCATCCTGCGCCCCAAGCTCGCCATCCTCGACGAGACCGACAGCGGCCTCGACATCGACGCCCTGAAGATCGTCGCCGACGGCGTCAACGCCCTGCGCGGCCCCGCCTTCTCCGCCCTCGTCATCACCCACTACCAGCGCCTGCTCGACCACATCGTGCCCGACCGCGTCCACGTCCTCGCCGACGGCCGCATCATCCGCTCCGGCGGCCCCGAGCTGGCCCACGAGCTCGAAGCCAACGGCTATGCCGCCGTGGTGGCGGAGGCGGCGTGAACGCCGTGTCGCAACCGTCGTCGCTGCAGGCCAGCGCCCAGGCCTTCCTGGCGCGCTACGAGGGCCTGAAAGACCGCATGCGCGGTGATACCCACCTGCGCGCCGCCGGCGCCGACTCCTTCGCCCGCCACGGCCTGCCCGGCCCGCGCGAGGAAGCCTGGCGCTACACCAGCCTCCGCCCGCTCGCCGACATCGCCTTCCAAGAGCCGCTCGTGATGATGACCGATTGCGACGCCCAGCTCGCCGCCTTCGCCGATCTCGACGCCCCTCGCCTCGTCTTCGTCGACGGCCGCTTCCGCAGCGACCTCTCTGTCGTCCCCGCCGCCGCCCGCGTCCGCACCGGCCTGCCCGGCTACGGCCGCCTCGCCAACAATGACGAGAAACTCGTCGCCCTCAACAGCATGCTCGCCGAAGACGGCGCCACCATCGACGTCGACGCCGGCGTCGATGCCGGCACCGTCCTGCTCATCAGCCTCGGCAGCGACGCCCACGGCCACCCGGTCTCCTTCCACCCCCGCCACGACATCCGCCTCGGCCGCGGCGCCAAGCTCACGCTCATCGAAATCAACGCCGGCGAAGGCGTCTATTTCAACAATCCCGTGCTGACAGCAGCGGTGTCCGACGACGCCGAACTGATCCACCTCCGCCGCCAGCAGGAAGCCCCCGGCGCCTTCCACCTCTCCACCGTCTTCGCCGAGGTCGGCGCCCGCGCCACCTACGACAGCTTCTCCCTCTCCCTCGGCGGCCGCCTCGCCCGCGTCCAGGTCCACGCCCGCCTCGCCGGCGAAAAGGCGATCGCCCACCTCAACGCCGCCCAGCTCCTCGGCGGCAACCAGCACACCGACTTCACCACCATCGTCCGCCACGACGCCCCCGCCACCGCCAGCCGGCAAACCGTCAAGAACGTGCTCACCGGCAAATCCCGCTGTGTCTTCCAGGGCAAGATCGAAGTCGACCGCATCGCCCAGAAGACCGACGGCTACCAGATGAACCAGACCCTGCTGCTCTCGCGCGACGCCGAGATCGACAGCAAGCCGCAGCTCGAAATCTACGCCGACGACGTCAAATGCAGCCACGGCGCCACCGTCGGCGAGCTCGACGCCGAACAGCTCTTCTACCTCCGCAGCCGGGGCGTCCCCGTCGAGGACGCGCGCAACATGCTCGTGCGCGCCTTCCTCTCCGAGGCGCTCGACCCCATCACCCACGACGCCGCCCGCGAGGGCATGGAAGCCGCGATCGCGGCCTGGTGGGCAGGACGACCCTCATGAACGACGCCGCCGCCTTCGATCTCGCCGCCATCCGCGCGCAATTCCCGATCCTCAGCCAGAAGATCCGCGGCAAGGACCTCGTCTTCCTCGACAGCGCCGCCTCCGCCCAGAAGCCGCGCGCCGTCATCGATGCCATGGTTGGCGCCATGGAAACCCAATACGCCAACATCCACCGTGGCCTGCACTGGATGAGCGAGCGCACCACCGAAGCCTACGAAGGCGCCCGCGACGCCGCCGCGCGCCTGCTCAACGCCGCCGACCGCAGCGAAATCGTCTTCGTCCGCAACAGCACCGAAGCCATCAACCTCGTCGCCCACAGCTACGGCCGCGGCATCATGAAGCCTGGGCAAGCCGTCGTCATTTCCGCCATGGAGCACCACTCCAACATCGTCCCCTGGCAGATGCTGCGCGACGCCCACGGCACCGAGCTCCGCGTCGCCCCCATCACCGACGCCGGCGAGCTCGACATGGCCGCCTACGAAGCCCTCTTCGCCGACGGCAAGGTCGGCCTCGTCGCCATCACCCACATGTCCAACGTGCTCGGCAGCTACACCCCCGCCGAACGCATCGTCCAGATCGCCCACGCCCACGGCGCCAAGGTCCTGCTCGACGGCTCGCAGGCCATCGTCCACCGCCGCATCGACGTCCGCGCGCTCGACGCCGACTTCTACGTCTTCACCGGCCACAAGCTCTACGGCCCCACCGGCATCGGCGTGCTCTACGGCAAGCGCGCCCTCCTCGACGCCATGCCCCCCTGGATGGGCGGCGGCGACATGATCTCCTCGGTCAGCTACGAGAAATCCACCTGGGCCCAGGTTCCCCACAAGTTCGAAGCCGGCACGCCGGCCATCCTCGAAGGCATCGGCCTCAAGGCCGCGATCGACTGGGTCGAAGCCATCGGCTACCCCGCCATCGCCGCCCACGAAGCGGCGCTGACCGACCACGCCCTCGCCCGCCTCTCCGCCGTCGAGGGGCTCACCGTGATCGGCCGCGCCCAGGACCGCGGCGGCGTCGTCTCCTTCACGCTCGACCGCGCCCACGCCCACGACATCGCCACCCTGCTCGACCGCAACGGCGTCGCCGTCCGCGCCGGCCACCATTGCGCCGAACCCCTGATGCGCCGCCTCGGCCTCGAAAGCACCGCCCGCGCCAGCTTCGGCATCTACACGACACCCGCCGAAATCGACGTCCTCGCCGACACTCTCATCAAGGTGCGGGAGTTCTTCAAATAATGTTCGAAGAACTGCGCGACCTCTACAACGCTACCATCCTCGAGCGCGGCCGCCGCCCGCTCCACATGCACAAGCTCGACGCCTTCGACCTCACCGCCAAGGGCGACAACCCGATGTGCGGCGATCGCGTCCAGGTCTGGGTGAAACTCGCCCCCGACGGCGCCATCGCCGCCACCGGCTTCGACGCCCGGGGCTGTGAAATCAGCAAGGCCGCCGCCGACCTCATGGTCGAAGCCGTCGCCGGCAAGACAGCGTCCGACACCAAATCCCTCTTCGCCGCCTTCCGCACCCTGGCCCAGACCGGTCAATGCCCCGACTGCGCCGAGGCCCTGGCCCCCATGCTGCCGCTCGCCGCCGTCCACGAATATCCCTCGCGGGTCAAATGCGCGACGCTCCCCTGGCACGCGCTCATCGCCGCCCTCGACGGCCAGGGAAACAGCACCAGTGAGTGACGGGGACCCCAAGATGGACGACGCCAACCCGCCTGCCGCCACCTCCCAGGTCGGCACCTGGACACCTAACGGCGAAACCGCGGGCAAACCCTCCGAAGACGCCCTCATCGCCGCCTGCGCCAGCGTCTACGATCCGGAAATCCCGGTGAACATCTACGAACTCGGCCTGATCTACGCCATCGACATCAACGACGATGGCAACGTGAAGATCGAAATGACCCTGACCGCGCCGGCCTGCCCGAGCGCGCAGGAACTGCCCGAACAGGTCCGCGACGCCGTCCTCGCGGTCCCCGGCGTCGCCACCTGCGACGTCGAAGTCGTCTGGGACCCGCCATGGGACCAGAGCCGGATGACCGAAGATGCGCGCCTTGCGCTCAACATGTTCTGAAAACAGAACGGGGGAACCAGCATGTCGATATCAACCACCACCGTCCGCCCGAAGCGCGCCCTCCCGCCGCTGATGACGCTGACGGACGCCGCCGCCGAACGCCTCCGCGCCCTCTATTCCAAGGGCGAGGACGGCAAGAAGCTGCGCATCTCCGTCAACACCAAAGGCTGCTCCGGCCTCGCCTACGACATGACCTGGACCGCCGAGCCAGGCCCGGGCGACGAGATCGTCACCGACAAGGACATCACCGTCCTCGTCGACCGCAAAGCCAGCCTGTTCCTCATCGGCACTGTCATGGACTACGAAGTGAAAGCCCTCTCCAGCGGCTTCACCTTCGTCAACCCCAACGAAAAAGGCCGCTGCGGTTGCGGCGAAAGCTTCCACGTCTAATATGACACCGACCAAGCCTGCCTGAAGTCACGACGGAGGAGGCTCCCATGTCCGACCTCGATTGCACCCTGCGGAACGTCTCCGTGCCCTCCGGCACCGCGGTGTGGCAGACGATCCTGCGCGAAGCCGCCATCGCCGTCGCCCAGGACCGCCTGATGGCCCGCGTCATCAACGTCCTCGTCATGCCCCATGGCGACCTCCCCTGCGCCATGGCCTGCCTCCTCGCCCGCAAACTCCAGGACGACTCCTTCGACCGCCAGACCATGGCCGGCCTCATCGGCGACGCCTACGAAGACGAACCCGACATCGTCGCCGCCACCGCCGCCGACCTCCTCGCCATCCGCGATCGCGATCCCTCCTGCGAAGACCTCCTCACCCCCTTCCTCAACTTCAAAGGCTTCCAGGCCCTCCAAGCACACCGCGTCTCCAACTGGCTCTGGCGCGGCGGCCGCATCCACCTCGCCCGCCACATGCAAAGCCGCATCTCCGAAGTCTTCGGTGCCGACTTCCACCCCGCCGCCACAATGGGCCGCGGCATCATGATCGACCACGGAACCTCCCTCGTCATCGGCGAAACCGCCGTCGTCGAAGACGACGTCTCCATGCTCCACGAAGTCACCCTCGGCGGCACCGGCAAAGCCGGCGGCGACCGCCACCCCAAGGTCCGCCGCGGCGTCCTGATCGGCGCCGGCGCCAAAATCCTGGGCAATATCGAAATCGGCGAAGGCGCCAAAGTCGGCTCCGGCAGCGTCGTCCTCGACGACGTCGCCCCCTTCACCACCGTCGTCGGCGTCCCCGCCCGCCCCGTCGGCCGCAACGTCGCCATGGCCGCCCTCACCATGGACCAGACCTGGCCCCACGATCACGACCGCACCGGCTGACACCCTATGCGGCGAACCCTCCTCGCCCTCGCCAGCCTCCTCCTCGCCGCCGCCGGCGTCGCCCCCGAAGACCGCACCCGCATCGAAGCCCTCATCACCGCCCAAATGAAGGCCTTCGCCCGCAACGACGCCGACGCCGCCTTCGCCTTCGCCTCCCCCGAACTACGCGAACAATTCGGCTCCGCCTCCCACTTCATGGCCATGGTCCAATACGGCTACCAACCCGTCTACCGACCCCGCGCCGTCACCTTCGGACCCCTCCTCAATATCGACGGCCGAACCGTCCAGGAAGTCGCCGTCATCGGCCCCGACGGAACCCCCAGACTCGCCCTCTACACCATGGAACAACAACCCGACGGCAGCTGGCGCATCGCCGGCTGCATGCTGACCGACAAACCAAACCCGGGGAGCTGAGCGCGAGAGAAAGGGAAGGCGGGGGCTTTGCCGCTCGACCCCATCAGGGGGTGGGGCCACCTAGATCGTGATTGGTTTAGGTAAAGCCAATCACGATCTAGCAACCTATTGAAGAAGAGCGCGATTCACGCTTTCTGACCCATCGGCCTCAAGCGATCGTGCTCTAGGTTCCGGACTCATTTGATCCAGAAGGTAATGGCAGCAACGAGGCAAATCCCTGCGATGAAGTTCCTTGCGGTTTTGTCGTATCGGGTTGCCACAGCGCGCCAATCCTTGATGCGG
>Ga0164296_1003501_pt1 | contig 14784 bp, 2 predicted proteins | sample GEODES057metaG_FD_113533 | JGI IMG/M metagenome (GOLD analysis project Ga0164296, IMG submission 113533) | Dystrophic lake water microbial communities from Trout Bog Lake, Wisconsin, USA - GEODES057 metaG | ecosystem: Environmental > Aquatic > Freshwater > Lake | place: USA: Trout Bog Lake... | reverse complement strand
TAATCTCTGATACGATCAACCGCATTATAAAGACCAATATTTTTATTGTATGAAACTGTTAGTACATCTTGATATTGAGGAATGGCGCTAGATGCTGTAATTACTAATGTAGCAATAGAGGCAATATATCCGTTAGTGTTAGGCGCCGATGTAAATTTTAATTCATAGTCGCTATTAAGAACTAAGATGCCATTTAGCTTAACTGTAAATGTTGTTAAATCAGTATCTGGATACCAAGTTAGTTGGAACTCAGTCGTGCTTCCGTTTCCTTCGAATACATCCTCTGCTTTTTGTGTTCCAATTTCATTATAACCAGAAACACGATCAAACTTCATGTGAATTAGATTATTTCTAACTTTATCGTTACTAATTCTAGCAAACGCTCTTGCTGGTTTAGCATTGATATTACCGCCGCTGGATAACATAACTGTCGGAGCAGTCAAATATCCAGTTCCTGGATTTGTAACTTTAATAGAAGTTACTTTGCCTAATGCTATGTACGCTTCGGCGGTGGCGCCTGTTCCTGGATCTCCGGCTGCTGGTACAAGTGTAACTGTTGGAACAGAACGATATCCACTACCGCCATCATATACTACAATATCAGATACTGAGTACGAATAATTGTTGAACCAGTTTACATAAGGTTGCTGAATTAACAAAGGATTTCCAAATGTTACATTTTGGAATTTATTTGTTAGCGTATTATAATAACTAGGCATATCGAAGTCAGTAGGATATGCTGTTGTTAATTCAGTAGCAGTATAGTTACTTTGGAATTGACGAATCTTAGTGTGATAAGGTTTAGTTTCTTCAATATAAGATTGGAAGTAACTTGTGTCCTGTAACTTATAGGTTGGACGTTGACTTAACTCACCTGCGTTGTGATTAACATAAATGAAGCTGGTCTTAAATGCCCAGTCAATAAATTTTTGCTCTGTTAAGGCATATTTGACCAACTTAAAGAATAATATATTGTTATAAATTTGTAAATTGTTATTCAAGATGTCAATCAATATAGCATCAATAATATAACCAATTTCAGTAGTATTACTTTGACCCCAAGGTGTTTGATCCCAACTTGAATTACTATCCCATCCGTAGTTGTTGTATGGATAATTCCACAATGTTTTGGAGAATTGAATAGTACCTAATTGCTTGTAAACAATGTTATAATGATTGCTAAAAGTTCCTGGACCAGCAGACGAATCTATTTTTTGTAAAATAATATATTTGTTATCGCCTGGATTATTAATGCGAACATACGCACCTACACGAACAACAGGATCAACAATTGCCAATTGATATGTGTAATCAAGTGTTTTACTAATTGTTTGTTGAGGTACATAATCAGTTGAAGACCAATCAACATAATTCCAATAATTAGCAACATTAAAACTTTGAGTATGTAAACGTGTCCAGGTAAAGTTTTCGTAACTGTATAAACTCCACAAATTATTAACTGTGCTGTCAATTGTTACAATTACAGAATAAGGACGAACAACAGCGTTAAGATATGTATATCCCGATCCTTTGTTTACAACGTCTATTCTAATAATAGAACCCAAAGAATCTACAATAGTATTAATTACTGCGCCAGTACCATCACCTAGAATATTAACACTTGGTCCAATCCAGCTGATATAATTTCCGTTATCATCTGTATCAACTCCCACTAAATTACCGTAGCCAAATCCAGCATTGATAATTTCAACAGAATCAATACGACCATAAACTAAATTAACTGATAGAACTGCTTGTTGTACGTTTCTTACGTTAAGATTATCACGCACAGTTAGATCTTCAACTACAGTATCATATGTTCCATCAGCAGGATCATTTGGTTGATCAGCCGCATACAAGTTTTGAAAACTGTAATTTTCTTCATTTATTAATAGACCAGCAAATACATCGTTTACGTATGTAACAATATTTTTCAATGCCGCTAGACGATTGACAAACATACTTTGACGAGGTCTAAAGCTAACTCCATATGCTTCACGATCTGAAAGCGCAGGATCTGGAACTGGATTTCCTAAACTATCTTGTCCTAACAAACTATCTTTAATTTTTTGTAAAATAGGACTAGAAAGATTTAGATTACTATTTTCAGCGCCTTCTTGTAATAATAACCATTCTGTATGTTTTTTAATAGGATTATTAATAAGATCCATTTCAACATTTAGATGTACATTATCATCACTTAAAGTGTTTTTAACATTGGTTAGCATTAGAGCATCATTGCTAATAAATGACGCATACATAATACCTTGTGCTTTTGGATCGGCAATTAAATTAGCAACATTTAACGCAGTCATTCTGCGATTAGGCGATGCTGGTACGATGTTTTTATTTTTAACCCAATAGTAATATACGTTTGTAAAATTATTACTTACTGGATCGTAAACTTGTTTAACAGAAATAACAGAGTTATTGGGAAATTTAGGTTGACCGCTAATTCCTTGTGCTAGACCATCATTTGTATCAGCAAGTGCCGCCCACTGACTAGGAAGATATTTAGATCCAACCCATTCATACACATCAATAGAGCATCCTGGGAAAATTTGATTCCATGTATTTCTGCGGAATTCTAATTCGCCTTGCTCTGCCCATAGATACTTAACAGCAGAAAGATCCCACCATAGTTCACCTACATGATCATCTAACCAATTGCTATTAGAATTATTAACTGTGCCTGTAATACCTAAGCTGTAAACAGCAGGATCAAATACAGTTTTATATTTGATTTCTTGATCAGCGTTACCCGGAATGCGTCCTTTAATTGGATCAATAATTTCTAAATAATCTTGAATAGCATCAGTTACTGTATCAATTGTATAAGCACGTTGGATTGTTGTTAAGTCAACTAAAGGTTCTTCAACACGTAGTTGATTCCATGTTGTACCTACTTGATCAAACATATATAATTGACCAGTTTGTGTTAAATCACCTACTAGACCAGGAGCGCCTACAAAAACTGTATTGTTTGTAATTCCTACACTTGCTCCGTAGACACTACCAGCAGTTAATGTTGGTGGAGTAATTTCCTGGCCATATACCCAGCTTCCGCCGATTAGGTTGTAAGAATATACCATTCCTGTTGTTGGAACAGTATCATAGAAAACAGTAGAGCTATTATCAAAGAATGTGCTATCAGTCTCTGGATAAGATATAATTCCGGTTCCAGTAGAAGTAATAACAAGTGTGTCACCACTCATACTCATATCAATACCAAATTGAACATTTGATGTTCCCGCCGGCATTGGTAATACTTGACTTAGAACAAAATTATTATTGGTATTTGTAAACACATACACTACCTGAGACAATGGAGCAGATACAAATAATGTACTTCCCATATTATCCATTAAGACCTTCTGGCCAAAATTAGTACCAGTTGTTCCATTAAGTATTTGAGTAGTTGATGTTGTGCCGTAATGTATTTCTACGTAGCTATGTCCAGGCGCACTAATAGCAAATATACTACCATCAGTATTACCGGAAATGCTTGTTCCGTATAAACTTCCAGAAGTCCCTGTATGGAATACTTGCGAACTGATAGAATTGATGTAATTAGATACTACGCTAACTGACGAACTTCCAGGAGCACCTAAATATACTGTACCTGTACTTGTTACATAGATATCAGTTCCTAAATGACTTCCAGGAAGTCCTGTAATAATACCCATAGTAACTGCCGCACTATTAGTAAAGGTGTTAATACCTTGTAATGATAACTTATCAAATTTTACTAAACTAATAGCAGGAGCGCCAATAATTGTACAAGTATTAATAGCATCATACACAATCGCTTGACCAAAATTAGTTGTCGAAGTTCCTGTGCTTTGTACAGGATTACCAGAATTTAGATCAATTGATAATAATTTTGTTAGTTGATTTGTTCCAGTTCCTAATTTTCTAAAAACGCTTACACGGCCTCCGCCTGCGCTAGAAGATTTGTAATTAGGAGAACCAATAATAACTACATTATCTGACGCAGAAATTTTTGCGCCAAACTGTTGGTTAGCAGGTAATTTAATCCCTATTTCAACGTTACCTATATTATTTGAAGTGTAAGAATTAGTTTTTTGATATACTGCCCATGTAGAAGTTGATACAGATTGATCATTAATATTATCAACCCAGATCTTTTCACCTAATCTAAATCTATTAACGTTTTGATTTTTAGCTAGGTCAGAAATATGATTTAGTCTTGAACTAATAAACTTGAAGATTAATCCTACATCAGGTTTGAATGGAGTATTCAACGCTGTTAGTGTTGTGCTTAACGTGAATGTATAAATGTCAACTACGGATTTAACAATATACACTCCTGGAATATCTGTACCAAACTGACTAATAGAAATAATTTCACCGGCAGATAAACCGTGTGGAAGATTAGTTGTTAAAGTTAATAGACTTCCAGGAATTGTTAATACAGCATTTGTTAAATTAACAGGAAGTAATGTATATCTGTAAACATCCCAATCGCCGTCTGGACGATATCCTAACCAAATAGTATCACCGTCATTGATAGAACCGTTGTTAGCAATATCTGTTAAACTTGCTTGACTATAAGCAGTAGCACTAATATCATCAGTACGAACATATCCTGCTGTAGGTAATGTTGTGTTTACATTTAAGTCGCTTGAATTAATTGTAGCAAAAGGCGAACTATTATATTTGTCCGGTGTAATGAATAAATCAGTTGGAGATTTGTATAATACAAAATCATTTGGCAAATAAGGTTTCTTATCTACAAAATTAATAATTTGTGGATTTTCTACAAACGCATTTTCATCTAGAGAAATTTCTAAATTTTGTGCTGTTGAGTATGACCCGTATTGTCCAACACGAATAGCCCATTCTTCGTTATAATTAATACTTGTTCCTAAACTGATAAGACTAGCTTTATCAATTTTGTTGATAGCATTTAATGTACCTTTTTCTTTAATGTAGCCCTGATAAAATTTATACTGTGTTGTTTGATCGCTAAAAATATTGTCAAGGTAAACACGTGGACTATATCCAATTAAATGTTGCGCTAATTTTTGAGCACCTACATCGTAGTTGTCAACATCTAAACTATAAAAATCATTAAATTGACTTGCTTTCAAATCAAAGTTAGGTAACAATTTAGCAGTAGGCTGATTAGGAATAATTTGCCAGTTAGAGAAATTGAACGTGCTTGTTCCGGCAATATTAGTCAATGCGCTGTAGTAATTACCTGTATATTTTACAGCATCACCTATTTGATAATCAGTGTATTGTGACCAATCATCAACTGTTGCGTTGTCATATACAAATCCCGGACTATATAATCCTCCGTCCCAATTACTACTTCTAAAGCCTTGAATTTTAATTCTAGCTTGACGATAGCCAGACTCAATGTCATATATGATATCATTAAAATAACTTTGATTGTTAAGAATAATATCGTGTTCAACTTGAACTACACGCAAGGAAGCAAAGTAGATACCGTCATTGGTATTAAATGGACTAATAGAAAAATTATTGTCTAATCTGTTTGTTATTAATTTTTCTTGTACTAGTGGAGATCCATCTGCTTTCAAAATTGAATATTGATGATCTAAACTAAACACATTTTCCACAACACCATTTGAACTAACAAAATTTAATTTGCTAGCAAAAGGACTTAGTGTAATAACACTACCTGGTCCCCAGCCTTGTGTAGACCAGAATAAAAATTCTTTTCCTGAATATATCCAATCTAATGTTTCATTTAGGTCAGCGTTATATTCTGTAAAAATAAATCCTTTAGATTTTAAGTATTCGCCATAGCCTAATAAAATATTAAAAATATCTTGAACATTTGTGTAAATTGTTCCGTAAGGAATATTTGTAACAGTTGTTTCAAACTTAGTTGGTTTAGATACAGATACTCCGCCAATCATTGGCAATGAAGGTAACTGTACAAAATTGCTAGGATTAAAAGTTGCGCCTGCTTGATGGCTTACGGTTACTCTATAATATTTGTTATTATAAAATACTACTTGACCAGATTTGTAAAATGTTCCTTGAGGAGCATTTATAGGTGTTCCAGATTGTACTGCTTGAGGCCCAACTGTTGTTCCAGGAGTCCATGTAACAAATGGCTCAGACTTTCCACCAACTGTTAGTCCGGCATCTCTTGAAGACGCAATAGGATTAAAAATTGAAAAATAAGGATTAGTTACATCATAACCTTTAATTTGCCATCCAGTTTCCGTTACACTAATAATAAATCCAGAAATATTAATAACTTGAGCAGGTGCTCCTTGATTTAAGAATACGGTGTAATCTTCAGGATTTAAGAAAGTTCCTGGATTAGTTGTACTAGGATTTACAGAATCAATTGTTATATCTAGTTTATTTTTTGTAACAAACCCACCTGTCTTATACAATAATTGTAAATTTAATTTTGATAAATCTTGTTTTAGAGTAGTAATATAGTCAGATGTAAGTTGTAGTCCTGTTTCAATTAAGAACGCACTATAACCAGATGCTAGCACAGGTGATCCGCTTGCGGTATCTCCGTAGATCAAAAGATTGGTTGGCTGAATAAATGTTCCTGTATCAGCATAAATGTATTGACCAGCAGGGCTTAACATAACACGACTAGTATCAAACATTTTAGAATAATAATCAGCAGGACGAGTTAGTGCTAATAAAATTTGTACAGAAAACGGATATTGACTATTACGTCTCCATGCTGTTTCTACTGGAGCACCGTCTCCAAATTTCCAGTTGTCTGTTATCTTTACAGGATTTAATTTTTGAGCAATACCGGCAGACGCAGGATCTAATAAATTACCAGACTCGTCAACAGGAATAATAGTTGTTAGACCAGGACGAGCATATAATGTATTGATTGTGCCATTAATATTGCCAGCTTCTAAATCTTGCCATAAAATTTCATTTCCGTTAGTGTACGGAGCAGGACCATATTTTGCTTCCCACCAATCTGGCATTACGGAGAATCCTAACATTTCCCAAGGAGCAACATGAGGACGATCTGTACCATAAAAATAAGTGTGGATTCCTCTCCAGTATCCTGGTAGTTTTCTATTAGTTAATGTATTAACCGCACTTGAAAAATTATAAGCAAAAGGACTGTCTGACTGAGCAGTATTTGTCTGATAGTCAAATCCATAGAATCCTGCCCAGCGCAAAAATTCTTGTTCTAATATACTTGTTGTTTCGGCAAATGAATAATCATTAATCTTAAATGCGCCAGACAATATACTGTCAATGTTCAACAAATTAGAATCATACGTTACTTTTAAGTTATTGTAAATTCTCTTTTCAAATTCTAATAAAACATCATCACGGATATCACCGTAGGTTAATGTAATACTACCATCATGCCCTTGAATAACCATTTGAGGTCCATCAGCAAAAGTATCGTCAAGATACATTTGAGGTTCAAATGCAGGATATAAACCTAACTTAGTTGGTGTCGGTGGAACAAAACAACCTGTAGTATCTGTATAATCGCTAACTGTGATAGTATCACCGGCTGTTAATGGATAAGAAATATCAACTACCGCAAGGTAAGGATCAAATGTATAGTCACTACCATTTAATAATTGTGTTACATTTCCGTTAGCATCAGTATGATAAATTAAAACTGAACGAAGACTTAGACTAGTTGTATTAAATTGACCGTTAGGTAACGTATACTGGGTAAATCTTGAATCTTGAACTGAATAATTTCTAGTAATAACATTTTTTCCATACGCTAACATATCGCTTAGAACATACGGAGAATCAGCATTCTTTATTAAATTAACATTGTGTAGAACAACGTCTAATGCCGAACCAGGTGTTGGATAAACATTTGCTAATTTTTTAGCGGCAGTTAATACAGCTAGTTTATATTGGTTATAATGATCACCAACTGTTCTAATTGCTTTAATAACATCAGTAGCTGGATTACAAGCAAAATATCCAGCAAACGCTAGAGGATTTATATTTGTAATTAATCGTGTACCATAAGTGCTATGATCAGGAATATCTCTAGAATTATTACTGCCTAAAAATGTTCCTGTAAAATTAGGATCTCTGCCAGCCATTGTTTGCGCATGAGCAGACAATTCTGACAATGTGAATTGTTCAATTGGTCCGTTCAATGGGTTGTGTACCCAGTTGATAGGAACATCATAATAACCTGTTGAAGTAGGTTCAGCACTTGAATAAATTTCTATTCTAACTCTGTCGCCTGCTTTTAATGCCGACTTAAAAGAAATAAACAATCTACTACGAGAAGCAATAATAGCATAGTCTACTGTCAAGAAAAAACGTTTATCATTTACATAAACTGTGAATGTAGGATTATTATAACCAGGATTATCAATTCCTGTAATTTCTATCTGAGAAGTTGCTGTTGTCATTACAGCAAATTGTACAACAGGAATTGAAAAATCTGCCGCATCTGTCCATACATTAATATACTGTGGTTCTGTGCTGTTTAATTTTAAGAATCCTGTTTTTGTATATTTTATTTCAGTGATCTGAGTTCCAACGATATTAAATGTATCAGTCATGAAATAATTGCTAAACAAATAAAAGGCTTGATCAGCAATATTTTTATATTCTAATGGGAACCCTAATACAGGATCAGGCGTGCCGTTACCGACAGCATACCCAAACATTTTTGTACCAGAAAAGTCAGATGTACCATCACTGAAAGAATTTCCAGATTCATCAAACACATCAAATAACGGTGATTGATTTAATGTAGTTTTTTGTTGACCGTATTTCCAATTGCCAACTCCGTTAACAACATTATACCACCAATTGGTTCCGGCATGAGTAACACCTTTAGCAACAGACGCATTAAAACCTTCAGTAATTGTTCCAACTGAAACAAAATTGATCTTAAAGACCCCGTCGTTATTAATAAACTCTGCTTTGTAAATTTGATTCTTAACAAATGGATCATTATCATTAGCAAACACAACTAGATCGCCTGCGTCTACTAATACTTGATCAACGTACCATCCTACTTGGCCATTTGCTACAGCAAACGCATTTGTTGTTATAGTGTCAATATGATCAATATTAAAAACTGCCTGACTACCAAAATTAAACAATTGAAGGTCAGGAATAAATTCAATAATAGGACGAACTGCTCTATTTTCTTGAGGTAATAAAAGTTCCTGTCCTGTTACTGCCGCAGTAGTGATTAAAACATCTTGATGTACCCAACGATTGTATCTTGACCAAGGATTTAGATCTTTGCTAGCACGATTAATAGTAACATACTCAGGATCAATTGGCAATGTACTGAAAGTATCAAAAGGGTATTCATCAAAAGAAGATCCATCAAAATTGTCATCTAAATTTACAGCATAATTTTCAGGTGTAGTTAACGTAGAAAAATCTACTAAACGAATTGCTGTTCCCACACCTTCAACAATAAAATCTTTGTTGGCATAAGAAGCAGGATAAACTTCCCCTTGGAAGTTAACTTTCATTCCGTTTGAAAATTCAACACCAGTTCCTGATTTATAATTCTTTTTGCCAATAACATCTAATTCAACATTGATGTAAGAATTTTGTGTAATGCTTTCAATTAAAATTTGTCCGCCAGCAAATACATTATCTTCTGCGGCATAATACAATACACTAGGAGTATTGTCATCAATAGTAAGTGTAATAGTACCTTTGTTAATTCCGTTGTTCGTGATAGTTGTTGAAAACGCATCAGCGGTACCTTCTGTTCTTTTAGTTTTGAACCAAAAATTATGAACAGAATTAATTTCAAATTCGTATGTTAACCCTCTAAATAATTTTATAGTAGGATTTTCAGATAAGCCGTCTGGTGTCAATACAAAATAATTTTTTGTAGTATCGTCTTTTACAGAATATGTACTAACTGTTTTTAATTCAACACCGATGATAGGAATACTATCAGGTCCTGTTGGTACCCAATAATATTGATTGTAGTTAACAAACTTGTCCCAATCAATTCTTGGATCATAAGCTAAAAATTCTGGCTTGAATAGTCTATCAAGTTTGTTTGTATATGATCCATCTGCCGCCAATTGATTGATTAGATCATCAAAAGAATATGCTCTGTCTACATTATTATTTTTATCATAGACTACAACAGCAGGTTGTAATTGATAGTCCTGACGTAACTCAGTTGACGAAGGAATATAATTGTCTGTGTTAGGATTAAAGGTTGGAGTATCTTGACTTCCTACCCAACCACTAAGTCTATCAATTTGTGCTGGTTGAATTAATGGGTCTAAAACTCCAGACAAAAATTTTGTATTTTTATCTGTTCTAAAAATGCCAGGAAGTAAATCTACACTCTTGCGGTCGTTGTTTGGGTTGTTTGCGTCTACAACATTAATAATACTATTACCCATTTGTTAGACTCCTGAAGTAGTAGTTATAATTGAAGAAGACAATCCCAACGCCGACGATGTTATAGAATCAATAATTTCAATATCTGTAATCTTGGCACAGCTGATTAAAATAGAATCGCTTGGGCAAGAAATTTCTAATAGGCTACCAAAAATTGCGTCCGATCCCGGAACAATCACAAAGTTTGTTATATATGGTGACATTACATTCATTACATAAGTCGACAATTCGCTAAAGTAAAAAGATTGTCCAAAGTCCCAATTTTCTAAAGCAAAGAATTGATTAATTGTTGTTAGTATTTGTGCCGATAATTCGTTACTGCTAATACTATAAGCAGGATTAGTAACTGCCTTAAATTTAGCTTGTAAAGATACAGGTGCTTGACTTCCAAATAAAGGAATATAAGTTACCGGCTGATAGATAATAGAGTCACTAATTGCCTTAATAGGTTCTAAGTAAGAACCGTAATTTTGTTCAAGTTGGCTGCTTGTAGTAGGTGTTGGCATTGTGCCATTGCCTGTAGACACCCAATTTCTATAAGCTGTATTGTAACTACCTGTAAGCATGTAGATGTCCATCATGTTTGTTTTGCTAGGATCAATTCTACGATCGTCACCGCTATTATGTTGATAATGAAATTTTAATCCGCTACGACCTTCGTAGGCAATGTATTGAGGTTGTATTGTAAACACGCCTGTTGCGGCTGAATAAGATTGTACAACATTAATTTTAGGATCATAGAAATAATATAACTGTCCGTCTATTAATTCATTTGAAGGAATAGCAGTTTGATTTTCATAATTTAAGAACATACTGCTATCAGCAGGAACATAAGACTGACCGTCTGACGATATTTGAAAATATACGTAACCTAAATAATTTTGTTGATATGTTGGATTAACAATAACATTAAAACTATCAGGATCTAATATTGTACCGTCGTTGTTAGCATCGTAGAAACTTACTTTAACTTTACTCGGATCTTGATATCCATCAGGTTCAATAATAATATTATCTAATTGCCAGATTTGATCTGTTCCAATCCCTGATCCTGGATTAGATATTTGAGGATTAATTCCTAGAACAGTGATCTTATCTTTAATTACTGTGTCACCTACAAAGTCGTAATTAACTGACGTAGGATCAAAATAGAACGCTGTCTGTGCTTCACTTTCAAAAATATAATTTGTGTTTCTATAAGAAACTTTATATTCTTTACCTGTCCATTCAAAAGATATTATCCAGCTAGAATCTCTATTTTGATTTGTAGTATCGCCTTGATATAACAAACTAAAATCACTTCTTAAGTCAATGTCAGTGTCGTTGATAACAAACCATGTGCGAGATTTTTGATCAAAACTTAGACCAAAATTTCTGTAAACCATACATAGATTTACAATAGTTGTTTCTAATGAGTAAGACCAAATATTTTCAAAATTAGGAATAACTTCAACTAATACAGCACCCGATGGTATAGCACTTGTTAGTGTAACTGGTCCTACTCCTGTTGACAGTAAGCCTTGTCCGGAGTTAGCACCGTCAGCAATTACATTAACAATTCTGCTCCACACATAATCTGTTGCTGTAGGAAATACTCCAGGAGCAACAACTTTTCCGTTGTAAAATTGTTGTGTAACTCCTGCTACTTTTGGAGGAATAAATTTAATTAGAGATCCAGGAACTAGATATTGTAAATTATTAGAACTAAAATATCCTAATTGTTGTGGTATAGATAATCCGTTAATGAAATACCCTGTTGTTTGATTTGTAGTCTTTGTGGCCTGTGTCCATTGTACTCCTAAATCTGTAAGGTCTGGACGTGGCCATTGATCCCAATAAAAATTACGTAAGGCATTTGAAGAAACTATTTCAGCTAGTGGTCCTTTTAATTGAGCATAAATTTCGTTACGTGTAGTAAACGAAAAATTAAAAAACTCTTGACTAATATCTTTGTAAAAAATACCATCTGTTGCAAAAATATCTGTGCTAGAATATTGACCTGTAATATCAGTCAATTCAAAATATTTAGAAATACCACTAGCACTTCTGTTGACAGTTTTAATCTTAAGAATATCTGCGCCAGCACTTAAAGGGAAGATATTATAATCTTCGCCTGTGATCATACGATTCTGTGTATAATATGTTTGTGGTGCTTTTAGTCTAATTGAATCATTAGTCTCTTGAGCACTACTGTTATCAACAGTATATTGTAGACTCATTGTTAGAGTTAACTGTTGAGTTTGCCCTAACTTGTTAGTATACGGAACAACAATTTGTATGCCGCGCATTTGATCAGGAGTAATGCTATAACTTAACCCGTTGCTTTGACGATAGAAAATAACAAATTGTCCTTTTGGTAAGTTACCAAAATTACCATCCGCAAAGTTTAGATCGATCTGATCTCCATCTCGTGTAACTACAGCATAAACGTTTCTGGTACTGTTATTCAAACTATTATAGATAACATTGTTGCCAACTAGATCAGGAACTTGATTCCATAATGTAGAATAATTTCCGTTGTTATTAAGTTGCCACAACCATACATCTGAATTGTTAATGCCGTTAGCATTAATAGATACAATTTCGTTTTCTGTAGGAACACTAATTGTGAATACGCTACTTGCTAGTGAACCTTCCTTGAACTGAACAAAGAATCCTGTGTTTGTACTTCCGCTACCTTTGCCATCATTTTGAAAGATAAAATTAAAATTTTGACCAGGCAATGGAGTTTCTTCATAGATATAATCCTTGCCAGAAAAACTAGATCCAATGATTTCAAAACTCATTCTTGTACCATTGATAGAACTGTTAAATCCATAGATTGGTACTGCGGTATTGTTAGAATTAATTCCGTATTGTTCTGTAGGAATTCCAGAAATTGTAGTTTTGTCAAGCGGTCTACCAAATTGTGTAGTACCTGGCATAGCAGAATTTAATATGTTTAGAAATTGCTGGTACCATTCTGTATTAGTAGGATCGTTCCAAGTAATTGTTGTATCTGCTAAATTTGTGCCGTTAGAATCAAGAACATTGTCTGTTGTTTGAACTGACACAATTTTTAACATGCCGTTTGCGCAGGCATTTCTTTGAGGATTATAACTGATTAATTGTGCTAGTCTTAAAATACTGTCTCGACGTTGAGCAGTTTCTAAAAAGTTTTCACGTGCGTTTAAGTCAACACGGAAAGATAAATTTTGTCCAAGGAAAGCAATAAGATCAATGATAGCAACATACTCGCTAGAATCAATATAATCATTGAAATCTTCGGGATAATTTGTACGTAGATAGTTAATCATTGTACGGCGTAGAGTTTCAAAGTCATAACTTTGGAAATCTGCGTCACGGAAACTTTGATATATCTTAGTCCAATCCTCTGCGACAAGTAGTTTTGTGTTAGTTGCTGGTATTGTCATTTGCTATAAGCCTTTTGATAGCGTATTTATAGTAAAAATAAACTGGGTATATTATACAGATACGCCAGCATTTTTATCAAAATTTAATTTCATTGTGTCGCTAACATCAGTACCAACATACTGTAAAGTTAGAAGAATACTAAATCCATATGGTGTTTCAAGTAGGTCAACAGAAGTAGGTATTACTCTAGGATCTGCCGCTAAAATTCTATTAACATCGTCGGCTATTTGTTGTTTGACCAACGGAGTTAGAGGTTCAAAAAGAGCATTCCATATTAGTGTACCAAACGTAGGATTCATCAAACGCTCTCCCTGACGAGTATTAAACATATTAAGTATGTCTTGTTTGATCAGGTCGTAATCGTATAATTTTACATTACGAGTTGTACTGTCTAACGTACTAAATCCTTTGTAAAATTGAGCAGACTTTACTACGGGTGTTTGAACTCCGTTAGCTGGGTTGATTTGGATTCTGTTCGTTACTATCATTATTCAATATTTATATTAGGCAAAAATCGTGCCTCCGCCCGACTTAATAAATCCAAGGGCAACTGACATATCTTTAGGATGTTGGTTATATGGACTACCTGGCAAGCTGGCCCATTCTTTGTTACATTTAATAACTGCTTGTGTAAATCGACCTGCTTTAATATCATCTAACGCACCTCTGCGTTTTAATAATTGAATACATGCCTGATCCTGGCTAGTTGGACTAAAGTCAGGAAGGCTAAGTTGTTTCTGTATTTCTTTCCATGTTGTATATAAGAACTGATACGCACCTGCCGCTGTTGATGTAAGTCCTTTTCCATTAATCCCTGCTGTAATAGCAAGATTAGGGTGATCTTTAAATCCTTGAGCATTGTTTGGCTGACCGTCAAATTTTTGTGTATAAGAGTTAGTGGCTTTAAATGTAGGACTATCAGGATCAAATATAGCACCTGTAAACATTGTTTGATATCCTGTTGATCCAGAAGTTCCTTCGCAATTACGAATCATC
>Ga0164296_1003499_pt1 | contig 14788 bp, 15 predicted proteins | sample GEODES057metaG_FD_113533 | JGI IMG/M metagenome (GOLD analysis project Ga0164296, IMG submission 113533) | Dystrophic lake water microbial communities from Trout Bog Lake, Wisconsin, USA - GEODES057 metaG | ecosystem: Environmental > Aquatic > Freshwater > Lake | place: USA: Trout Bog Lake... | reverse complement strand
GGGAGAAAAATATTCTTGAAATCAGGTGACCAAGTACGTCTATGGATTGAGGAGTTGGGGGAGTTCACTCACACAATGGTCAATTAATTAATTGATCCATTAGCTTAATTTCACTTGACCTTAAAGTTTAATTGTGATCCTGAAATTTGACTCTTAGACTTTAATTGAGAAGGTGATTTGAAATACTCTCGATGTCAGACCCTCTAATTTAGTTTTCGTACTTTAATTTGCACTTACGAACACCATTTGAAAAACAAATCCCATAACCCGAACTACAAACGTGTTCAAAATGGTGCTCATTTTCTAATTAATGTGAAGATTTTCACTGATTTTTGAATTAGAACTTAACCTCAAAGTTGGCGTGCACCAAAATAATGCACGCCAACTGAAATCTTTGGCAAAGCATACAGACTAGTCATTTTAATTTTGGTTATTTTTGGCATAGCCATTGCTATAGCTATAAAACCGTGATTTCTTTCTAATCAATGCGATTCAAAGAAAAAATCTTAATCAAAAATCTATTTCTGAACCTAAAAATTCAATTTGAAACTTGAGTCTTAAAGGCTTGGCATTAAATGGAACAGGGTAAACCAGACAAAATCGGCTCATTAAATGTTAGTCCGATCGTGACACCATTGAAAAATGATCAGCATAAACATGCGAATCATTACTCTTTGAAAATTCGTGAGTTAATGTTGGCTCTCAAGTCATCCGACTTGATTTGGGCTATAAGAGCCTACAACACCTTGATTCAGGAAGAGTTGCAAGAGGGACCTGATGACTTATTTGAACAATTAGGTGAAAAAATTTTAAAGGGACATCTATTTGCTGCACAAGAGCTGGCAAAGAAGCTTTTTGCTATTCAATACGCCGTGGATGCACTTGAGAGAAAAATTCCCTGACTTAGAAAATTAATTGAGTCAATTCACCCAGAAAAATGCTCACGACTATGACCTCAATCACGCTTCGTTTAAGCTTGAGAAGAGACAATAATGCTAGAGCGAAAATACAAGTCGCCTTGATATCCACGGCAGTGAACCAACTACTTAGGTCATTGAAAATCAACTCCTGTGTCCAAAGCACTTGAAAGGCGAAGAAAAGCCCCAGGTTCACGATCACTCCAACAACGCTTGCGGTGATGGTAGCCAAAATGTGATTGAATCTCACTTGTGCGCGAGCTCCTTCAATGATGGGACCACCTAAGAAAATAAAAATGAACGAGGGTAAAAAGGTAAAGTACGTGACACACAAAGCCGCCATGATGGCTGACATCATTACGTGATCAACTCCCCAAAATGCTTTGATATACCCCCCTATAAAACCTACATAAGTCACAATCATGATCAAAGGACCAGGTGTGGTTTCCCCCAAAGCTAAACCATCCATCATTTGAGCTGCATTGAGCCAACCAAACTCACCCACTGCAGCGTGGTAAACATATGGAAGTACTGCATAGGCTCCACCAAATGTCAAAAGTGCGGCTTTGGTGAAAAACCAAGCCATTTGAGACAAGGGATGTTCTAGGCCCCATTTAGCATAGAGAAGTGCTATCGGAATAAGCCAAAAAAGTCCCCCGATCAAAGCGACACGAATAAACGAAGAGGTCTTGAAAATAGCGTGAGCTGGGGTCGGTGTTTCATCGTCAATAATAGCTTTTTGAGAATGAAAATTTGTTGAATTGTGCGTGCTGGTAATTTCAACCGATTGAGGATAATAACGTCCCAACCACCAACCCAAGAGTGCACTCAGAAGAACAATTAAGGGGAAACCCAGATCGAATATTCTTACAGCTCCAAATGAAAATAAGGCAACGACTGCCAAAACTGGGGTTTTGAGTGTCTTGCTACCTATACGCCAAGCGGCTTGAAGAACAATGGCTGTTACAGCAGGCTTGATTCCTAAAAGAGCAGCTTGTGCCCAATAAAGTTGACCAAAAGTCACATAAAGAGCGGACAAAGCAATCAGTAAAAAAAAGGATGGCAAAATAAAGAGTAAACCTGCCACCAATCCTCCACGAGTTTTGTGCATTAACCACCCCAAATAGGTGGCCAATTGTTGGGCCTCTGGACCAGGAAGAACCATACAAAAGTTTAAGGCATGCAAAAACCTCTTTTCAGAAATCCAGCATCGTTTCTCAACCAATTCCTGGTGCATGATAGCGATTTGACCTGCTGGACCTCCAAAGCTAATGAATCCAAGCTTTAACCAAAAAACAAAGGCTTGCCAGAAACTGATCTGGTGTTTTAAATGCTGAAAGCCCTCTGAATCATCAAACGTACCTGTCTCAATGTCATTTAGGTTAGGAGAACTCATGATGAGACAGAATGAAATTAAGCCGTCGTGAAATCAACATAACCATAAAAATTAAGCTCAAACGAACTGTACACAAACACTGCCTAAGGGACCAAAATCTCCAAATAATGTGTCACCTTTTTGAGCAAAGACCACCCTAGTGAAAGATCCAGATAAGATTATGTGACCGGCTTCAAGCCCTACTCCGTGTTGACCTAATTTATTGGCCAACCAAGCAACGCCTAACGCAGGATGTCCTAACACTCCAGCCGCAACGCCAGTCTCTTCGATATCAGAATTGCGATACATTAAAGCGCTTACCCAACGTAAATCAACGTCATTGGGTTTAATAGGACGCCCTCCGAGCACAAGACCAGAGGCAGCTCCGTTGTCAGCAACTGTGTCGAATATTTTTCGTTGATCTACAAGCCTAGCATCAACAATTTCGAGGGCTGGAACCACATATTCTGTAGCACGAAGCACATCAATTAAACCTACACCAGGGCCTTTAAGTGCTTGGCCCAATACGAACGCTAACTCAACTTCAACTCTGGGCTTGCAAAACCTATTATGAGGCACCTTTGCGCCTTCAGCAATGAGCATATCGTCAAGTAAATGCCCGTAATCGGGTTCATCAATTTTGGACGAAGCTTGCATGGCCTTGGAAGTAAGTCCAACCTTGTGGCCAATCAATTTGGCACCCTTTGCAATTTTTCTTTGGGCGACCAAAGAGGAAATTGCATAGGAATCCTCAATTTGAATCTGTGGAAAGGTATCCGATAATAATGGTGCTTGTACTCTTTGTGATTCAGCATTCATCAAAATGTCTGCTGCACGTTCTATTTCTTTGGGGCTCATCATATTCAAGGACTCCATCGTCGGTGAGGGTTTATTATGGGGAATACTATAACGTTCATTCTAAATCATCCCAATCCAATGTTCCAAACTGAGCATTCCCCCAGTCCGAATGTATGATCTTTTAACTCCAAAAGTATTGAGCTTTAAAGACACAGTCTTGGGAAAATTACCACCTAGATTAATGATTATGGGATGCTATAGTTCGGTGAGAGACTATGAAATTATTGGTTTAACAAAGTCTAGAGCGAAGATTAAATCTTTTTTTATTAACCATCATAATTGACCACTCCTCTATCTATTATGGGCTTTACTATCACCTTATCACCCAGTGGGCACCAATTTCCTTGCAATGAAGATCAGGAAATATTAAAGGCTGGCTTGGAGGCTGGATTTTTAATCCCTTTTAGCTGTCGATCTGGTATGTGTTTAACTTGCCGAGGAAAGGTGTTGCACGGTGAGTTGGATCATGCAGACTCGCACATCAAGTATTTGAGCTTAGAGGATCGTGCCAACGGTTTAGCTTTGCTTTGTAGCGCAAAACCTAAAAGCGATTTGCATATTCAGATCGAAGAAACTGATCCTGACCATGGAAACATATCCAAACAATTACCCGCAAGAGTTATTGATATTAAAACCCCCTGCCCTGATATAAAAATATTAACAATCGGATTGCCTGCCAACGAGCCCATGCACTTTAGGGCAGGTCAATTTATTGACATACTTCTTGAAGGCGGTATTCGACGAAGTTACTCGATCGCCAACGCACCTAAGGCGGCTGGCGTAAGACAAATTGAGCTTCATATCAGGCACATGCCAGGTGGAATTTTTACTGATTTTGTTTTTGAACGCCTAAAGTTGCGTGATATCTTGCAAATTGAAATGCCACTTGGCAATTGCTATTTGAGGGATGACAGCAATAAACCCATGATTGCATTGGCATCGGGAACTGGTTTTGCACCCATCAAATCCATATTATTGTATTGTGCAGAGCGCAAAATCCAACGCCCCATTCACTTGTACTGGGGAACACGGCATTTGGCTGATTTGTATTTATTGGACTGGGTTAAACAATTCACTAAAGATCATCTGAACATTGATTTCACACCTGTCTTGAGTGAGCCTTTAGACTGTGATCACTGGACAGGACGAACAGGGAATGTTCACCAAGCAGTCATGAAAGATCATCCCAATTTATTAGGCTATGAGGTATATGCTTGTGGTACTCCATTGATGGTGGAGAGTGCAAGGGCAGACTTTGCAAATATTTGCGATTTAAGGCCGGAAGACTTTCATGCTGATTCATTTTTAAGCCAAGCCGACTTGGTTCGTTTGAAAAGCTAAAAAATCCAACATCTAATCAAATAGGAGACAACAAAATGCTGCCAGATAACTGTACCGTTTATCCTAAAGATAGGCAATCCATCATCAAGCCATATTGCATCAGTCATGGGACACTGGAATGTTTTAATCTTGGTGAAACGCGTCGTTTTTATGAAGAATTTTTAGGACTTGAATGTGTAAGACATGGCAAACCCGCTATGGCGATTCGCCTTGGAATGCGTTTTCATGTTGTTTGTGTTGAGGTGGGTGACTTAGTTCACCCGACAAGTCTTCTAAACCATTGGGGCATTGATGTCACATCACGCGATGAGGTTGATCAAGCTCACCAAAATGCAATCATTAACCAAGAAAAATACAAAATTCGACAGGTTTTAAAACCTCAAGAGATGCATGGAGTCTACTCTTTTTACTTAGAAGACTTAGATCACAATTGGTGGGAAATTCAGTTTTATGAGAACGGTTTTCAACACGATGATTTTTTTGATTTTGGCGATCGTTTCAAGGCAGATGAAGCTGGCGATGCTGGAAATTTAGAAGAACTACGTGTGAAGTCATCATGACAGAACTGAGGGAACAAAACAAATTGGTTCGTCAAGCCGCAAGAGGTTTGGCTAATGCTGGATTAGTCAATGCATTTGGTCACTGTAGTCTTAGACTCGATGAACGCTATTTACTGGTTTGTGCTCCAAAACCAATGGGAATGATTCAAGCAAGCGATCTAGGCACAATTGTAGATATCAATGCCCCATTACCAGATCATGTTTTGGGAGAAGTTCGAATGCATCAAGCCATTTACAAAGTACGTCCGGACGTGAACGGTATTTGTAGAGTATTCCCACCCAACGTCTTAGCATTGGCGGCCATGGAGCGGACACCTAGAGCAAGACACGGTTTTGGCTCATACTTTTACCCACAGGTACCTTTATATAAAGATACTGGGCTAGTACGAAATGAAATTGCGGCACAAAGTGTCGCTCAAGAACTAGGAGATGCTTGTGCAATTGTTGTCAGCATCAATGGAGCACTGACTGTAGCAGATAACATTAAAAAGGCATGCGTTTTGGCATGGTTTCTTGAAGACGCAGCTCGTGTTGAACTTACTTGCCTTAATGCTGCAATGGACCATATAGACATCTTTAAAGATCGTGCTACCGCAGAGAATAGAGCCACATGGTCTGGAGGGATCATGGATAGAATGTGGAGTTACATGATAAGAGATGATCCTGAGCTAAATATCGAAGTAAATTAAAGAAGAAATTACTTGAATTTATTAAAAAAAATAGTCAAACACCAATGGAGATTTAAATGAAAATTCTAGTTTTGAACGGAGTCAACTTGAATATGTTTGGCAAGCGTGATCCAAGTCATTACGGCCAAGCAACATTAAGCGATATTGAAGAAAAATTAAACGCTCTAGCGAAAGAATTGAACGTAGAGATAGAGTGTTTTCAAAGTAATCTGGAAGGGCTTCTATGTGAAAAAATACATCAAGCCCACGATGAAAAAATTGATGGTGTCATGATCAATGCCGGGGCTTGGACACATTACAGCTATGCCATTCGAGATGCATTGGCCATTCTAAAATGTCCCATCATCGAAATTCATATGTCCAATGTGCATGCTCGTGAAACGTTTAGACACGTCTCTGTTTTTTCACCTATCGTCGTTGGTCAAATTTGTGGCTTTGGAGTAGACAGCTACCTCCTAGGACTGCGTGCAACTTTAAATAGCATTCAATCTAAAACTTGATATATTAAAAGCCTTGAATTATGTCCAAATCAAACACCACTGGTCATAACAAATCCACCGTCAACACATAAGACTTGACCTGTCATAAATTGACTCCAATCAGAAGCCAGAAATAAAATAGGACCAGTTATGTCTTGTGGTGTGGCAACACGCTTTAGAGGGGTTTGTGATTTGAGAAAATCTTTGACATCTTCCTTAGTTGCCGCACTTGATGCAGTTGGATCGACCAAACCTGGTGACACGCAATTAACTCGGATTCCATAAGATCCGAGCTCCATGGACAAACTTTTACTAAGACCAACAACTGCAGATTTAGCGGCCACGTAGTCATGATAAGGAACGACTGGGCGATCTGTCAAATTACTCACAACATTGATAATAACACCAGTCCCTTTTTTCTTAAAATGAGGTAAAACTGCGTGGGTTGTATTATATAGAGCGCCCAAAGCACCCCTAATTTGATCCTGAAAATCAATCCAAGGCATTTGATCAAATCTTTTACGAGTCTCCGGATTGAATTCAAAATTAGATAAAGAGTTATTAACAACGACATCAACCGTGCCAAGTTCACTTAAAACGTGATCCATCAAAGTTTGAACTTGTGCAGGATCTCTGACATCAGCTTGATAAGCGATCGCGTCAACACCCATTGAAAGACATAGTTTTTCAACCTCTTTTGCGGATTTGTGATCATTCAAATATTGAATGACGACATTGGCACCTTGCTCTGCAAAAGCTATAGCAGTGGTCGCGCCAATACCTCGACCACCACCTGCGATCCAGACAACTTTACCTTTTAGTGGATTTTTGATAGAAGAACTCATGGTTTTGGAATCAAATCCAAGCTAGTAAATTTTGATAAATCAAGGGTGTTTTGTATCAACCCCATTTTTTGGTAGGTATCAGCCGCTTTTTGAAAAGATAAAGGATCAAAAAATCCAAAACCTTTTTTATCTGTAAGTGAAGATACACTAGATGCATTCCGCAATTTAATTACTTCAAAGTTAATGGATGTGTTTTGACCATCTAATGCAAACTTTGCCGCGAGTTGAGCCGCTTCTTGGGGTGATTGAATCATCCACTGCATTGAATCTTTGTATGCAAGTAAGAATTTTTTTATTGATTCTTTCTTTTTTAAATAATTTTCTTCCGAGACTACAAAAATATCACTGGATACATTAATATACTTTTTTACTTCCATCACATTCACTGGGCCCAAGCCTTTTTCACGCCCAACAAGAAGTCCTGTATCCGTAGCTGCAGTAGCATCCACTTGACCTTGCATCAATGGGGCAAAATTCAATACACCTGTAACAACAATAGTTACATCTGACTCCTTTAGTCCAGCCATATGGAGCAATAGTTGTAAATTTTGTAATGTTCCACTTGATAGTGAATAAACTCCAATCTTCTTTCCTTTCAAGTCCAACGGAGTTAAGATATTGCTGGACTTTAAAGAGACTATATTGAAGACATTTTGGGGGTAAATATCATAAACAATTTTAAGTTTTTCACCCTTATCTAAAGCAGAAAAGAAGGATCCAGGATCTGTAAACCCAATGTCTGCTTGCCCAGTAAGCACATTTCGAATTGCATCACCTCCACCAGCACCTGGAATATAAGTGATATCTATACCACGATTTTTAAAAAAACCTTTCTCTGGCTCAACTAGTAAATTTGTAATCTCAGTGATAGGTTTACTCCAACCCGCCAAAACAAATTTTTCAAGATTTTGGGCTTCTGAAACTTGATGGATAACAAAAATTAGAAACCCAAAAAATATCAAAAATGAATATCTTGAGACCTTATCAATAGTTTTGCTCTTTGAATTGAAAAAATGTGAATTCATTGAATCTTCCTTACAAAATAAAAATTTAAATGGCACGATGAACAGTAGGAAAGTTTTTGAGTAACAAAGTTTCAAAAAAAACCACTACTGAGTAAATACAAATTCCCATAACGGAGATGAGAACGATCGAGGCAAATATCATTGGAGTATTCATCGAACTTTGACCCACAATAATAAGTGAACCCAAACCTTTACTAGCACCAATGAATTCAGAAACAACTGCGCCTACCAAGGCTAAAACAACAGATACTCTAAATCCTGACAATATATACGGTAAGCCAGATATAAACTTTAAATGAAACAAAATTTGGAATCGATTTGCTCCCAGAATTTTAAATAAACGAACTTTCTTTAAGTCAGTATTATCAATCGCAGTAATTGTTGTTTCAAGCATAGGAAAAAAACAAATCAATCCAGTCATAATGATACAAGGCCAAGGACCAAATCCAAACCACATAATAAATAATGGGGCAAGGGCAAGTTTAGGAACAATTTGACTTATAAGAACATAAGGTAAGAATATTTTTCGAATAATTGGTATTTCGCCAAGAAGAATACCGCCTCCTAGGCCGAGGATTAAACCAATCATTAATCCCCAGAAAACTTCCATGAAAGTTTGAATTAAATGAGGAAGATAAAATCCGTTTTCTATGCCATTTATTAAATTTAAAAAAATTGTACTCGGACTTGGTAATATCAAATTGGATATGTGGAAAAACTTGGTCAGCATCTCCCAAAAAATTAGAACGATAATTCCCAGCAAATAAACCAAGAAATTTTGAAATTTGTTATCCATGTTGATTACTATTTCTTAATAAAGACTGTTTAATGGTCAATGTGTACTGATTAAAATCTGATGAATAACGAATTTCAGGTGTTCTGAATCGGTTCAAATCAATTAAAAATTCTTCAGCAATACAACCATTGGCCATAAGACATACACGGTCTGACAAAAAAACAGCTTCTTGAACGTCATGCGTAACAAAGATAACTGCAGTATTGTGAATACGACAAGTTTTAAGTAATAACTCTTGCATCTCATCCCTAGTAATTGCATCTAATGCTGCAAAGGGCTCATCAAGCATTAGTAAACGGGGCTTATTAATCAGAGCCCGCGCAATTGCTACTCTACTTTGCTGTCCACCTGAGAGTTGCCATGGTTTTGAATTTCTTAATTGATGTATACCCAAATCTTTTAATAATTCTTGGACAAGATACGAATCGTCATTTGTAATACGGCGCTTAAGTTTAATAGGTAGCAAAACATTTTCATTTACTGTCATCCAGTCTAAAAGGGTAGGATCTTGAAAAACAAAACCAATTTCGTTAATCGGCCCTTGAACCCTTTCTCCCTGATAGTAAATTTCACCTACTTTTGCTAACGTAAGGCCACTTGCTAAGCCAAGAAAAGTACTCTTACCGCACCCACTCCTTCCAATGAACGCATGGAATTCCCCTACTCTTATTTTCCAATTAAAAGTATCAATAAAATTTTGGTCTGAATATGAGAAACCAACATTCTTAAATTCCAGGATGACTTGATTTTCGGAGAAGCTCATTTTCGTCATTTTTATTGAATTTAATTTCTATAAGCTGTAAAAAGCTCTGCAGAATTAATTGCTGATTCTTCGACATCAGCAATTTTGACTAAATCGAGCAGGCTAAAGCCACCATCATGATGCCAGCCACTGTTTGGTTGTGTCATATCACCTACTGAACAAATACGAGTTACTCCTAAATCCACTAATAAATTAGAAATACCATTTAGTTCTTCAATCGAGACCGCAACGCCAGCAGTTTGTAATAAATGCCTATTTTGACGAAGACAATTTCCCAATTCATCCCAGTCATTTAATGCAATTACAAATATATTTCTATCAAGGATACTAGCCTGTAGCGGAATAGCAATTGCAGAAAATACAACCTGTGAGGTTGAATTTACTTCACCCATTATTTCAATATGGGAATTTTTAATGGATCTAAAAATATTTTCCTGGTGCCAATTATTTAGAGCATTTGACTCTGCTACAGACAAATGTCTCGATGAAAAACGGTGAGATAAGCTTTTTATTTCATATAGAAGTATGTTAGCAAATTCTTTGGGAGAAACAAGTCCACCGGTCTTAACAAAATAAGCATGAGGTGAGTAGCAACCCATCTGATCATATCGAACAACATCTAGTGCGGCTTTTTCAGCAACCCATTTTGCACTCTTATTGTCTAATGCTGAATCAGATACTAATGAAAAACTTAATTTATGACCGTGTCCTAAAAGACGTGTATTGATACCTAAATGATTTCTTATACTACTCAAGGTTTCATTTGATCCGTAAGCCATTACCAAATCCGAGTGATCAAATAATGGTTGAGATTGTGAAAAATCTCCTCCTCTCCACCAAACAAGTGATAAACAATCTTCAAGAGCTGGAATTTCTTGTAAAAGTAAATCAATAAATATCGAGGCAACTAATGGTTCATCCGAGGCTAATTTACCAATACTGGGGGACTTTACCAATAAACTACATACCAAACTCCAAAGGGAAAGAGCTGGTACATTTGCTGACCAAACATGTAACATTAAGTCAGGTGATTTCACTTTACTCCACCCCCCTTTAACAACTGGCATGAAGTCGTTTAACATTCCAACTTGATTAAAGTCTTGTGCTAAAAAAATTTTTAGGGAATGTAATCTAAAGGTTTTTAAGTAAGAGCTTAAATTAAGATCTATCATTTTTGAATCAAATCCAGTGATAATTGGAAGTGCTTCATTTAAAAATTGTCGAGAAATATGATTTTTATCTAGTAATTTAAGAATGACATTTGAAATTCCATCCAAAATAACATCCAGTGGTATCACCTTAATGACTTGAGAGCCTTGATTTTTTATGTAATGACTAAGTGAATCTGATTGTGAGGATGTTAATTTGGGTACTTCAATCACTATAGAACTATCCTCACGGAAGAAAGTCAATTTCTCCCAATGTATTTCTCCTAAATCAAACGTACTTAACCATTTCTTAGGTAATATTCCAGATTTATAAAATTTTTTAAGCATTTTGATTTTGAGCAATATTTTCAACTGTTATTGAACATCCCCTAGCTTGGACTCCCTTTTCTCTACCCAGTAGTAGAAAACCATCGGAAACACTCAAACCAATATCCTCAGTCAATATAGTTGAGACAGAATTAATATTTGCTAAATCACAATGAACTAGAAGCCCTTTTTCTCCAGGCTTACACTCTTTTAAGGTTAATGGATCTAAAACTCGTGTTTTAATCCAGTGTGGGCTTTTCTTAATTGAGGGAATTGAATCTTGACCGATATCATAAAATTGAGTGCTTAATTCGGTCATTCCATACATATTGATGCAATTTGCAAGAGGTATTTGAAAGTTTGTACTTAAGATTGAATAAAACTCAGTCAATTCAATTTCTTCAACTTGTCCTTTAAAACCTCCAGTATCTAATACTAGACTATTCTTAGGTAAAGGAAATTTTGTACCTAAATTTTTCTCCTTTAATACCTGAAATAAAAGAATATAACTATAACTCGCTCCAAGAAGAGCGATGGGTTTCCCATCTTCATTCGCGGATTTAATAAATTCGAGAAATTTATCAACCTCTAAGCCTGATTGCGACATCAAGTAAGCGCTGTTATTGGTACCGAAATTTTCGACTGCAAGACTGAGATAATGCGCAAGAGAAGAATTAGGTAGTTCATTCTCATTAGGAAAAAGTATACCCATGGGTAACCTCTCATGATCCATCATAAAAGATTTTTTAAAAAAACTTTTCATTGATAAATCATAAATATCCAAATTTGGGTGATAGTGCTTACCCCGCATGTCCTGACGAGTGGTACCACTTGTCATGAATAATTTCTCGCACTTTAAAACATCAACACAGGAAAGTGTAAACTCTTTAAAAGCATTTATTGAGATTGGCGGTATTTCAGTCCAATGGGTGATATTTCTTGGAGTCTTAAAATTTGATCTACAAAACTGTTGATAAGGTAAATTACAATTAAATTGATATTTGAAAAGCAATAATGCTAGATTATTGAAATCATCTATTGTAGTATTTTGCTTTTGAATAAAAGCTGGAATTAGATTATTAAGTTCAGATAACATTCGATATCCCATTTCAGAGCTCGTTGAATTTAAAGTGCTCCGAAAAGGGCGTGATTTTATTGAATCACGTTACTCGCTCTTCTTACGTCGGCATTATCCGATTCAAGTTCACGGGTTTGGTTAACCATCTCAGCCTAAAATCTGTAAAACAGATTTAATACACCCCGGAGCAATTTAATTTTAATACAAATCAGACATATAGTTCACGAATTTTCTATTTAGTCCCAAATATTCGATCACCGGCATCACCAAGACCAGGAAGAATGTATCCGTTTTCATTTAGTTGTCGATCTATACTCGCTGTAAAAATGCTCACATCGGGATGTTGAGCATGAACAGCTTCAATTCCCTCAGGACAAGTTAATAGACATAGAAATTTTATTGACTTAGGGTTTAACTTTTTAATACGATCTATAGCAGCTATTGCAGAATTACCTGTAGCCAGCATGGGGTCAACAATAATGACATCACGTGATTCAATTTCATTGGGCATTTTGAAATAGTACTCTATAGATTGCAAAGTCTTTTCGTCACGATACAAACCTATAAAGCCTACACGTGCACCAGGAATTACGTCCAACATGCCGTCTAAGATTCCATTTCCCGCTCGAAGTATGCTGACAAATACTAGTTTTTTCCCATCAATAACTTTTGAAGACATAGTTTCTAACGGCGTATCAATTAGTACTTTGGTAGTAATTAAATCACGAGTTACCTCATAAACCATTAAAGAAGATAATTCTTTAAGTAATCTTCGAAATGTTGTAGAACTAGACTCCTTATCGCGCATCAAAGTTAATTTATGTTGGATCAAAGGATGATCTAAAACAGTTACTGATTTAGGATTAAACATAAAATAAAGTGGTTAAATTTTTAAAGAAAAAAATATTTACTCAGTTTTAATTCCAATTTTCTTGATAAGCCCCCCCCACTTATCACTTTCTGAACGAAAATACTTTGACGTTTCATCAATCGAAGTAGGATAAGGAAGTAATCCTATTTTTTTTAATTGTTGTGTAACCATCGGGTCTTTTAGCGAAACTACAATCACCTCGTTCAACCGATTAACAATATCGTTTGGAGTTTTAAGAGGAGCTGCAAATGCATACCAATTTACAGCTTCAAAACCAGGAAAGCCAAGTTCGGCAATAGTTGGTATATTAGGTAGAACATCTAGTCTTTTGGGACCAGTTACTGCAATTGCTCTTAATTTACCGGATTGAATAAATTGTAGAGCATCAGACGGGCTAGCATAAATTGATGGTAAAACTCCACCCAATAGGTCATTCATAGCGGGAGCTCCTCCCCTGTATGCAATATGAGGTGTATTTAAACCCGCTGTAATTTTAAATAATTCACCTGATAGATGCCCAGCACTTCCTATGCCTGAAGAGCCAAAAGATATTGAAGTCGAATCACTTTTACCTGCTTTTATATAATCATCTAGGTTTTTTATATTACTACTAGAGTTAACAACTAAAACATTAGAGAAAACTGTAGCCATACTTAACGCTTGAATATCAGAAACCGGATCGTAATTAAGCTTAGTAAGATGTTGATTCACTGATATAGAGCCAATCGTCCCTAGCATTATCGTATACCCATCTGGCGAAGAGTGAATAAGTTGTTCAGTAGCAATATTACCACCTGCACCAGCGTGAGTTTCAATAATGACACTTTGTTTCAAAAATTCGGCCATTTTAGGTGCTAAGATGCGGGCAACTACATCAGCCGTTCCACCAGATGCAAAGCCGACTAAGATCTTAATCGGTCGATTTGGATAAATTTCGGCAGCATACACAAAACGTATCGAAAATAAAATTAAGATAAATAAAGATCGCGTAAAAAATTTCATAATAACCTTCTAAACAAAAAAATATAAAATTGATGCTGAGGTAAATAAGTTCCCAGTAAATGTATATTGAACATCTTCTGGCTTATCTAAAGCCGAATCATTTTAAACCTGATAGTAGTTTCAAAATTAAAAATTAATACTAGTATATGTATGCAACAAATTAAATATTTAAATCTAGAGATGTTGAAAAAATCGTAGTATATTAATAATTCAAGATAATTATCCACTATGGGGATTAAGCTTAACTATTATCGAATCCAATCAAACATTAATTATTATCATCTGCTTGTAATTGGAACTCACAAAAATCAACTTAACTTGAAACTTAAATTGAGACAAATATATTTTAGTTATCTATGATCAACGATTCAAATATTTCTATATATTATTGGATTCTAAATCGATTAATTTTTATACAATAAATCTTAATATAAAAATTGAGTAAAAGTCATCTTAATAAAATAAACTTGATTCATCATGTTGATGTTCACAACTAAAAGAAGACAAAATTTTATTAGAACTTTTGTACAAATAATTAAAAATATGGAATACCCCGATTCTTGAATACAGTTAAGAAACAAGTAATTATTTACTCATATGTATTGACCTGTCAATCCCACCAATTAAACGGGGTTGATTTTCTTTTATATAAAAATGGACTAAGAGCAGAGCAGACTCAATACGACGGTTGATCAGTCTCATATTCGCGGGTTG
>Ga0164296_1003496_pt1 | contig 14793 bp, 23 predicted proteins | sample GEODES057metaG_FD_113533 | JGI IMG/M metagenome (GOLD analysis project Ga0164296, IMG submission 113533) | Dystrophic lake water microbial communities from Trout Bog Lake, Wisconsin, USA - GEODES057 metaG | ecosystem: Environmental > Aquatic > Freshwater > Lake | place: USA: Trout Bog Lake... | reverse complement strand
CCTTTGGTTAATAGTGTCCAAATCTTTTGCCAGCGGTTAAGTTTCCACCATTTGGTTTTTTGTTGAGTATAGATAGTAACATTAACGCCAATATCTTCTGCCTCTACCCATACTGTATGTGAATGGTTGCAATCGCCGCACTCGCATACAATTTCATAGATTTTAGCATCACCAAAATCTTTTTTAAGTAGAATGCCTTCTGCTGGTTTTTCTGCTTTCATTGTAATTTGCGAGTCCCTTCTTTTACAATCGCCTCAATGACTTTTTGGGCAATCTCTGGATCTTCCTCAATCATTTCATCAAAGTCAAGCGGGCGTGATTTTTCAAGCATCTCGCCAGATTCTGCCATGCGAGTGATTTCCGCAATCAACTGGTCCAGTTCTTCTTGAGTGCCATCAAAGTTGTCAAAGCATCCAGGTGCAAATTCAACAGTAATTTTCTTCTTAGCCATTTTATCCTCGTATTCCTGTTTGTGTTTTAGATACTGTAGGTCCAGCACTTTCAAAGTCCATTCCTGCTGAACGCCCTTCGTAGCATTGTCCATTCCATTTTAAACTAATTCTTACAGCTTTATTTACAATCACGTTAAGAGAAACTTTATCTTTAAAGTCCTCTACAACAGCTTCCGTGAGTTTAGAACTCTTAGCCATTTTGATCATGCAAGTACTAGCGTGTCTAGTAATTTCAGCCATTAAAAACTCCCGTGTCTCATCAAGTATAACATATGATAATAAATGCGCCAAGTGTTTTCTGCATCATCTTGGGCATCATGCTTACGACCTTCAAACTTAAGATTAAACCTTTTCATAGCAGAACTAAGGCCACCGCTATACACTCGGTTTTCTTTGCCGATCATTTGACTAACAACTAGCGTCTTGGCATCGATCCATCTGCGTCCAAAGCACCAATCTTTGCGAGCATCATCACTGATCTGTTCAAAAACTTCTTGGCTGTCGCCGCCACCCCATGTAACAGGGTTTACAAATTCTGTATGGCGGCGGTGCATTTCTTTAAGTTGCTGATATGCTTCGTCTAAAGGAACTCCTTCTTTATCTATTTGCTCTTGCGTGATTCCGCATAGATCAGTAATAAAGGGAGCGATTGGTTCGCCCGGATTGACGTACACACGGAGCCGCTGGACGATTTCTCCAGTAGCTGTGTCACCAACAACGGCACCAATTTGGACGATTCGGCCGCTAGGTTGGTTCATTTCTAAATCAAGACAAGTAAGTTTCATAGTACTATTATAACAAGAAACTTAGGTTTTGTCAATTGATTTTGGATTAAGTTGTACCAGAGAACCCTTTGGTTTTGAATTGGAAAGATCCAGAGGCAAGTTTCCTATGGATGCAATCACTCTCTCCACACTCAGGACATTCGGAAGGATCCGTTTGATCACGGCGTAATTCCTCCCACTCCGCACCACATTCTTCGCATTGATATTCACGTATTGGCATTTCCCCACCTTAAATAAAACTCAGTTACATATTTTTCTTGAAACGTTGCTGTTACAGTATATCTATATCCAAAACTTGTAGGATCTGTTATCCTGTGCCAAACTGGCGTTTCTAACGCCCGTTCCATTACCCATTTTCCCTGTTCACTTATTTGCCACTGATACAAAGGTTCAGCTGCGTATAAATCAGGATCGTCTACATCGCCCATAGTAAAATGATGAACAACGATTTCTTTAGTTATCACAACCACTTCATCCAAAATAATATACTGATTGAGCTTGGCATTTCGAGTCCTACTGAGTACGAGGTGGCCATATTGTTCCCGCCATGTACCAAAGTCCTGTCCTGAAAGGCCCGGCAAGGGAACCCTTGACTGCCAATCCATTCTGTTAGTTGTGATTGCCATGTTTCTTTTCCAGCATGATATCCAGAATAGAATTCTGGTGTAGTTCCGTGTTCTTTATAATATGCCTGCATAAGATTATTAAACACTTTTGACCCATCGGCATGGTCATGGAAGTCTATGCGTACTCTGCCCATCTTAGTGAGAATAAGGTAGCGGCCTGTTCAGTACTGAACTCAAAATGATAAGTTGTCCAGGAATTGGGCAAGTCCATCCATAAGTCCCAATCTTCATCATTAAGGTTAGCCTGACACCATTCGCTAGCATCTATGCCAGCAGGGCCTCCCTTAATTGAAATCCTGATCATTTTACTCTAGGCTTTCGTTTAACGTATTTGCGATTAGATTTGGGTTTGGTGTTCAAAGGTGCATGTTGTGTAGCCTGTTGGCTACGTTCCATCGCGGCATGAATTTCGTCAGGTGTTGGCTCATAGATAGCCACGCTGTCTGGCAATGGCATTCCTATTTTCTTTAGCAGGCGATTACCTTGAACTAATTCATCCTTGTGTTTTCTAAACAGGGTAATTGGACCCTGTGCGTCCGGACTGATTTGTTCAAATGTCCGTACTTCGTAAATGTCATCAATACCTGTTTTAAGTTCAATAATGTACAGCTCGTTTGAAGAATCGTGCCCTTCACCTAAGTGCTCAAGGTCGATAATTTCTACTACACGACCTTCAGTAAGTTTTCTTTCACCGATATGAATCCAAACGGTGTCTTTAATATTATATTCTTTTTTCATATAAACAGTAACCATATCAGCCCAATGTATGTGAGCTGGTGGGCCATTTGGTCTAATCCTAGTTGGGCCCAAAACTGCGGAGTTTTAATATCTCTGTTACCAAAACGGATTTTACAAAAATCAATATGGTAATGTGAGATGAAATCAATCAATCCTAAAATAAATGACGATATAGGATCAATGAACCAGAAAAATACAAACATAGTAGCAACACCTTGCTTTAGGCTGTGCTTAACGCCACGCCAATCAAGATATGTTCCTTTGTGCTGTACTTCTTCTTCGCTTTGATTTACAAAATCAATATACCAATGTTTAATTTGGAGAAGAATTAAAACGAGTAATACACTATTCAGCATTTGAGATTATCTGTTGTGGTAGTTTGTTTTCAAGGAGATCACGGACAAATTTCAGAGCCTTGCGATTAGTATCGAAGATGTATTCGCCATCATCGTCTTCTGTGCGGAGTGCTACAATTACTCCGTTCTTTACCTTGCGTAGCTCTATCGTTTCAAAGTCCATAGGACCTCCTTGTGTGTGTTATTGTGGTACTGATAAATTGTAATTAAAGTGGAAAATGCCAATGTGTGCAATTTCACGGCTTAGCTCGTGATCGCACCATGCGTCAAATCCAGCGGCTTTTGCTTTGTTACAGAAATAGATATCCTCACCAACTTCTAAATTAAGTTCTGGAACAAAGTCTTGTAGGTAATGCGGTTGAGGAATCTTTTCATAAACTGAACGATGAACCATCATCATACCGTGTGGCAATACATCTACCTTTTCAATAGGAGGACTATTATCGTCTGTAACCAATTCTGCGAAGTTACCCGGAGTACCCATCATGCCAGTGAAGCCTGGATTTGGGAAACGTCGTCTGCGATAATTACAGCCAACTAATGGAACGCCACGCTTCAACAATTTTAGAGGAGCATCAATTGGAAACTTCATGTCTGAATCAACCCACCAAGCAAAGTCAAAATCTGACTTCATAAAGATGTCAGTTAAGTTACGGCGGGCGATAGTAATAACTGATCCAATATTAAATGCACAGTTAATTTTAATTCCGTTGGCCACTAAGTTAGCTGCTGCCATAGCCAAGTGCTGTGCAAATTCTGCATTAACCATTTCCATAGCTGGCACTAGGATCATCACGCTTGGTGCTTTACCTTGTGGTGCTTGAGCTTGTGGAGCAGGCTGTGCCACTCTGTTCTGTTGCGGGCGGCTTGGGATCTGTAGTTTACCTTTATTTTTCATTATTAACCTTTTTTAAGTAATTTATTTTGGCTGTCAGACAGCAAAGAAGTAGTCCTATAATCTAATTTATCGTTTAAAATCATGTCTGCGACAAAGTTTGAATCGTGGCTTTCTTCTTTTTGTTGTTCGCGGAATTTACGTTTGAGCCAGTATTTGTATTTGGCAAAATATTCCTGCATGGTAAGTGTAGGTTCACCGAACTCATCGTGTTCTTGTTTATTTTCAAACCAAATGCGTTGCAACCATAATTCAAATTGGCTCGGTTGTTTATTGACTTTATTCATCGCATTCCTCTGCTGATGGATCGCCCTCGCGATTAGCTTGGAATTTAACAGTGATTCCGCCTTGTGGTGTAACCAAATATTTGATTCCATCAACGCACAGTATTGTTAAATCTTTTGGAACATTCTCGTTATCTTCGTCGCTGTGTTTTAGCACAGAGATTTGTAATTTATTTTTCAACGCTTTTGGAATCTCACGATAATCGTCGCCGCAAGAGACCAACATAGTTAATGAAATCGCAAGTGTTAAAGATAATAAAAACAGTTTTTTCATACTATTATTATACTTGTTATTTTAAAGGCTGTCAACACTTTTTAAAGATATAAATGCCTTCGCTTTTAAATGCCTGTTCTGATTTACCATTACCAACTCCAGGACGCACATTTAACAGCATGTGGACAGTATCTTGATATTTGAATCCAACCTTTTGGCTAAGCTCTTTCCAACGCTCTACGATTTGGAATTGTTCCTTGCCCATTTTATAGTCTGCAATATTGACAGCATAGATGGCATCATTGTCCAACGCTTTATGTACCATTTTAAGTGTGGGCTCTACATATCCTTCAAACCAACGATCTATGTCGCTATAACGATTCATACATTGGGTAGGTTCATCGGTGTAGGTTTCCAAATTAAAATATGGAGGGCTTGAAAAGGCCGCATCATAGTCGCCTGCTACTGGATCAAAGTCTTCGCTACCCATACAGTTCATTTCAAATTCTGTATCCAAAGTGGCATTGATTAAGGTGCCCAATGCTGTAAGACCATTATAAGTTTTAGTATTAGGGTCTATGCCGGTGTAATGGTATCGCATTTTGCTAGTCATCGCACCTAGCATACGACCCCCATACCCACTACTAAAGTCCAACACTCGACCTTTAAACACAGGACAGATATATTCCCAAACAGCACGAGCGTTCATTGGCTTGAAGTTTTGGATACTTCCTCCACTAACCAAATCAAAAGCACGGCGTAGATTTTTTGGAATAACAGCGTCTGCGCCTTCGTCTCTATGCTCGTAGCATATCTTAATAGCCCGTTTGAGTTTGACATCATTTAAGAAACGTCCACGCAGACTTACTTCAAAGTCGTTGCGTGTATGTGCATCCTGCATGTTTTCAAACCAAAAGCGTCCAAATGCAAGGGCTTCATTATTGCCAACGCCTATGGTTTTATTCTCTACATTTTTTGATTTAGTTGCTAGTTCCAGTATTTCATCGCGGCAACCGTCTAGATTGTAATAATGGATAGGTACTATTCCCACCTTGCGATAAATCTCAAATACTTCTTGCTGTATTTCTTGTTTACCAATTTCATCCGCGGCAATCCATGCACCTTTACCTAACTCACGCAGGCGAGGTAGATATGCCTCATAGCCTGAACACACACGATCAGTAGGTGTAAAATTCCAGGCTTGACAGAGGTAGTTGTAGTAATCAGCGACTATAAGGTCTGACACTTATTCCTCAACAAATATTTCTGGGTTAAGTAGTGGTGTAGTTTGATGACGTTTTCCAAAACCGCCTTCGCCCATACCTGGATGTGTTGTCGCTTTGTCTACAACAATGTTACCTGCACGTTCATTAGGCACAAAGAAATAATCCATAATGCCTTTGACCTTGGCCCAAGTATCTGGAAGTTTCTCACCTTTGAATGTATAGATGCTGTAGTTGCCAATCTTGTTAATAAAAAAGTCTGCGATGTCTTGCGGAGTATAACCAAATTTCTTAGCCTGTGCTTCTACCATTTCAAGTTGTACGACAGGACGGCAACGGCGAATAGTCTGCTCTCCGCCTTTGAGTACAGGAAACTCATAACCTTCAACGTCTACTTTAATAATGTCTACATTTTCAAAGTTATAAGAATCTAACGTATTAACTGTAACAGTATGCAGAGCATAGTTTGTTTTATCTTTACGACCTTCTGTAAGGATACAGTTGTGACCTGCATTGTTAGGATGATGTTCCATCTGGAAGGATCCAGGCACTTCGCCCAATCCTACATTGTAAGTATGGATGTTGCCTGTGAGTGCAAGACTAGCGAAAGTTCCATCTGGCTTTTTAAACCAGCCGTCATCGTGATTAGGATTATGGACTGTCTTAACGGCTCTAGTATCCCAATAACGACCTTTGAGTTCAACGTGTTGATTAAGTGTGATTGTTTCTGTTGCCAGTTGATAGGTTTCAGGAAACGGCTCAAAGCCATGTACGTCCTGTGCCCAGGTAGCATACTCCATCGTATTGTTTGCTACATTCATTCCAACGTCAATAATAGTTTGAGCGTTTGGTACAACAGTTCTTAGAAATTTTAAATTGCGTCCTTGATACGGACCATTTTCTCTTGCGAAGCGTTGTACATAAAGTGCATCGCCTGCGGTGACCCAATAAAGGCGACCCATACGATTATGTATGAGTTCTTTAGTTGGATCTGTGTGTAGTGGACTTAGAGTCCTAAAGTGATTGATATCCCATTGTTGCCATGTATAATTGTTCATTTGCCTTTTTTCCATCTATCTTTAAATTTGTCTGGGTAGAATGCCTTAGCGATTGCCGCAGGATCATTCTTAACCAACAATTTCAAATTCGCCTCATTTAAAATGGGTGAAGTAGAACTACAAGGTTCCTTCATATAAGTGCTATTATACACTTCATTACGGAATTGATCAATGGTATCCTGTGCAATACTTTCAAAAGAGTTACGGAACTCTTTAAAATATTTATTGCGATTCCAACGGTTGGAATTAATTTCATTGATAGTGGCGTTGGTAACGTCTTCAAAACCATCGTCAGTATATTGTAGTACGTTTGCACCTACATTGGCATATCGCCAAAACGGAGCGATGTTTTTGTTCATATTAGACCCGCCGTCCTTGCGTTCACTATTATGAACAGTAACAACAAGACTATGGTCAATAACAAAGCGGACAAGGCTTTTTGGATCAATCTTATTTTTAGTAAGCAATTTTTCCAATAGCAATTTCTTGATATGGTTTACCTGGAAGTTATGCTCACAATGGAAGCCGCCTTCTTTAGTATGGAAATCATCTGTAGTAAGACCCGCACGACCTGTTGCCAGCATATGACCGAGTGCAAAACCTGTTACAAGGTCAGCACCCAAGTTGCCTTTCTTTTCAGTCGTGTTAAGAACGTTACTTTGTGTTTCGCGGATACAGTAACCTAGGTTATTGTAGTTTTCGTTTGAGGCGGTACGATAGCCCTGACCTGCGCCAAACCCTGGACCAAAATGCTGATTGAACCAATGGTATTGCTCAAGTGTTTCCAAATCCTTAGCACCAATTTCGTTAGCAAACGTCCTCAAGTCGCTGGCCAAATAATGTAGCCGCAAGCCCCAGATACAGGCCTTTTCAAGTTGCTTACTAACGTCTTGTTCTAAAAACTTTTGGATGTGCATATCGTACCTTTCTTTCTCAGTATGTGTATATTATAACACAGGTTTTACCTAATTGTCAACCTCGTCTTCGTCCAAAACAGCCCTGCGTCCATCGTTGAAAATAACTGTTTTGACCCAATGACAAAATGAGCAAAGTGCTACAACATTATCACCTGTATGCCCGCCTCCGTCTGCTTGACGTTCTTGATGGTCTCCGTGATTGTATCTACGCTTAATTTCATTGCGTTGATCATCTGATAGGGTTATGCCAAAGAACTTTTCAGCCTTTTCCCAACGTGGATCATCATTAATGTCTTGCCCACAGCATGAACAAACGTCTGATCTATGCCATGAATGTAAACGATCTAAACGACCATACCCGCCATACTCTCGCAATTGAAGTTGATGTTCTCTACAGCAAGAACCCGAACCTGGTCCTAACATATTAGTTAGGGGCTTATTACAGTCCGGGTGCTTGCATGTGAGTCCAAGTTCCTTGCGAATCTGTGCCAAAGATTTTGGCTGATCCCATTTGAACTCACGCATTTTAGAACAAGTCCTCTGCAGATGGTTGGAACTCAGAACTACTACGAGCCTTTGGCAGTTTCATACCAGGCACATCCTTTTCCAGTTGTTTAACTAGGAATGGATAACCATGTACAGGCTCTTTGTTAAAACGTGGAGTTCCATACACGATATGAGTAGCATGCCAGTTCTTGTATGCGTTACTTGCCTTAGTCCAGAAAATACTTGTAGGGCTGAAGTCAGCGGCAAAGCGAGCCTTAGTAGCATTTGCTACATCTTTGATGTATTTGGCCGTTACCTTGATATCAGCATGACGGCAACTTTCAAAGAAGTAGCTCATCATTACCATTTCCTTTTCTTCTACTGGACGTCCTTGAGCACCAACGGCAACAAGATAATCACAGATCCAACCTACTACTTCTGGGCTAACTTTTGTAATTTCTTGAGAACGACTAATAGCACCTGGCTGGTCGTGGTCGCCAAACTTCTTGCTGGTTAAGAACAAGCCTCTGGATTCAATCGCTGTTTGTTTTTGTTCAGCGATAACCCACAATGGATTTGTGCTACCATCAATACGAACACCATAGACCATTTGCTCATAATGATCAAACTGATCAAGGCCACGTTTACCTGCAGGTCCATTCAAGTCAACAAAACTTTGACGCATCTCTGGCTTAAGATGACTAGCATAGATGTTCACAGGAACTTCTAAAGTTTCTGGATTTTCTGCAAAGATTTGAGTTGCGATCAACCACAGTAATACTAAAGTGTGCTGCCCGTCCCAAGCGAGGTATTCGTCTTTAGTTGGGTCAGGTTGATATACTTGGATAGGAATAACTTTGGTTGCTACGAAAATATTCAACAGGTGTAGCACCCAATTGATATTCAGTAGACGTTGCATAGTGCCATCAATCTTGATGTTAGACATCTTAACATCAATAGCACGGGCAAGTTCTTTCCTAAGATGTCGCCAAGATTTAACAGTTGGGTTACGTCTTTGGAACTCGTTAACAGCGGCCTGCAAACCTGCAGTAATTGCACGTTGTTCTAAGACGGGAAGACTGTTGAATGTTTCGTCCCAACGTTGTTTGATTGTTAAGACGTTGCTCGCTGTGTTGTTGAAACGAGCATTTTTAACAGACGCATAAGATACGTTTGTCGATGCCACGGGTGTGGCGAGGGCATTACTAATCAAGTTCATCATTTTTGGTCCTTTCCAGTTTTGATGATTACCTGTACGAAACTGTACAGTTTTAATAGTATATGCTCAGTTGGTTTTTATGTCAAGTGTTTTTTGGAGATTTTGGTAGAACTACCGATGAATCCAATCCTTAGATTGGAAGGGTTTGACTACTTGAGAGCGGCTCAAGTAATAGATTGAACGCTTTTTGATGCGTTTACAGATGCGATGATTTTGGTCCCAATTAAACGCTTTAAGGTATGTGCGCCACGTGTCGTATTGACGGCGCTTGCCCTTTTGTTCTTCGTTTAAGTAGTTGACAATACGCTTCATATCACCTTTGAACTTTTCGTTAAGCTCGCAGGCCATATTAAATGCGTATGCGTCTATTTCATCGTTGTCGCCTAAGTACTCTTGTTCTTGGCGTTGCTTGGTGGATTCAGCCGAACTACTGTATCCTGGAAGTGCTTTAAATTTACGTTTGCGGGCTTGTCGCATGTGTATAACTTCATGCAATATAACGTCTGCAATACGTTGGCAAAGACGCTTAAAACGTTTGCCATTGTAAGTTAATTTGGTATCTGCTAGGCTATAGGCAAAGCACAGCTCAATAGCCTTTTGCTTGTTCATATCGTATTCAGTATGGTAAACACCCCCTACCCATACGTATGTTGGATCTACTTGTAATTCGTGGCTTTTGCGTACACGGACAGGCATCCATTTTTTGATATGCTTAGTTACTGTATTATGGAATTCACTGATTGAAAGGGTCTGATTTACGAGGATAGGCCGAAGCATGTAGACCATTTCTACAATTGAGTTTTTATCCCATTCGCTCCAATCGTATGAAGAAGCATGTGTCATGATTCTCTCCCATATCAGCTATATTTACCTGACATAGCACAAAACCATTATGTACCTACTTAACGACCTCTTCCAGCTGATCTTGTAGCTGGTTTTTTACCCTGTACTTGATTATGGAATTTAGCCTGCTGTACTTGGCTAGTTTTAGCACCAGGAACGCTTGGGTTTCCTGCAGCTGCTTTAGCGGCTTGTGCGGCCGCGATAAACGGATTTTTGCTCTTTTTTTCTTCTGGCATTTTATATCCTAAATTGTGGTGCCCCCCAAGAGACTCGAACTCTCACACCCGAAGATACCAGAACCTAAATCTGGCGCGTCTACCAATTTCGCCAAAGGGGCATTAAACCTTTACATCACTTCTGTATAAACTTACTTACCAATGCCGTATAACACCGGCAATGATAAAGAAATTTGTTACTACGTATATTAATATTATAGCACTTCTGACGATAGCAATCAAGTCCGCTTCTTTGTCAGTTTTGCCACTTTTTTCACCTAGGGCTTTAGCCCATATTCGCCAAATACTTCTCATTGGAAAAAAATGGACTATTGCTAGCCCATTTTGTTTTACTCAGCATCAGCCGGTTTGTCTGTCGCTTCTGCAGTCGCTGCTTCAGCGGCTTTCTTAGCTTCTTCCTCAGCTGCCTTTTCACGAGCTCTTGCATCATCGTCAGCTTGTTGTAGCTTTTCAATAATCTTAGAACACTTGTCAAACACTTCGTTAAATGCTGTTTGCATAGCTTCAACGTCGTCGCCCTTGTCAGCTTCGTCTAGCTTAGCCATACATTCATCAAACAAAGTACGTTCTTCGTCTGTTAGAGCTGTATCGCCGTGTTTTGCACGATGCTCACGAATGATTCCAGTGAACGCTTCAGTTTGGTTACGTTGTTTAACAACAGCAACAGCCTTAGCATCTGCTTCAGCGTTAGCTTCTGCATCTTTGATCATTTGTTGGATTTCATCATCACTTAGACCAGAGTTGGCTTTAATCGTGATGTTGTTTTCCTTACCAGTTTTCTTATCTGTAGCACTTACTTTAAGAATACCGTTAGCATCAATATCAAAGGTTACTTCAATTTGAGGCTCACCTCTACGTGCTGGCATAATACCATCTAGATTAAACTCGCCCAACAGTTTGTTGTGTTTAGCAACTTCACGCTCACCTTGGTAAACTTTTAGTGTTACGGCAGGTTGGTTGTCTTCTGCTGTTGAGAACATTTCTGTTTTCTTGCTAGGAATAGTTGTATTCTTAGTTACAACCTTAGCCATCACACCGCCTGAAGTTTCAATACCTAGGCTTAGTGGAGTAACGTCTAGCAATAGAACGTCTGTACGATCACCACCTAAAACTTGTCCTTGGATAGCCGCACCAACAGCAACAGCTTCGTCTGGGTTAACGTCTTTACGTGGAGCCTTGCCAAACAGTTTCTCAACTGCTTCTTGTACTTTAGGCATACGTGTTTGTCCACCGACTAGGATAACTTCGTCAATGTCGCTAGCACTAACTTTAGCATCTGCTAGAGCTGTACGGCATGGAACCAAACTACGCTCAATCAATTCTTCAACAAGATTTTCAAACTTGCTACGAGTGATTTTAATATTCAAATGTTTTGGACCGCTTGCATCTGCTGTAATGTAAGGCAAGTTAACTTCTGTTTGCATTGAGCTAGACAACTCAATCTTAGCCTTTTCAGCCGCATCTTTTAGACGCTGTAGTGCAAGTACATCCTTGCTTAGATCAACACCAGATTCTTTCTTGAATTCTGCGATAATGTGATCCATAATACGTTGGTCAAAGTCTTCACCACCTAGGAATGTATCTCCGTTAGTTGAAAGAACTTCAATTTGTTTGTCGCCATCTACGTTTGCGATTTCAATGATAGATACGTCAAATGTACCACCACCCAAGTCGTAAACTGCAATCTTGCGATCTGCTTTATCCTGTTTGTCAACACCATACGCTAGTGCAGCCGCTGTTGGCTCGTTGATAATACGCAGAACTTCTAAACCTGCGATCTTACCTGCATCTTTAGTTGCTTGACGTTGTGAGTCATTGAAGTAAGCTGGTACTGTAATAACAGCCTGTGTTACTGGTTCACCCAAATAGTCTTCTGCGGTCTTCTTCATCTTGCGAAGAACTTCAGCACTAATTTGTGGAGGTGCTAGTTTGTCGTCACGCACTTCTACCCATGCGTCACCATTGTCTGCCGCTACGATTTTGTAAGGCATTAGGTCAATGTCTTTTTGTACAGCATCTTCTGAAAATCTACGACCAATTAAACGCTTGGCGGCATAGATTGTATTTTTTGGATTTGTAACGGCCTGGCGTTTTGCAGGTGCTCCAATGATTACTTCACCGTCATCCATATAGGCGACGATTGAGGGCGTTGTTCTTGCGCCTTCTGAATTTTCAATTACTTTGGAAGTTCCGTTCTCGATGATAGCTACGCAGCTATTAGTTGTACCTAAGTCGATACCGATGATTTTGCTCATTATTTTTCTCCTTTGTTAAGCAAGAATTGTAGCAGCCCCACTCGGGCACTGCTACAATTATTTATCTCTGGTGCCCCGTGACAGAATCGAACTGCCGTAACCTGATTACAAATCAGGCGTAATGCCTCTATACGAACAGGGCTTAAATCTGGTGTGGCTGGGAGGGCTTGAACCTCCATGGGCGTTGTTTAGAACGTTGCCCGACCTCGACCCAAAAGGGGGAGAGCTTTGCCATATTTGCTCACAGCCACTATGTAATTATACATAATTGTAACCTAGTGAGCAATTTCTTTTTAAACCAAATGTTCCTTAAGCAGAATTTCTTCGATATCTTCTGGAATTTCAATCTCTGTACGGACATTGAGTTCCAAAATTTCATCGTTGAGCTTTTGTTTAGATTTCTTAAGTTCTAGTACTTCACTTTGGAAACCTTCAATTTGGGTAGCTAGCAAAATGCCAGAGCTAACTGTGTCATCGTATCCGTAGATACTACGACGGCTTTCGCCCTTGTCGTTGCGAATCTTGTCTAGCTTACCTGCAACAACAGCGGCAGGTTCCTGCAGAGCTGTCTTTTCTGTAAGCGGAGCAAGCTGGCTCAAACGCTTGTCGATAAATGCACAGCTAGCCAAACGATCGCTGATTTCTGTCTCAACGTTTGCACGAGCTACTAGTTTGCGTACAGCGTACAAGGCTGCAAGCAATTGGGCACGGCGGTTGTCTGCGGCATACAGAGCTTCTGTAGCCTTAGCCAAAACGTCTGCAGTTTCTTCAAATTCGTTAAACTTTACAGTAGTTGCAACCTCAACAGACTTCAACAGTTGTTGGATGTTTTGTTGTACTACAGATGCCTTGCGAAGAGAAATTTTCATTTTAAATCCTTTTTAAATTGTAAAAACGGTTGGTAAAACAGCAAGTGAATAGCTGGACAAAATGCAAAAGACAATTTGTTCAGGTGACTAACCTTCACTTACAAGTAACAAATAACAGAGAACTTAACATTTCCAAGGAGCAAATGACATAGCGATTAAGCAAATTTACCCTGGGTCACTAAGTTACGGAGGCTGTCAAGGCCAATAGTTCAGTAAACGATTTGTAGTCGTTAACTGTGGCGCTATCTCTCATCTCTGTTTTACCCTACCGGAAAACCAAGCGAACTTGATTTTCAAACCTTATGTAATATTGTACAATTAATCTTGAGCGAAGTCAAGTATTTTGTATTCATAATTAACTGTATCATCGTTTTCGCGGAAGATTTCTGCGCCATTTTTTAAGTGGAAACGTTTGGCCATTTCACTCTTTGGACTTAGCGTAACAAAGCGTGTAACGGTTGGAAATTGTTCGCGGATACGATCAACAGTTTGAAGAAGAAGTTCTTTACCTGCACCAGGTGCGTAACTCCAGATAGTATAGAAAATCGCTGTATTTGGTGCAAATGTTTCTTGTGCTAGTTCAGCTACACTTGAAGGAACAAAGTCCTGTAGTGCTACACAAACGATTGCCTTAGGATCTTCGCCTTCGACAATACTAGAAACAAAACGATTTTCGCTAACACGGAAGTCAACAGGAATCTCAGGACGCACTGGGTCATCCTTGATGAACTGTAGCAGTGGGCTTGCAAGATCTGTGATAAATGTTAGCATATAATTATTTATCCGTCTGTTGTTAAAATTGCATTGAAATGGTTGCGGGACCTGGACTCGAACCAAGAACCTGAGCTTATGAGACTCATGAGATGCCTTTTCTCCATCCCGCGATTGATCTGTTACACACAACTTATCCTATTATACTCCGTGTGTAAGGGAGAGTTTGGAGCGGGAGGCGAGAGTTGAACTCGTCTATTTCAGTTTGGAAGACTGACGTGTAACCACAAACACTTCACCCGCATATTTTTTAAAGTACATCTATGGCTTTTCATAACAGTGGTGCCCTGTCCTTACTACCTAAATTATATTTAAGTTAAACGTACTTTATTGAAGCACACTAGGGGCTATGCCACCTTACTATTCCAGAATACTCGGATGTCGCCTAATGTGCTTTAATAAAGTGTCCGGCTACTTACACCACATAAGCCCCGGACTGAGTTGTTACCCTGTCCACACGTTGTTTCTATCTAGACGACTAGTGTTCTCGCCTTTGTGATTTCTTAAGTCGCCCTACCTGGGCCTTACGGTAGATCCAATGCACCGTGCTCTTATGGTTTGGCAAT
>Ga0164296_1003495_pt1 | contig 14795 bp, 9 predicted proteins | sample GEODES057metaG_FD_113533 | JGI IMG/M metagenome (GOLD analysis project Ga0164296, IMG submission 113533) | Dystrophic lake water microbial communities from Trout Bog Lake, Wisconsin, USA - GEODES057 metaG | ecosystem: Environmental > Aquatic > Freshwater > Lake | place: USA: Trout Bog Lake... | reverse complement strand
TGGACCTCTCATGGACATCAAAACAATTCAAATCAATCGTCGCTCTGCCCAAATTACTCAAGGCAAGTCCCGTGCCCCCAACCGCTCGATGTACTACGCCATGGGCTACCAAGAGGGAGACTTCAATAAACCCATGGTGGGCGTAGCCAACGGTCACAGCACCATCACGCCGTGCAACAGTGGTTTGCAAAAGCTCGCCGACGCCGCCATTGAAGGCATTGAAGAGGCGGGTGGTAATGCCCAAGTTTTTGGCACTCCAACGATCTCAGACGGGATGGCCATGGGCACTGAGGGGATGAAGTACTCTTTGGTCTCACGCGAAGTCATTGCCGACTGTGTGGAGACTTGCGTGCAGGGCCAATGGATGGACGGCGTATTGGTGGTGGGGGGGTGCGACAAAAATATGCCCGGAGGCATGATGGGCATCTTGCGCGCCAATGTGCCTGCCATCTATGTTTATGGAGGCACCATTTTGCCCGGTCGTCACAACGGCCAAGACCTCAACATTGTGAGCGTTTTTGAAGCGGTGGGACAAAACTCAGCAGGCAAAATGAGCGACCAAGAGCTCAAAGAAATTGAACAAAAAGCCATTCCTGGCACCGGTTCTTGTGGCGGCATGTACACCGCCAACACCATGTCCAGTGCTTTTGAGGCGCTAGGGATGTCACTGCCCTTTTCCTCGACCATGGCCAACCCCCATGATGAGACACAAAATTCAGCCAAGGCCTCGGCCAAAGTGCTCATTGAAGCCATTAAGAAAGATTTGAAGCCACGCGACATCGTGACCCGCAAATCAATTGAAAACGCAGTGAGTGTGATCATGGCCACAGGCGGATCCACCAATGCGGTGCTTCACTTTTTAGCCATTGCCCACGCGGCCCAAGTGCCTTGGAGCATTGATGATTTTGAGCGCATTCGAGTCCGCGTTCCTGTGCTGTGTGACTTAAAGCCCTCGGGTCAATTCTTGGCCGTCGATTTGCACCGCGCTGGCGGTATCCCCCAAGTCATGAAGGTGTTACTGAAAGCCGGCTTGCTGCACGGGGACTGTATGACCATCACCGGTAAAACAGTGGCAGAAAACTTGGCCGATATTCCTGATGTGCCTCGCGCGGACCAACACGTCATTCGCACCATTGAGACAGCGCTCTACCCCCAGGGTCATCTGGCCATCCTCAAAGGGAACCTCTCTCCTGAAGGGGCTGTGGCGAAAATCACTGGCCTTAAAAACCCTGTGATCACTGGCCCTGCCCGTGTATTTGATGATGAGCAATCGGCTTTGGCTGCAATTTTGGAGGGCAAGATCGTTGCTGGCGATGTGATGGTCCTTCGTTACTTGGGACCCAAAGGCGGACCCGGCATGCCCGAGATGCTCGCCCCAACAGGCGCACTCATTGGTGCTGGGCTTGGGGAGAGTGTGGGCCTGATCACCGATGGGCGTTTCTCTGGTGGGACTTGGGGCATGGTGGTAGGACACGTTGCGCCTGAGGCTTCGGTGGGTGGCAACATTGCCTTGATCCACGAGGGAGACTCCATCACCATTGATGCTCACCAGTTGCTCCTAGAGCTGCATGTGAGCGAGCAAGAGTTGGCCAAACGCCGCGCCAACTGGGTCGCACCGGAGCCCCGTTATAAGCGCGGGGTGTTGGCAAAATTTGCCTTCAACGCCTCCAGCGCCAGTTCTGGCGCTGTGCTCGACCTTTTTGAAAATAGAACATATTGAACACCTAAAACTCGCAGGCCTCCAACCCCTTTTGTCAAAACTCGCATTTGAACATGAGTAAAAAGTCATCAACTCAAAAGCAGCGAGCGCCAGGGGTTTGGGGGAGGACGAGAAGAGGGTTGGCTTTGTTGAGTCTATTTTGGCTCTCAGGGCTTTCAAGTACTCACTCGTTTGCGTCCAACGATCCCCTAGCCCTAGCTCAGACTCGCCACTGCCTCTCATGCCATGCCCTGGACCACAAGGTGGTAGGACCTGCGTATATGGATGTGGCTAAAAAATATCAAAACGATCCCACCGCGCTTGCAAGGCTGAGCGTCAAGGTGAGGCTCGGAGGTGGAGGAGTTTGGGGAGCTGTGCCGATGCCCGCCAATGCGGCGGTGAGTGAACAAGAAGCCCAGGAGTTGGTGAGGTGGATATTAAAAACACCTCCCTCCAGTCCCTGAACTGTTCGTCAGAGGTTTGAAGGTTAAAAATTGGGTTACCTTATTAGCCTCACGCATGCTCATAAGCTGTTGAAACACGGTGAGCGGATAGATGACCTCTTAATGGAACAGGGGTCCCTTGATCAAATAAGATTTTCAAGGTTAATGTACCATTGCACTTTTGGCGGTGTGCTCTAAAACGCTACGGGCATGAATCAAATTTACGCTAGGAAACAATTCAACAAACTCGTTGACTGTTACACCATCTTCCAAGTTTTCGAATAAAGCTACTACAGGTACGCGGGTGCCTCGGAACACCCAAGCTCCGCTTACAAGCTCGGGGTCAAGTTCTACAGCAGGACAGGAACTCCAATCAATCATGCCCTTATTGTTCATTGCTCATAGCATTTCTAGCAACCTCAAAGTTTGATCAACCCACCATTTGCAAGCAATTACAGGGTTTATGACACGGCCTCAACTTCGTGGGTGACTCACTTTGTACACCAAGTTACGCTAAAGTGTCCAACCCAAAAGTTTCGAATTTTCAAAAATCCAAAGTCAGGCCTGGGACTGCGCTTGGTCGCTCGTGCGTAAATTAGCGAGCAGTGAGCCTCTGCTAAACCCTAGTAACTTCTCTCGGAGAGTTGCTCCAAAATCGCTGGGTTTTCAAGGGTTGAGGTGTCTTGCGTGATGCTTTCGCCTTTGGCAATTGAACGCAGCAAGCGTCGCATGATCTTTCCTGACCTTGTTTTGGGTAAATTGTCCCCAAACCGGATGTCCTTGGGTTTTGCAATGGGACCAATCTCCTTGCCCACATGGTCTCTGAGAAGCTTGGCAATGGCCAGGGCCTCATCCCCAACGGGCCTTGGGCGCTTGAGCACAACAAAGGCGCAAACCGCCTCACCGGTTGTGTCATCGGGCCTCCCCACCACGGCCGCCTCTGCCACCAAGTCAGTGCAACTCACCAAAGCCGATTCAATCTCCATGGTGCCCATGCGGTGCCCAGAGACATTGAGCACATCATCAATACGCCCCGTGATGGTGAAATAACCAGTCTTCTCATCTCGAATGGCTCCGTCGCCCGCCAAGTAGTACTGTCCCTTGAAGTCCTCTGGGTAGTAGCTCTTTTTAAAGCGCTCGGGATCCCCCCAAATGGTTCGGATCATGGCGGGCCAGGGACGCTTGACCACCAAAATACCCCCCTGCCCCCAAGGCACGTCTTTTCCGGTCTCGTCCACCACCGCGGCTTGAATACCAGGGAATGGTAAGGTGCATGAGCCTGGCACCATGGGAGTTGCGCCCGGCATGGGGGTGATCATGTGCCCACCCGTCTCGGTCTGCCAAAACGTATCCACAATGGGGCAACGAGAGCCCCCCACATGTTGGTAATACCACTCCCAAGCCGCCGGATTGATGGGCTCACCCACTGAGCCCAGTAACCTCAGACTTGAGAGGTCAGACTGCTTGGGGTGAATACTCTCATTGGATTCGGCCGCCTTGATGAGTGAACGAATGGCGGTGGGGGCAGTGTAGAAAATACTGACTTTATGCTTTTCAATGGTCTTCCAAAACCTAGCCCCATCGGGATAGGTGGGCACTCCCTCAAAGACCACCTCCGTGGCTCCGAGCGCCAAGGGCCCATAGGTGATATAGGTGTGTCCAGTGACCCAACCAATATCGGCCGTACACCAAAAGATATCGTTGGGCTTCAGATCAAAAGTCCACTCGGTGGTCAAGGCCGCGTGCAACAAATACCCACCCGAGGAGTGTTGAACGCCTTTGGGCTTACCGGTCGAGCCCGAGGTATAGAGTAAAAACAAAGGGTGCTCGGCACTGACCCATTCAGGCTCAATGTGTTTAGGTTTGGTACTGGCGATCTCTTCAAGCCACTGGTCACGCCCCTCATGCATATTGACCTTCTCCCCCGTTCGCTTGACCACCAAGACGTGCTCAATACTCTCACAGCCTCCGAGCGCTAAGGCCTCATCAACGATGGATTTGAGGGGGAGTTGCTTGCCGCCACGAACTTGCTGGTCCGCCGTGATCACGAGTTTGGCGCCCGTGTCTTGGATGCGGTCTTTCAAAGACTGGGCAGAAAATCCACCAAACACAACAGAGTGAATGGCTCCAATCCGAGCGCAAGCGAGCATGCACGCAACACCCTCAATGGACATGGAGATGTAGATGATGACGCGGTCTCCCTTGGCGACTCCCATGGACTTCAAGACGTGCGCGTATTGACACGTCTTACCCAGCAAATTGCGATAAGTGATGGTGCTGGTTTGGCCATCATCGGCTTCAAAAATAATGGCATTTTTGTCACCTAAACCACGCTCAATATTCCGGTCTAGGCAATTAAATGACACATTCAAAGTGCCATCTTCAAACCACTTAAAAAAGGGTGCCTGGGACTCATCGAGCACACGGCTAAAGGGCGTCTTCCAGGTGATGAGTCGGCGAGCATGTTTGGCCCAAAATCCCAAGTAATCTTGCTCAGCCTCTTTGCACAAAGCCTCGTAGGCTTGCATACTGGGGATGGCCGCAGCGTGACTAAACGCTTTCGGTGGCAAGTACACGTGGTGTTGAGAGGCGGCTTGGTTCATGCAGTGTGTCTCCTTGATTGTCATGCAAACTTTGCCCGCTAGGGGGCCACTGTCCATTCATTGTGAACCTCATTTTAGGGCTCGAAATTGGCTCTGTCCCCCCCAGAGTGGGCCTAGAGACAAAGTGTTTTCCCTTGTTTTTTGATCTAGCGCAAAAGGATTTCGCGAAACCCAAGGCCACCGTTAATGCTCCTAGGACTGTGTTGATGAGACCGCAGTAGGTGCATCAAAGGCGTTAAACTAATGGTTTGTTAACTCTTTGGCCTCGTCGCAATCCCCTTGGTGAGGCCTACTTCTGGATCGATTTGTTCATGACCACTATTCACCAAGACGACTTGATTGAGTCGGTAGCCGCCGCGCTTCAATTCATCAGCTACTACCATCCAAGTGACTACATCGCGCATTTAAGCAGGGCCTATGAGCGCGAGCAGTCCCCGGCTGCCAAAGATGCGATGGCGCAAATCCTCACCAACAGCAAAATGAGTGCTACCGGTCATCGCCCCTTGTGCCAAGACACAGGGATTGTGAATGTGTTTTTAAAACTCGGCATGAACGTGCGCCTCGAGGGCTTTAAAGGCAGCTTAGAAGACGCTATCAATGAAGGGGTGCGTCGGGGCTACAACAATTCCGACAACATGCTCAGAGCCAGCGTTGTGAGTGATCCTCATTTCGCCAGGAAGAATACCAAGGACAACACACCCGCCGTTATTTTCACAGAGCTCGTGATGGGAGACACGTTGGAGGTGACTGTCGCGGCCAAGGGAGGCGGGAGCGAGAACAAGAGCAAAATGATCATGCTCAATCCCAGCGATTCAATTGTTGACTGGGTCCTCAAAACCGTCCCCACCATGGGTGCGGGTTGGTGCCCACCGGGCATGCTGGGCATTGGCATTGGAGGCACTGCAGAAAAAGCCGTGTTAATGGCCAAAGAGAGCTTGATGGATGATTTGGACATGTATGAGCTCCAGGCCAAATCAGCCCGCTCCGAAGCCTTGAGCCAAGTCGAGGAGATGCGACTTGAACTCTTTGAAAAGGTCAACGCACTGGGCATCGGTGCCCAAGGCTTGGGGGGCCTAACCACGGTGCTGGATGTCAAGATCAAAATGTACCCCACCCACGCCGCCAGCAAACCAGTGGCGATGATCCCCAATTGCGCTGCCACGCGTCACGCACACTTTGTCATGCGAGGCGAAGGTCCCGTTTACCTGGACCCACCTTCACTGGACTTGTGGCCCCAAGTTGCATGGACACCCGACACACAAAAAAGTCAGCGCGTGGACTTGAATCATCTGACCCCAGAGCAAGTGGCCAGTTGGACGCCAGGCCAAACGCTCTTACTCAACGGCAAGATGCTCACAGGGCGAGATGCGGCACATCAACGCATCCAAGACATGCTTGCCAAAGGTGAGCCCTTGCCGGTGGACTTTAAAAATCGGGTGATCTATTACGTGGGTCCAGTGGACCCCGTACGTGATGAGGCGGTAGGACCGGCCGGACCCACCACCTCCACTCGAATGGACAAATTCACCGAGATGATGCTTGCCCAAACGGGTCTCATTGCAATGATTGGCAAAGCCGAGCGCGGACCTGCGGCCATTGAAGCGATTAAAAAGCACCGCTCTGCCTATTTGATGGCCGTGGGGGGAGCGGCCTACTTGGTCAGTAAGGCCATCAAGACCGCAAAGGTCGTTGGGTTTGCAGATTTAGGAATGGAGGCCATCTACGAATTTGACGTGGTCGACATGCCCGTCACCGTCGCTGTCGACGCAGGTGGCACCAGTGCCCACATCACGGGTCCCAAGATTTGGCAAGAAAAGATCGCCAGCGGCATGTTCAAAGGGATCAGCGTTAAATCGGGACAGTGATGCGAAGGGGAGGTCTTGGGGCGTAAAGCCTCAAGTCAAGAAGGCAACGAAGTGAATAGGCGACTAGACAACTAGACTTAAAGCCTTCACTCCCTCTTTAACTGAACAACTCCGAGTGTGAGCCCTCGCTCACACCCCCACTCAGTGCAAACGCCTTGAGTTCTTGCCCTTCAAGGCGGACTTGGGCGGCTTACTGTTGGTTGAGTTCTTGGTTGCATGGCTGTGGGGCATGCGCTCCAATGAATTGATCAAGTTTTCAAACTTTTCGATAAAGAGTTTGTCAATTTCTTTGATCACACCTGACATTTTGGTGGGCTCAAAGTGACGCTCCAGCACGGTCACCACATCTTGCACCATCACATCTCGTTGTACATCCATGATGGCGGCGGGCGTGGGGCCTACAAAAATCAAGAGTGACTCTTCAAAAAATTCGCCCTCATCGTCCTCATCTGGGACAAAGTCCTCTTGGTCACCGTCATCGAACTGTTCATTAAAGAAGGTCACCTCAAATGCCGAGCCTGAGGCGGTGAGCTCGTTGATGGCCATACAAAACTCATCTAAGTTTTGATGAAAACTCATCTCCCCCAATACAGTCCAACAAATCTCAAGTTTATGGGTCTCATCGTTGATCACGATCCCGGGCTCATCGTCATAGATGCTGGCAGCACCCTTTTTCAAGGACTTTTCCCCCGTTTGACTCCACAGCGGCTTTAAAGCCTCTTGCAACTCAGCGGGGCTTACGTCCTCACGCAGTTGAACCTCGCCGTGGAGATGGATTTCAAAAACTTCATTGATGGTGCTCATGGCTTAATCTTACCTTCTTTCATTGCACAGCAGGCTCAATAAAGTTAAAAAATAAGCCGTTTTTAAGCCACAGGGAAAATAGACTATGCCCTGTGCTCCGGAAGATTTACCCTGTATGAGGGTCACTGGGCCTTTTTTTCTGTGCATTTTGCGTGATCTCACTCAAACTCCCTCGGGTCGTGATGACTTCGGGATCCAGCATCACCTCAATCAACGTGCCCACATTGCGAGCCAGGGCGTCCTTCAATAAGCCCTCAAACTCTTGGGTCTCGTGCATTCGGAAGGCCTCATAGCCATAGGCCTTTGCCAAAGCGCAGAAATCAGGATTTTGTAATGCGGTGCCGCTCACTCTTTCGGGGTAGCTGCGCTCTTGATGCATTCGGATGGTGCCATACATGCCGTTGTTGAGTAGCAAAATGATGGTCTTGGCACCGCACTGCACAGCGGTGGCGAGCTCTTGGCCTGTCATCAAAAAATCCCCATCCCCTGCGATGGTGAATGACACACGGTGGGTAAGGATATTGGCCGCAATGGCAGCAGGCACCCCGTAACCCATGGCTCCCGAGGTCGGTGCCAATTGGGTTTTAAACCCCTTAGAGAGTCCGTGGTAGAGATGAAATCGGTGCAACCAACTTGAGAAATTACCCGCCCCATTGGTAAGGACTGCATCGGGGGGCAACGTTCTTGTGAGAATGCCCATCACCTCCCCCATGTCCACCCGACCTGGAAGGGTCTGGGGGACCAGGTTGCTCAAATAGTCTTGGTGCGCCGCTGCACTCCACTCGCTCCAAGCCACCACATTGGGTGCGTCCAGCACCTCTAGACTCCTGGCCGCAGCATTCATCGTGGAGAGCATGGTCAAATCGGCTTGGTAAACCCGTCCGAGCTCATCGGCACCTGAATGGATGTGCACTAACTTTTGATGGGCTTTGGGGGCTTTTAAAAGAGTGTAGCCATTGGTGGTCATCTCACCCAAGCGTGGTCCTATGGCCACAATCAAATCGCTTTGCTCAATGCGTTGGGCAAGCTTGGGGTTGAGCCCGATGCCCACCTCGCCCGCATAGAGTGGGTGAGCGTTGTCGAAGGTGTCTTGAAAGCGAAACGCACAGGCAACGGGCAGTTGCCAATTCTGGGCAAAACGCTCCAAGGCCTGGGCCGCTTGAACGCTCCATCCCCCACCACCTGCGATCACCATGGGGCGTTGTGCTTGGAGAAGCATTGTTCTCAATTGCCGCAACGCACCTGGATCGCACCAGGCCTGCGCCGCTTCAACCCGTGGCAGGGGTCGGGCTTGAACGCTCTCGCGCAGCATATCTTCAGGCAACACCACAACCACCGGCCCAGGCCTGCCGTTCATGGCAAGAGCAAAGGCTCGGGCCACGTATTCGGGGATGCGCTCAGCGCGGTCGATACGCTCAACACGCTTGGCCATTCCTTTGGTGCTGGGTCCAAAAAAACTGTTGTAATCCAGCTCTTGAAATGCCTCTCGGTCGCGAAAGTCTCCTCCGACATCGCCGACAAAAAGGACCATGGGGGTGCTGTCTTGAAATGCGGTGTGTACTCCAATGGAGGCATTGGTCGCACCGGGTCCACGGGTGACAAAACACACGCCTGGGCGTCCCGTGAGCTTGCCTGCTGCTTCGGCCATGTTGGCCGCCCCGCCCTCTTGTCGATTTATGACAAATGTGATCCGATCTCGGTAGGCATAAAACCCGTCCAAAACCGCCAAAAAACTCTCCCCCGGTACGCCAAACGCATGGGTCACCCCTTGCTCTACCAAGCACTGCACCAACAAGTGCCCAGCCATTTGTTCTTTGATGTCTTCTTGAGCGTCATCGCTCCTCACGTCGTGAACTTGGGTGTTGCCTGAGGACGTGGCGTTATTCATGGCTATGACCCCTTAGTTAAATCAAACCAATTGCAAGGGTTTTAATCGGCTCACTCGAAGAGCCAACAAAACACTGATGATCAAAGTTGTGGCCCCACCGACCAAGGTGCCAGCGAACCAGCCCCGGTCCATGAAAAAACCAAAAACCGCAGGCGCCAATGCAAAACCTGCGTCAAATCCGGAGTAGACCAAACCGTAGACGCGGCCAGTGGCGCCTTTGGGCGTGACTCGGCGAATCATCAAATCCCTAGAGGGGCCCCCAATGCCAAGTGCAAATCCTGTAAAAGCGAGGACCACCATCGAGCCCAATCCGCCCAGGAGTGTGGATGCGCACAAGACCACCAACAATGCCCCTGAGCTCATGCAAGTTGCCACCACGCGCTCGCTTTGAGTGGGCCAACGGGTGGCCACAAATCCACCGGTGAACATCCCCCCTGCAGCACAAAGCATGTAGGCCGTGAGCGTGGTGGTGGCCGACTGGGTGCTCACGTCAAAGAGTTGCTGCATGATGGTCATGCCAAAGTTTTGAACCACCGAAAGCATCACGGTCGAGAAGAGAAAAAATCCAAAACACCACCACAAAAGAGGCATACGCAAAATCGTCAATGCCGAAGTTTTGGGCGCCTCTTGGGTGTGCACCACAACCTCGGTGGTGATGTCGTCTTGGTTAAACAGTAACAACACAAGAATTGCAAAAATCAAAGCAGCAGCACCCATGAACGCCGTTTGCCAGTCCCATAACCCATTGAGACTGGCCATGAAAACGGGTGCAACAGCCCATCCCAGATTCCCCGTCAGACCGTGGGCACTGTAGGCATAGCCCAAGCGAGCTGGGGTGACGCGTTGATTAAAGACGGTGTAGTCGGCGGGATGAAACGACGCGTTCCCCACGCCTAGGCAGATCGCGCACAGCAGTAAACCCAGGTAGCCTGTGGCAAAAGAGGCGATGACACAACCCAGGCTCAAAAAGAACACCGAACCCAAAAGCACGGGGCGAGCCCCAAAGCGGTCCACCACAAAACCGGCCAACACTTGACCTACTGCGGAGATACCAAAAAAAACCGTCATCAGTAAACCAAGAGCAGCATAGCTTAGACCAAAAACTTTGACAAAGATGGGAAACATCAAAGGCAAAATCAAATGCGAGAAGTGTGAGCTGGAATGGGCCAGACAAACAAGGGCAATGATTTTGATATCTTTCGCCACAGGCAAGGGGGGCACCGAGCCTCCCTCATTTGATGATACTGGGGAGGTCAATTGATCCTGAGCCTGTGAGGCCACGGTGGCGGTATTCATGCGAAAACGACTCTTTCTGAGAAGGGTGCTCTGAAATTCGGGTCAACCCAAACCTTTAAACAAAAAGCAACACCCAAATCAGATTCTCCCACAGGGCGAGAAACTTTGCCCAGAACCCAGGCTCCAAGTCGTGTCACGTCAAAGTGACTCGTTCAGGTGAAAGGGACTAGTTCTTTAGACGAGGGCTTTCATGAGCCACCCGCTCGAAGCGGTAGTGGTGGGTCACATGAAGCCCTGCCCCAATGAGAGCAATCAAAAGATCACGCTAAAGCGTTGCTAGGCTGAACCCTTCAAGCAAGAGGTCTTATTTGCGAAAGAAAAATTCCCCCGGCTTCAGTACAGGATCAACCCCCACATGTATCACATCTTTTGGATGGAAGTAGCCTTCGAGCAGCAACTTGGACAACGGGTTTTCAATGCGTTGCTGAATGGCACGCTTTAACGGTCTAGCGCCATACTGGGGGTCAAACCCCACCTTGGCCAACTCGGCCAAGGCCGCTGGTGAGACCTCCAATTGAAGATCAATTTTCGCTAAACGAGTCGCCAGTACTTTAAGTTGAATGTCAGCAATGAGGGAGATGTGATCAGCACTCAAAGAGTGGAATACGACCGTCTCATCGATGCGGTTCAAGAACTCGGGCCTGAAGTGCTTTTTAAGCTCCTCAAACACCGCCTCTTTGACCTCGACTGGATCGAGCCCAGTTTTGCTTTGAATCACGTGTGAGCCGATGTTGGAGGTCATTACAAGCACCGTGTTTTTGAAGTCCACTGTGCGACCTTGACCATCGGTCAAGCGACCATCATCCAAGACTTGTAGCAAGATGTTAAAGACATCGGGGTGAGCCTTCTCGACCTCGTCGAGCAAAATGACACTGTAGGGCTTGCGTCTGACCGCCTCGGTTAAATACCCTCCCTCGTCATAGCCAACATAACCGGGGGGCGCACCAATGAGGCGACTCACCGAGTGCTTTTCCATGAACTCACTCATGTCAATGCGAATCATGTGCTCTTCGCTATCAAACATGAAGCCCGCCAAGGCCTTGCAAAGCTCGGTCTTGCCCACACCCGTGGGGCCCAAAAAGAGAAATGAACCTGTCGGACGATTGGGGTCTCCAAGGCCTGCGCGGGAGCGACGAATGGCATTGGCAACAGCTGCAATGGCTTCTTCTTGGGCTACCACACGTTGATGCAAAAAGTTCTCCATCTGAAGAAGCTTATCGCGCTCGCCTTGCATGAGCTTGGAGACGGGGATGCCGGTCGCACGCGCAACCACTTCCGCAATCTCTTCGGCTCCGACTTGGGTGCGCAGCAAACGCCTCGCTCCCGAAGCACTTTGCTGGGCGGTGCTCTCTCGGGCATTGGCTTCTTTGAGGCGTTTTTCAAGTTCAGGCAATTTCCCGTACTGCAGCTCAGCAACTTTGTTAAAGTCACCCTTTCTTGTGAACTCTTCAATTTGGAAACGTAGACTCTCAATTTCCTCTTTGACCATGGCCCCACCTTGGGCCTGGGCTTTCTCGCTTTTCCAAATCTCCTCAAGGTCAGCGTACTCTTTCTCCAGCTTGACCATTTCTTCTTCAAGTAAGAGTAAGCGCTTTTGTGAGGCCTCGTCGGTCTCTTTGCGAACGGCTTCACGCTCAATTTTGAGCTGAATGAGACGCCGATCCAAGCGGTCCATGACCTCGGGCTTGGAGTCGATTTCAATCTTAATTTTGGCCGCTGCCTCATCGATCAAATCAATGGCCTTGTCAGGTAAGAATCGGTCTGTGATGTAGCGGTTCGAGAGCTCTGCGGCGGCCACAATGGCTGGGTCAGTGATCTCAACACCGTGGTGAACTTCGTATTTCTCTTGCAGTCCACGCAAAATCGCAATGGTGGCTTCTACGCTGGGTTCGCCCACCATGATTTTTTGGAAGCGTCGCTCAAGGGCGGCATCTTTTTCAATGAATTTACGGTACTCATCCAGCGTTGTGGCCCCCACACAATGCAACTCACCTCGGGCCAGGGCGGGCTTGAGCATGTTGCCCGCATCCATGGCACCCTCAGCCTTACCGGCACCGACCATGGTGTGGAGTTCGTCAATGAAGACGATGGTCTGCCCCTCGTCTTTGGCCAGTTCACTCAGAACAGTTTTGAGCCTCTCCTCAAATTCACCGCGAAATTTGGCTCCCGCCAAAAGTGCCGCCATGTCCAGGGACAGAACCCGTTTGCCTTTGAGGGAATCGGGGACTTCGCCTGAGACAATGCGCTGAGCCAAGCCCTCGACGATGGCCGTCTTACCGACACCAGGCTCGCCAATCAACACGGGGTTGTTCTTAGAGCGTCTCTGGAGCACCTGGATGGCTCGACGAATCTCATCATCACGGCCAATGACGGGGTCGAGTTTGCCTTTTCTGGCGCGCTCGGTGAGATCCATGCAATACTTTTTAAGTGCCTCGCGTTGACCCTCAGGATTGGCCGAGTTGACACTCTCTCCACCACGCAAGGACTTGATAGCAACCTCCAAATTGGCTTTATTCAGTCCGTGCTCACGGGCAATTTGTGCGCTCTCGCTTTTGTCATCCGATAAGACGTAGAAAAAAAGCTCGCTGGCCACAAATTGGTCTTGCCGTTTGATGGCTTCCTTTTCGGCCAACTGTAATAGCGTCACAACTTCGCGACCGACTTGGACCTGCTCGCGAGAGGCGCTCTTAGGTAAACGCTCAAGCAATGCTTGTGAAGCTTTTTTTAAACCGGATGTGTTCACCCCCGCACGCTGTAATAGCGGCGTAACACCGTCAGATTGATCCAGCAATGCAATCATCAAATGGGGCGTCTCAATGCTTGCATTGTCGCTTCCAAGCGCCAAACTTTGTGCATCGGAGAGTGCTTCTTGAAATTTCGTGGTCAGTTTGTCGATTCGCATGGCGATTTACTCTTTTTTTGAATAATAATGTTCAACTCTGTCTTTCAATTGAGGCCCATGGTCTTGAATTCAAGAGCCCTGTCCCTTGTTAAATTGATTTTCATCAAACTATTTGACTGTCCTCGATAAAACCAACGCCATGAACATCCATCAAATTTGTGTTGAGCATGACCCGATCGAAGATCGGGTCTTGATGCGCATGAACACGCACGCCAAAGAACTCATTGAGATCTGGTTGACGCGTCGCATTGCGTTGCAACTCCTGCCTGCACTGGATCAACTCAACACCGAATTGGTGGCCAAGCAAGCCAGCGTCAATACGCCTCTTTTGGACAACCAATCCAAAAAACTCATGGCGGACTTGGTGCATCAACAAACACTCGACCAGTCTAATTTTTCTACGCCCTTTCAGGTCTATGAAAATTTACTGACAGGCCCCAGACCCTTTTTGGTGACCCATTTGCAGGCCTCCTTGTTTGAGCATGCTGGTCTAAAAATCGAACTATTGGAGAAAATCGCGTCCTCTGAGCGACAACTTCAGTTGACCTTGGACAATGAGTTGCTGCAAGGGCTCCAACATTTGCTCACCAAGTCGGTCGATGCCGCCCAGTGGAAGCAAAGTGTGACACTGTCCCTTCAAGATGATGGTGCGTGGGGAAGCGATTTTGCCCACTCGGGCCTAGGCCAGAGTGGCTATCTGAACTAAACCAGAGCGTTTAGACTATAAGCGCCCGACACACAGAAATTGACTCTGACATAGGCACAAGCACAAGCACAGGCACAAGCACTGTCACAGAATTAGGCGTTGGGCTGATCAATGCCCCAGCGCGCCAAGGCTTGGTCATCACTGACTCGTGCATCGACCCACTGACTGCCCTCGGGCGTGACTTCTTTTTTCCAAAATGGTGCTTGCGTTTTCAAGTAATCCATCAAGAACTCACACGCCTGAAAACTCTCGCGCCGGTGTGAGGACGTAACCGCCACCAACACCACTTGGTCCTTAGGCAGCAAGGTGCCAATTCGGTGAACAACGCGAACACCGCGGATATCAAATCTCTCGCTAGCCTGGGCAATCATTGCAAGGATGGATTTTTCGGTCATTCCAGGATAGTGCTCCAATTCAAGACTATTCACCACCTCACAGCCTTGCCGATCTCGAACCGTTCCAACAAAGGAGCAGACAGCACCCACCATGGGATCGTTTTCGCGTAAGCGCATCACCTCCTCACTCAAGTCAAAGTCCTCGCTCTGGATGCTCACACTAATAATACCCGGTGCTGACCTCAAAGTCTCAG
>Ga0164296_1003493_pt1 | contig 14800 bp, 5 predicted proteins | sample GEODES057metaG_FD_113533 | JGI IMG/M metagenome (GOLD analysis project Ga0164296, IMG submission 113533) | Dystrophic lake water microbial communities from Trout Bog Lake, Wisconsin, USA - GEODES057 metaG | ecosystem: Environmental > Aquatic > Freshwater > Lake | place: USA: Trout Bog Lake... | reverse complement strand
GCTTTTAACAACTGTTCACATAAATGCGTGATCACCTCAACCCCAAAGTCACGAATCGACTCCACATCGTCACCAAATGACTGAAGTCTAAGTCTGAGCCAACGCGGTATTTCAGCACCACAGGCGTCAGAGAACCTGATCAACTGAGCGGCGCTAGATATAGGCATGATGCCGGGAATAATCGGCATTTCAATACCCAATGCATGTGCATCGTGTACAAAACGCAGGTAGGCATCTTGGTTAAAGAAATACTGCGTTATTGCAGAGTTAGCTCCCGCACGAGCTTTCTCCAGAAGTGCTTTTAAATCACTCTGTGGACTTGGAGACTGAGGATGAAACTCTGGGTAAGCTGCAACTTCGATATGAAAATAATCTCCCATCTCCGCTCGGATGAAGCGTACCAAATCGCTTGCATAGTGAAACTCACCGCCCAAGCCGTATCCGCTTGGTAAATCTCCGCGAAGAGCAACTAGTCTTTTAACGCCCATTTTCTTTAACTCAAGCAGTTCAGAGCGAACTTTCTCTGCACTTGCACCAATACATGAGAAGTGTGAAGCTGCGTCCACCCCTTCAGCAAGAATTTCAGCAACTGTTGCAAAAGTTCCTGCCTGTGTTGCACCACCAGCCCCGTAAGTGACGGAACAAAAATGCGGCTTTAACTCATAAAGCGTTTTTCTAACTGCGCGTAATTTTTGTGCGCCCTCGGGCGTTTTTGGTGGAAAGAATTCAATACTTATATTGCTCATAATTTATTTTGCTGTCTTTAAATAATTGTCTTTAATCACGATTACTTGGCTCCAATAGACTTGGATCCATTAGACACACGTCCGAATAGACATAACCAATTTAACTTAGCTTAAACAACTGGCTTGGGCCTACAAAAAAAAGGAGTCGAACCATTACGGCACGACCCCTATTTTTAAAACGCCTGCAAGATTTCAGCGAATCGTTTTATGCGAAACGTATCCATCAAATCAATAACGGTATGTATCTGGTTTGTAAGGACCAGTCTTAGCCACACCGATGTAAGAGGCCTGCTCATCGGAGAGCTCTGTGAGCATGGCGCCGACTTTGTGTAAGTGTAAGCGTGCTACTTTCTCGTCCAAGTGCTTAGGCAACACATAAACATGACCTGTTTTGTATTCTGTTGGACGAGTAAAGAGCTCAATTTGAGCAATGGTTTGATTGGCAAATGAGCTACTCATCACAAAGCTTGGATGGCCGGTTCCGCAACCTAGGTTAACCAAACGTCCTTTAGCAAGCATGATGATTCTCTTACCGTCGGGGAAGATGATGTGATCAACTTGTGGCTTGATTTCTTCCCAAGTATATTTTTCAACGCTTGCGATATCGATTTCGTTGTCAAAGTGACCAATGTTACAAACGATTGCTTGATCTTTCATTTTGGCCATATGGTCGTGTGTGATCACATGTTTGTTGCCTGTAGCTGTGACGAAGATGTCAGCCTTATCAGCTGCGTACTCCATCGTTACAACTTTGTAGCCTTCCATAGCCGCTTGAAGTGCGTTGATAGGGTCGATCTCAGTGACCCAAACCTGAGCACTCAATGCGCGCAGTGCCTGAGCACTTCCCTTGCCCACGTCACCGTAACCAGCAACTACAGCAACTTTACCGGCGATCATTACATCTGTAGCGCGCTTGACTGCGTCAACAAGTGACTCACGGCAACCGTAGAGGTTATCAAACTTACTCTTGGTCACTGAATCGTTCACGTTAATGGCTTTAAAGAGCAATGTGCCTGCGGCGGACATTTCATTTAAGCGGTGAACGCCTGTGGTTGTCTCCTCAGTAACGCCAATGATCTCGGCACTCTTTCTTGTGTACCAAGTTGGATCAACAGCAAGCTTTGCTTTGATTGCGTTAAAGAGGCAAGTCTCTTCTTCAGTTTGTGGATTGCTGATGACTTTTAGATCTTTTTCTGCCTTTTGACCAATGTGCATCAAAAGAGTTGCATCGCCGCCGTCATCCAAAATCATGTTGGGGCCTTCGCCTTTGGTGCCGGCTGCGCCAAATTCAAAGATTTTGTGTGTGTACTCCCAATACTCATCAAGGTTCTCGCCTTTGTAAGCAAAGACGGGGGTTCCGTTTACAACCAAAGCCGCAGCCGCATGGTCTTGGGTTGAGAAAATATTGCAAGAAGCCCAACGCACTTGTGCGCCAAGAGCTTGCAATGTCTCAACCAAAACAGCAGTTTGGATGGTCATGTGCAAAGAGCCAGTGATACGGGCGCCTTTGAGGGGTTGTGATTTTGAGAATTCTTCACGAATTGCCATCAGACCTGGCATTTCTGTCTCAGCAATCTTGATCTCTTTGCGGCCCCAAGCGGCTAAAGAGATATCAGCGATTATGTAATCTAGGGCATCTACGGGTTTTAATACAGCACTCATTTATTCAACTCCATTCATTGTTGATACCAATGAAGGATGTGCGTGTGTAGCGCCAACAGGGGCTGCTGAGGCTCACCTCACATCTATCAGTGGGTGAGCGCAGTTGGGTGATCAAGATCCGAGCCTCACCAATATACTAATAGTTAGACTTGGTTGCAGCGCTCCTCAGATTTGCGAGTATTCTATCTGAAACTAAAAATTAGTAAAGATTTGTGTGATGATTGAGCTTTTAAGACCACATAAACTACACGACTTTTGACAAGAATAAGGCCTAAGCCCTTAATTTGTAAAAACTTTTTGATTTTTAAAAACATTTCATATTGATGTCAAACTTATCACCAAATCACTCATTTTGGGAAGCCGATGGCACTGGGATTATGGTTTGGGCTTTTATTTTGATTCTTTTAAGTTTTTTAATTGTTTTTCTTTTTTTCTTGACTGCCAATTTAAAACTAAGAAATCAAATCAAATCTTTAAGAGAACAATCTAGGCTTCAAGATTTATGGAGCGCTTTTATAAGCCACGAACTTCGCTCTCCTTTGTCAGTGGTTCTTATGCATTTAAATCTTTCTAAAGAAACTCCTGCACTACCATTGCAAGCAGCAGAGCATATTGAGGCCGCAATACAAGCAAGCGATCATCTAAAGGCGCTTGTGAATGAGATTTTGGATAGTGCTCAAATCCGATCTAAGGCCTTTGCCGTTAGACCTCAATGGGTTTCAGTTGAGCAAATCACTGAAAGTGTTTATAAGTCTTTTACTGAACTGGCAAAGGCTAAAAATCTAAGCATTCAGTTACACATTGAAGAAAATTTACCCACCAAAATGTTCTTAGACGGCCAACGCCTGAAACAAATATTGATTAACTTGGTTCATAACGCAATTAAATTTACTAGCGAAGGATTTGTAAAAATCTCAATTACAAATTCATCACTAGGTATTGAGCCTGCACTTCAGATTTTGGTTAGTGACTCAGGGGAAGGAATAGAAAAGGAGAACCTAAACCGAATATTCGAACCTTTTTACACCGCAAACTTACACACAAAGAGCCCAAGTAACCATTTGACCCACAACGAAAGCACAGGACTGGGGCTCTCAATTGTCAAAAGTTTAGCTGACGCAAATGGCTGGCAAATTCAAGTCAGTAGTGAGAGTAAAAAGATAAGTCCATCGAGTCACGGGACAACTTTCTCACTCATCATCGGATCTAAGTCACAACCAGATGAACTGAGCGGCATAGACGATGCGCCCCCTTTGGATGTTCCGATGTCTGCGCCTGTTAGCACTTCAGACTCAAAGACTTCTAGTTTAAAGGTTCTAATTATTGAAGATCTAGTTGTCAATCGACATGTACTCAAACTTGCACTAAAACGCATAGAGGAAAAAAATTTAGCGAGTCAACCTTCAAATTGGACCCGTATGGATGTTGAGGAAACGGGGAGTGGTCAAGCGGCGGTGAATCTTTTGAGCACTCATTTCTTTGACTTAGTCATTTTGGATTGGAATATGCCAGGACTTAGTGGCTCCCAACTTCTTGGTCAAATCCACCACGTCGCTAATCCGCAAACCACCATTGCAGTTATCTCTGGTCAGATTGACCAAGAAATACAAAGTATAAGTTCAAAATATAAAATTGCATACTTACTGACTAAGCCTGTAGATATGAGTAGCTTAGAGGATTTGATCAATAGCGTGAAAGTCTCTTAAATTTACCGAAGAATACATTGGTGTGAGAAAACTTGTGCAGTCCCATAGACCTAACCGCCCTCTTCAAGCTATCATCGCAGGTTAAGTTTTAAAATAATCATGACCACAGTATCCCAAGAAGTGCAGCGCAGGCGCACGTTTGCCATCATCTCCCACCCCGACGCGGGTAAGACTACTTTGACTGAGAAGCTTCTGCTGTTTTCTGGAGCCATTCAAATTGCTGGCTCAGTTAAAGCCCGCAAAGCCTCACGTCACGCAACCAGCGACTGGATGGAGATTGAAAAGCAACGCGGCATCTCTGTTGCAAGCTCGGTGATGCAAATGCTGTACCGCGATCACGTCATCAACCTTCTTGACACGCCTGGCCACAAAGACTTTAGTGAGGATACCTACCGAGTCTTAACCGCTGTTGACTCGGCGCTGATGGTAATTGACGCTGCAAACGGCGTTGAAGCGCAGACCCGGCGTTTGATCGAAGTATGTAGGCAAAGAAATACTCCCATTTTGACGTTCATTAACAAAATGGACCGCGAGGTACGGGACCCTCTTGACTTGCTTGACGAAGTGGAGCGCGAACTCGGTATGCCCTGCACCCCGATGACATGGCCTGTGGGTCAAGGCAAACAGTTCTCTGGGATTTTGAATCTCCGAAACGACACGATGACTGTTTTCGAATCTGGCTCAGAACGCAGACCCGAGGACTTTGAAGCTATTTCTTTAACAAACAAAGATGCCCTCAAAGAGCGGTTCAAAGACACTTGGGACTCCTCTATAGAGAGTATGGAACTGGCAACTGGTGCGTCACCCAAGTTTGATTTAGAAGAGTTTTTAGCAGGTAAACAAACCCCCGTATTTTTTGGCTCTGGTGTGAACAACTTCGGGGTGATGGAGATTTTAGACGCACTCGTCGATTTAGCCCCATCTCCAAGACCTCGTACCAGCTCTCTCATCGTTGATAAAGCCCCTGTCATCAAAGAGATACAGCCAGAGAATGAACATTTCTCTGGTGTCGTCTTCAAAGTACAGGCCAATATGGACCCATCTCACAGGGACAGAATTGCGTTTGTAAGAGTTGCATCAGGTAAATATTTACCTGGAATGAAGCTAAGAGTACAACGCTCTGCTAAAGAGCTTAGGCCAACGTCAGTTGTTACTTTTTTATCTCAACGTAGAGAAGCAGTTGAGGAGGCTTTTGCTGGCGACATTATCGGATTCACCACGCACGGAGGCGTACAACTAGGGGACACCATCACTGACGGCATTGCGCTTCAATACACCGGCTTACCTTTTTTTGCACCGGAACTTTTTATGACGGTGATTTTGAAGAACCCCCTTAGAACTAAGCAACTCCAAACCGGTCTTGCTCAACTCGGGGAAGAGGGAGCGATACAAGTATTTAGACCTGAAGCGGGGGGGTCCATGTTGTTGGGGGCCATTGGAGCGCTGCAGTTTGAGGTGGTACAACATAGGCTCAAGGCTGAGTATGACTGTGATGTCAAACTAGAATCTTGTCAGTACACGGGAGCTCGCTGGATCACCGCAACAAACGATTCTGAGCTAAAAGATTTTATAAACGCGTACCCACAAAGAATGGCTCTAGACGCCGCCAATACCCTGGCCTATTTGTGCACATCGCCCTACGATGTCAGACTTGCTCAAGAGCGTTTCCCCAAAATTGAATTTCACCCACTTCGCGAGCACGCTGGACTCGCCCTACAGGATGCATCCAGTTAAGAATTCCAGTTAAGACTGCTGGGTTTAATTGGGGGCTTGGTTACTGTAATAGCTGCTAGCAAAGTTACTGTCGCAATTACTGGCGCAGTTACTGGCGCAGTTACTGGCGCAGTTACCGTACCCTCTCCCCTTCATTAACATCACCTTGACAAAACTGGAGCCAAAGCTGCAGCGGTATGCGTTTTAAGCTTGACACCTTTTTCAGGCGTCGTGGACATCACGACCCGTCCCCCCGCGTCTCCTCCCTCAGGACCTAGATCAATAATCCAGTCAGCCTCAGCAATCAAGTCCAAGTCGTGTTCGATCACAATCACACTGTGTCGAGCATCTACTAACCGGTGCAAAACTCGGATAAGCTTATCAACGTCCGCCATATGCAGCCCAACGGTTGGCTCATCAAGTACGTATAGGGTGTGAGGTGCCTTTTGTCCTCTTCGGGTAATGTCGTCCCTTACTTTTGAGAGCTCGGTCACCAATTTAATTCGTTGTGCCTCACCCCCGCTTAATGTGGGAGAGGGTTGCCCAAGAGTTAAGTACCCCAGTCCTACATCCTTTAAAAGCTGAAGGGGATGAGAGATCGCAGGCATTGAAGAAAAAAACTCTACCGCCTCATCAACCTCCATAGAGAGGACATCTCCAATACTCTTGCCGCGCCAGCTCACCATCAACGTTTCTGGATTAAAGCGCGCACCCTTACAAATCTCACACAACACTTTCACATCGGGTAAGAAACTCATCTCGATCGTTCTCATGCCCTGTCCCTCACACCCAGGACACCTGCCCTCCCCGGTGTTGAAACTAAACCTTGCAGCCCCGTAGCCCCTTGCCTTGGCCTCCAAGGTGTCTGCAAAAAGTTTTCTAACCGTATCCCAAAATCCAATATAGGTAGCAGGACATGAGCGAGGTGTTTTACCAATTGGAGTTTGATCAACCTCTAAAACTCGGTCAATCTGCTCCCAACCGATAATAGATTCACACCCGTGCCACGTTTGTTCACTTTTTCTAAGCACCGCAGCCTGAACGTTAGCGAGAAGTACATCTCTCGCAAGCGTTGATTTACCAGATCCGCTCACCCCAGTGACTGCGACAAGGCGTCTTAGGGGTATGTTGACGTTTACATTTTTTAAGTTGTGTAAATTCGCACCCTTTACACTCAGCCACTGCACTGGCTCACTTGGATCCGTAAGACCTGAATTGAACTCTGCACTTTGCGCAACCAACTGTTGAGCCTTGAGTGCTTTTAATTCAGCCTTTGTTTGGGTTGGGGATTTATTTGTTTTGTCCCCCCCTTTATTCCCGGTCTTAGTTCCGGTCTTGACCCCAGACTTAGCCGCGAGCCTAGCGCTCTCTTGAAGCGCAGCTATCGCACTATCGCTTAACTCTTTAATGCCTCGCCTTAACTGGAAAGGATGTCGCATAGCGTCCCTTAAGTATTGGCCAGTTTGAGAGTCTTTAGCCGCGCTTATATCGCTAGCGCTACCCTGTGCAACCAAATGCCCTCCTCTTTTCCCCGCACTCGGGCCAATATCAATGATGTGATCTGCTGCGCGTATCGTCTCCTCATCATGTTCAACCACCACCAACGTGTTGCCCTTCTCGCTTAGATCTCTTAGAGCCGATAATAAGATTTGATTGTCTCGTGCGTGTAGGCCAATTGTTGGCTCATCCAAGACATAACAAACCCCTTGCAAATTACTTCCCAGTTGCGCAGCAAGTCGAATCCTTTGAGCCTCTCCCCCGCTGAGCGTTGGTGCTCCTCGCTCAAGCGTTAGGTAGCCAAGTCCCACTTTCTCCAAAAACTCCAAACGACTTGCAATCTCAGGGATCAAGTCTCTGGCAACCTCGGCATCTCGACCTGTTAATTTCAATTTAGAAATCCAAGACCTTAATTCCCCCACGCTGTGTTTGGCCAAGTCTGTAATCGCAACAGTTTGAAATTTCACATGCCTTGCAATTGAGTTGAGCCTCGTTCCCTCGCAACTAGGGCAAGGCAGATCACTTATGTCGTCAACATCGGGTTCTGCAAAGCTTTGCTCTCGTCCCTTGTTATCTTCTTGCAGAGTTTCGTCCAGGGCCTTTCTCTGTGCACCTGAGAGCTTTAATCCAGTACCTACACACTCCGCACACCATCCGTGTTTGCTGTTATAAGAAAATAGCCTTGGATCCAACTCCATGTAAGAGGTGCTACAAACAGGACAAGCCCTCTTTGTTGAGTATGTGTGCAGGCGACCCTCTTTCGCAGTGGACCGACCCTCACTCAGCGCTGCCCCTAACCCTCCCAAATCACTCAGCACATGCAACACACCTTTGCCGTGCTCAAGAGCAGTTAACAGGGCCTGTTTTAACTCAGCCTCTTTGGAGGGCGAAGGGATTAAACTCAGGACGGGTAACTCAATCGTATGCTCTTTGAAACGATCAATTCGTGGGAAGTTTAGAGTCGTCAAAAACTCCCCATCCACACGTAAATGCGTATACCCACGAACTCTTGCCCAGTCAGCCCACTCTGTGTAGACGCCTTTGCGGTTAATGACCAAAGGCGCTAAGACACCAATCATTTTGCCTTTGAACTCTTTCATTAAATGAGCCAAGATCCGGTCTACACTTTGAGGCTCAACGGCAGCTTCATCGTGCACACAGTGTTGAACGCCTAGCTTCACAAATAAGAGTCTTAAAAAATGCCACACTTCTGTGGTAGTTCCAACGGTTGACTTTCTTCCTCCCCGCGATAGCCTTTGCTCAATCGCAACTGTTGGGGGTATGCCATAGACAGCGTCAACCTCTGGTCTCCCAGCGGGTTGCACAATGCTTCTTGCATATGCGTTAAGACTCTCTAAATACCTTCTTTGTCCTTCGTTGAACAAAATATCAAAAGCAAGGGTTGACTTACCTGAGCCACTAACGCCGGTGATCACGTTAAATTTTTGCCTTGGAATATCAACGCTTAAATTTTTAAGATTGTGTTCCCTTGCATGAATGATTTGAATAGATGGATTGATGGTGTTTGGGCCTTTGACATGAAGGCTCAAATCTGAGTGGTTCGTTTGAGCCTGCACAGATTCAGGATTTACCTTGTACACCTGTCCAACCAAAGAGGCGTCGTATTCTCTGAGTGCTTGTCCTGTGTGTGAGACTGGGTGTGCACGCAAATCATCTGGCGAGCCTTGGGCAACCAACTCACCCCCTTGCTCGCCCCCTTCTGGACCCAAATCAATGATCCAGTCACTTGACCTGATGACGTCCAAGTTGTGCTCAATCACCACCAAAGAGTCTCCAGCTTCAAGGAGTCGACGAAGTGCACGCATAAGTTTTGCGATATCGTCAAAATGTAAGCCAGTGGTTGGTTCATCAAACAAAAATAGCGTTCCTCGTCGCGCCAATGATTGTTTGCTATGGGACGCGGATTTAGAGGCCTCAGCTAAATAGCCTGCAAGCTTCAGGCGTTGCGCCTCACCCCCGCTTAGCGTGGGTACTGGTTGCCCCAGTCTTACATACTCTAAGCCAACATCTACGATCGGAGAGAGGGTTCTAATGACCTCTTTGTCTTTTGCAAACAGTGCAACGGCTTGACTAACAGTGAGCTCCAAGACATCGGAGACATTTAAATAAACCAGTGCACCAGTTACAGGGTCTTTTCTCTCTAAGCGGACCTCCAAAATCTCGGGTCTGTAGCGCTTGCCGTTGCAGTCTGGGCACCTTAGGTACACATCACTCAAGAACTGCATCTCTACGTGCTCGAAACCTGAACCCCCGCAGGTGGGACATCTTCCGTCACCCCCATTAAAACTAAACTTACTTGCCGTGTAGCCTCTTTGCTTGGAGAGCGTTGCGTTGGCAAATATCTCTCTTATCGCGTCCCACGCTCCAACATAGCTAACCGGATTGGAGCGGGCTGTTTTACCGATAGGGGACTGATCAACAAAAACCACATCACCCAAGTGATCTGCACCCAAAAGTCTTGAATGTTGGCCAGGCGTTTCAGTGGAGCGCCCAAAGTGCCTGAGAAGCGCAGGAGCCAATATGTCTTGTATGAGGGTCGATTTGCCAGAGCCACTAACGCCAGTTACACAAACCAATCTCTCCAGGGGAAACTCAATGGATAAGTCCTTGAGGTTGTGCTCCCTAGCACCTTCCAAAATGAGTCTTTTCGTTGACTCGCGTACCAAGCGGGTAAATCCAAGTCCAATAGCTTTGCGCCCCCCTAGATAGTCTCCAGTTAAGGTATCTGCACCTCGGATTTGAGCAGGCGTACCGTCAAAAACTATTTGCCCTCCTCGCTCTCCCGGACCAGGCCCCATATCGATGATCCTGTCTGCGGCCAACATAACGGCTGGGTCATGTTCGACAACAACGAGGGTATTGCCTGCATTTTTTAAACGCTCCATGGCTTGCGTTATCCGAGCCATGTCCCTTGGATGCAGCCCAATACTGGGCTCATCAAGTACAAAGAGTGTATTCACGAGCGACGTTCCAAGCGCAGTCGTCAGATTAATGCGCTGCACCTCCCCCCCTGAGAGGGTGCGGCTTTGCCTATCAAGCGTCAAATATCCTAGCCCAACATCACACAAATATTTAAGTCGCGTTCTAATTTCATCAAAGAGCATCTCAAGTGCTTGACGCTCTGCGCTGTCATGAACTATGAGTGAGTTGTCTTTTGCCATTGCATCAAAAAACAATCTCAACCGCTCGATCGGCAAAAGCATCAAATCATGCAACGTCATCCCAGGCAATACAGATAACTGCTCAAGGGACCAGTCTACGCCGGCGGGCATGAATCGGGTGCTAAGTGGGCTGGCCTCTTTTGCACTTTGCAAGCTGCCTATGCGCCACAAAAGACTCTCCGTTTTTAAGCGCGATCCCATACAAACATGACACGGGGTATAACTGCGGTATTTGGATAAAAGCACCCTGATATGCATCTTGTAGGACTTGGTTTCTAAGTACTCAAAGAAGCGTTTGATACCAAACCATTTTTGGTTCCATTTGCCGTTCCAATCTGGGGATCCGTTGATGACCCAGTCTTTGTGAGCCTGGGAAAGCTTGTACCAAGGCGTATCTCTTGGAATACCTTCTTTCTCTGCGTGACGCATCAAATCGTCTTGAGCCTCAGACCATGCGGGAGTCTGGATCGTTTTGATCGCACCTGATCGTAGCGTGAGTTTATCGTTCGGAATAACCAATCCGTAATCAACTCCAATGACCCTGCCAAAACCACGGCATGTCTCACACGCGCCAAGTGGTGAATTAAACGAAAACATCGAGGGGGTTGGCGCACTGTAAGTCAAGTCACTCTCTGGGCAATGAAGACCGGTGGAGAATTTCCAGATTTGAGAGCCTTGTGCTGCTGGTGTGTTACCAGTATCCACCGCCGGGTCAACATACACATTCAGCCGCCCTGAGCCGCGTTTGATGGCAGTCTCGATTGCCTCTATAACGCGGGAAGGCTCAACTGAGCCCAAGCGAAATCGATCTGCAACCACATCAATGACCTTTCTGGGTCCACTTGGCGTTGCGATCTCGCGCTCAGCTTGCACTTTGGTAAAGCCACTTGCACTGAGCCACTGCTCGATTTCTTGTGGACTCGCGGAGTTGGGGAGTTCAACGGGAAAGGTAAAGAATAGTCTTGGGTCAGAGCTTGGAGAATTTACACCAGCAGTACGGCTTGAGGGGTTTATAGAAGGGGCAACCAAATTAGACACTCTAGCCTGGATCTCAGCAAAGATGGTCTGTGAGTTATCTAAACGAACAGGTTGAGCAGTTTTCTTATCAAACAGTTGCGCAGCTCTTGCAAAAAGCAATTTCAAATGATCATTAAGCTCGGTCATTGTTCCAACCGTGGAGCGTGAGCTACGGACAGGATTGGTTTGATCTATTGCAATGGCTGGAGGTACGCCCTCTACCTTGTCAACAGCCGGTCGGTCCATACGGTCAAGAAATTGACGTGCATAGGCACTAAAAGTTTCTACGTACCTTCTTTGCCCCTCGGCGTACAAAGTATCAAAAACCAAACTTGATTTACCAGATCCACTAGGACCGGTTACAACAGTTAGTTCACCGGTTCTGATGTGAACGTTCAGATTTTTAAGGTTGTGCTGCCTTGCACCTGTAATTTTGATAATGCCGTCGTCCATGCTAGCTGTACTTTTTTGTAGAAAACATACATTCTATGCATGTTAGAAGTCAATTCGTTTATAGGGTCAAAAGGGTTTTGACCCTATAACTTAATCTAGCGACACATGCGATACTTAAGTCATACAAAAAAACACTAAAAAAAACCCAATAAATTCTGAATGCTTATTCCGATATGAACGCCCCCGCATGACTCACCCGCCTAGAAAACAAACTCAACAAACTCAACAAAATCAACGATCTGAGGATTTTGTTAAAGTTGCGTCCCATTCAAATACGGATGCGGGTGAACCATTAAGTAATAAACTCAATAACAATTTAAATAGCAGCCTTAACCGTACCCATGAAGCCATGATAAGGAGACGCTGGGATCTAATTTCAAAAATGGACTTAAGCACACCACTACCATCACCCTGTGTATCCGTATGCCTAGTTGATGAGGATAGCATTTGCATGGGTTGCCAAAGACACATTGAAGAGATTGCAGGCTGGTCCTCCTTTGACTCAACTGAGCAACTTCGAATTTGGACTAAACTGATAGAAAGACTTGATCAAGCAAGGTAGAGCTATAAGGTCACTATAGCCCTAGTTTTTATTAAGGTGAGCCAACAAGATGCCTAATGCGTTTAATTTTCAGTCCTCTCCCTTTGATTGCTTAACCAAGGACGAACAAGCACGGGTTAGGGCGCATGTAGATGTTGTGTATTTTCCCAAAGACACCGTGATTTTAGAAATCAATGGGACTCCGAGCCATTTATTTGTCATCATCAAAGGTCGAGTGGTTCAAATCGAAGACAACGAGATCATTGCAACCTATGACGTTGAGGATTGCTTTGACGGCAGGGGTTTGGTTGCAGGCAAGTCTAGCAGTCAATTTTTAGCGGCTCAAGAAGTCATTGCTTACCAGTTAGACCGCCAAACTGTACGCGATCTAATCGCTTCAAATGTGGGGTTTGGAGCGCTGCTCTTCTCTGATTTAAGTCAAAAACTAAATGTACTCTCCAACCGTGCTGATCACCACCAACTTCAGTCTTTAACCCTAACCCGTGTTGATCAGGCATTTCTAAGGCCCGCACATTTTGTGAATGAGGAGGCAACCGTCATTGATGTAGTTAAGATTTTCAACAAGCACAGGGTTTCTTGTGTGCTAGTCAAGCCTAGTACTTTTAGCCATCACTCACCAGAGGAGGGACCTCAGGTCGGTATTTTTTCATCCAATGATCTACAAAGGGCCATATTGAGTAGCCCCAATCACCTGGGTGAGCTTAAAGTCATAGAGTTTGCGAATTTCAAACTTATCTCAGTGGAGCCCTCAAAGTCGGTTGGAGACGCCCTCGCACTCATGCTTAAACACAGAATTCATCGGCTTGTTGTAGAAGAGGAAGGGGAAATATTCGGAGTGCTAGAGTCACTTGATTTGTTTAGTTTCCTATCAAATCATTCTTATCTCATCAGCACACTCATCGAAGAAGCACAAGATTTAAATAGCTTAAAAAAAGCGGCAGATAAAATAACTTTCATGATGAACACTCTTTACAAGAGTGGCTCAAAAATAAATTTAATTTGTGGTCTAGTTCAAGAATTAAATGCGCGATTAATGGAGAAGGCTTGGACTTTGATTGCTCCCCAAGAGTTGATCGACAATAGTTGTTTGTTTGTAATGGGTAGCGAAGGACGGGGCGAGCAACTCTTAAAAACTGATCAAGACAATGGTCTTTTATTAAAAGACGGGTTCACACCACCGAGCAATTTACAAGAAATCTCTGATCAATTCTCAAATGCCTTGATCGAGTTTGGTTACCCTCCTTGTCCTGGAAACATCATGCTCTCAAATCCAGATTGGAGATTAAGCGTTGGCGAGTTTAAGCACCGAGTTAGAGAGTGGTTCATTATGCCGACTCCCGACAGGCTCATGAACTTAGCTATTTTCATGGACTCTGACGCAATTTGCGGCGATGCGGCCCTATTGATGCAGGTCAGGCAAAGCCTCATGCAGTTCACAACCGACAATGATGCGATGCTTTCACGGTTTGCGTCCGCCGCCAATTCATTCAAAGGAGATAGCGGGTGGTGGAACAAGATCCTTATACTGGGTGGTAAGCATGATGAATTTAGCATTAAACGTGAAGCCATATTTCCACTGGTCCACGGGGTTAGGAGTCTCGCTTTATCTCACGGCATTTACCAAACAAGCACAGTTCAAAGAATTGAAGAGTTGGTGAACTCTGGTTACCTAAGCCCCTCAATGGGACTAGATTTAACTCAGAGTCTGCATCTATTGATCGAGTTAAGATTTAAGTCGGGGTTAAGAGAGTCCGAGTCTGGGCAGGCCATATCGGGGCGCGTTGATTTAGATCTTTTATCTACTCTTGAGCGAGATTTGCTTAAGGATACGATCAATGTTGTGCGCAGATTTAAGGTTTTGTTGTCTCAACAATTCAAATTAGATTCCATGTGACCCATGCAAATGCAAACACCACTTCGAAGTAGCTGGATCAAGCGACTTACCCATAAGCTGCAAAAACGCTCTTTAAAAGATTCATCGTATAGCTTTTTGTTTGATGTGCCCCCCCCAAATGAGTTTGTTGCCATCGATTGTGAAACAACGGGTCTGGATGTAAGACGAGATGAAATTATCTCAATTGCAGCGATACCCATCAAAAATATGCAATTACTCACTAGCCGTAGACTTGAGCTATTGATAAAGCCCTCGCAGGGACCTTCCAAAGAAAGCGTAAAAGTGCACCGTCTTAGAGAGTGCGATCTGGAGGAAGGCTTGGATGCAAGCACTGCGATCCAACAATTTTTAAGATTTATCGGCCCTCG
>Ga0164296_1003488_pt1 | contig 14821 bp, 13 predicted proteins | sample GEODES057metaG_FD_113533 | JGI IMG/M metagenome (GOLD analysis project Ga0164296, IMG submission 113533) | Dystrophic lake water microbial communities from Trout Bog Lake, Wisconsin, USA - GEODES057 metaG | ecosystem: Environmental > Aquatic > Freshwater > Lake | place: USA: Trout Bog Lake... | reverse complement strand
ACAGCACGCGTGCTGACCTTGAGGCCGCGAAAGAGCAACTCGTGGAACTGCGGAGTGGAGGTGCCTTCACCACCGCCTCCGTGCCCCGCCGCCTTGCGCCGCGATGACGGCAAGACAAGGAGTGCGACGCTCAGGAGGAGGGCAGTGCAGCCAACAGTGAGGACGACGGCGAGAAAGGAGGATTGAGTGTACACCACTGCCGCTGTAGGTGCTGGAGCAGGGCCTGGCGCTCCGGGCTCATACGCAGCCGCTATCGGCAGAGCAATGCATAGTGCAGGCAGAGTGCGACTCTTGGACATACGCCGGGCGAGGGGGTGCCAGTGGGTGCCAGTGGCAATCCAAGGGGTTCTGCACGTACCCCGCCCCGCGGCGCACTCGTGTTCCCGTCGCCAGCGGCATGAACTCGATGGTTCGCTCTCACCTCGCTCTTCTCTGCCTGGCTCTCGCGTTCTCTGTTGTCACCGCCACTTCCTGTCCGACCTCCAACAAAACCGACATCAGTTGCTATTGCAGCACCAACTGCAAAGCAGCCAACGGGCCCGGGTGGAACGCGCCAGTCAATCCGCCAGTGTCTGCGGACCAAGGCACTGACACTATTTGCGTCACAGTCTCAGGTGCGGTTTGCTTTGCGCTCTCCTGCAGTGAAACTTCCCCCGCACTCACTCTGTGTGGAACCGACGTTGCAGGCGTGTGCAGTGGCAGCAACCAGCAGCTGTACAACACCTTTGCTGGCGCCGCGTGCACGCCTGGAGCCAACTTCAGCTACTTCACAAGCTTTTCACAGCTCGAATGCGGGCAATACAATGCGCAGCTCGGCAACGCTGCGAATGCGGGCGTGTATTACTGCACCAGCAGCAATTGCAACGCGCCCAGCACCACCTCCCAGGTTGTGATGGCACCCGCTGGCAGCTCGTCCCCGAGTAGCACGGCATCGCGCATCGCGGCAACTGGCCTCCTCGCGGCCCTCGCGATGGCTGCGTTCGTATGAGACGGGCGGGATGCCCTCAGAGGGCGGCCCTGAGGGAGCCAAGAAAAAGCGTGATGCGCGATTTCTATGTATTGCATACCGCGCGTTTGCGCGTAAAGCAACAGCTGGTTGGGTCATACAGTCTTAAATGTACACTGCCCTCTCTGAGAGGGTCTGAACACCATCGCTACCGCTGGCGACCAAACAAGGAGCGTCCAAAGCTGGCCCCTTTGACTCCATCCACCGCCGGCTCGATGAACACCCCATGCTTAGCGCGGGAAGCCACATACTGCGCGTACGTCCGCGTCAGCACCGCGCTCTGGTACCTCGTCACTGCCAAACTGCCCAGCAACTCCTCTGTCACACCGCCCTGCGCCCCCAAAAACAGACAATCAGGAAGTCAGACAGACATATCAGTAATCAACAGCCGATGGGATACCAGCCGTGCACGCACATTGTAGCCGGATTTGAGGATGAGAGACTCCACCGTGTACCGCTTCGTCCATCCCTCACGGTGCGCAATTTCAGGCAAGTAAGTCGCGCTGCGCCTCATGCCTGCACCAGGTTCCACGAAATTAATGATCAAACCGTGCGTTCCAACCTGCAGCACGAGCAACGTGACAGCAGTTAGTCGGCAAAAGACGTGCACGAGACAAAAGACGACACCGCGGGTGAACGTGCCGTCCAGTCGTCCCAAGCCTGTGCCGTCTCGTAGCAGCACAGCAGGGACACTGTGCACTCCAGACCCGGCACTTCCTGCGTGTTTACGCGGCGTCTGTGTCAGCAAGACACTCCTCGCTGTCTTGACAGGCGCTGACAAACCAAATGAGTGCTCCCGCCAACGCAGCGCAGCTCCTCGTGCCTTCAGCGAGACCGGCGAGAAGCGGCGGTCTCGTAGCGCACTGGTGAGTGCGTATTCAGGCAAGCCGTCCACGATACCACGAGCATCCAGGGAGCCGATGCAACCTCGTAGCCTCGAGTCCGACGACCGTGTCCAGGTGACGAAGAACGGACTGCATGCGTGTGAGAAGAGACACTTGCTGCGTCAGGCTCATCCGCAGCCAAGGTGACGGGAGAGAGACGTGCCAGACTGCGTCCTGGAAGGGCACTGCGGGTGCGTCTGTGCCATTCAGGTGGGCGAGCAGCGCATCGAAGCACGCGTACACGTGCTCTTCACGCACATCGATGGGCTCCACAGGAGGCTGGCGACGCATTCGCACACTGCGGGGACCAGCCACGTTGGCACCTAATGTTGAGGAACGGCTGCCTCCGCGAAAAGCCTTGTATGGCCGCCTTCGAGGCGTACCGCCGCGTGGCTGTCGCTACATGCGACGCCCTCACAGCAGGTGCAGTCGTGAAGATGGAGGTGAAGCCTGGTAAAAGGAGTCGACTGGGGACGCTGCCCATCGCGCCTGCTGCCCCGCCGCTCTACATGCCTGAACCTCCCGGACTGACTCCGCCTCCTGCGCTGCTCAGCTTGCCGCAGCCTTTCGTGGCGCCGCGCGGCCAGGGACTGTGGCGAGAGCGATACACAGCCTGCTGCGCGGCCTGCTTTGTACACGCGGCCGTGTGCCACCACCACGTGGAAGTGCCACTGCGCTGCTTGCTCATCGGACATAACCCGTCGACGCACGCTTGGGCGAGCGGGTACCCATTCAGTAACCCGTCGAACCGGTTCTACAAGCTACTGCGAGAAGCGGGCATTCTGGCGCAACATATTCGGCCGTGTGACGCAGACGCTGTGCCTGCGCTCTTCGGCTTGGGCTGGACAGACGCGGGCTGCGTCCCTGGCAGCGATGCCTCAGAGTATAAGCGGGCTGTCATGCTCGCTTGGCGCGATGACCTGTATAGCCGCCTGAAAGCCCATCTCGCACGCATCGCGGCTTGGACGGGTCACGAGTGCGATGACGAAGCTATTGCGCCGAGAGTGGTTGCATTTGCAGGCAAGCGGCAGTGGGCATCACTGTTCCAGCCGCCTCTAGCCGGCGGTTTCAATCACGGCGTGCAGGATGTCAGACCGCCGGGGTGGCCCCTGCCTGCGAGCACGGAGGTGTGGGTGCTGCCCAGCAGCAGCGGCCGGGCTGTGATGACAGCAGAGCAGCGACAAGGACCGTACATGGAGCTCGGGCGCCGGTTGGCAGACTTGCCCTGGCCTCGGACGCATCACTAGAATAGATAGTGGCCTCTGATAGACAAGTGAAATTAATTCATAGATTGATCGGAGCAAGGCTCACCTGACGAGTGTACATCTTGGGGCGCTTCGCACTGGCTTGGCCTGTGCCGCACTCCCCGATCGTGTCCTCTTGCGAATGCCTCCACATGTGATGCGGCGTGGCAGCTGTCGGAGCCTGCGGCCCTTTGAGCGCCTTGGCAGTGACGTATGTCACCTCCCGTGGCACAACGCACAGATTCGCGAGGAAGATGCCCGCGCCGATGCTGACAGCGACATTGAGAACGCGGCCTGCGAGCAAGAGACCCACACTGCTGGCGCCGTTGAACACGTCGGACACTCCGCGGAGTGCCATGCAGCCGGGCACGAGGATGAAGACGGCGGAGGCGGTGAGCGCCATCGCGGGCTTGCCCGTCAGGTTGGCATACACGTTGCCAAGTAAACTGACCAACGCCGCCGCAAGGAAGGAGTCTAGGCGCACTAGCTGCGAGTGATTGCTCGCATCTAAGCCAGTGGATGTGAGGAACGACACGCCCGCCAAGCATGTGATGGGCAGCAGTTGTTGAGGCCGAGCGTTGAGCAACATGCTAAACGCCAGCTCGACGGGCACGAATAGAAGCACGCGCGCCCACAGCGGCAGCATGTGACTCGCGCTGCATGAGCTGCCGGCCACAGTGGGGTCTTGTACGCTTGGCGCAGGCACAGTCAGCAGCTGGGCCGCGGCGTTGCCGACATCCAGGCCGAAGCCCATGAGCGCGGTGACGATGATGCCCGTGAATAAGTGACTCGTTCCCGTCATCGGGTTGCGTGTCGCAACCTCCACTGTGGCGTTTGTCAGCGTCCAGCCCTGGACGAGCCAGATGAGGCCGGAAAGTACCACAGTCTGCATGCAAGTGTGCTTTATGCAGCCATCGATGACGCGCGCAACGAAGCTGCAGAGGCACGCCGCAAGGAACTCGTAGGCACGCAGCAGGCGGTCGCCTTTGCCAGTTGCGGCAGCCATGCCCATGAGGCCGACAGCCAGACCGAGGAGGCCGGCCACAACGCCGTCCCAGAGACTGCCGCCGAAGAATGTAGGTGCACAACCGGCAGACGAGATGCACATCGCAAGAGCCTGGCTCCAACGCGGGTACAGGGGCGGAGCATTCTCGATGGCGTGCATGCGAGCTAGCGCGTCGTTGACGGCGAGCACACTGAAGGTTGCGCACCGCTGTCGATGGCGCTCTAGTCTGGACATGCGGTGCGTGTGGCGGTGGTGGTGGGCATGCGGTTCAGGAGCTGGCGCATCGCCCCCGCCGTGGTCATGGGCAGACATGGCAGCTAGAGCGCCAGCACCAGCCCACACCGTGGTTGATGGCGATGTTGTGTGTAAGCCATTGCCACTGCCGTTGCTGCCCGGCGCGTTTGAAAACTGATGCGACGTGCGTGGTGTGTGCACCGTGGAGCCAGGCACGAGGTCGGCATCCCACAACTCCTCCACGTTTGCAGCGGCGTGCACGTGCTTGGAGTACATGTAGAACCCCGGACCTGTGCTCGCTAGATCGAGGATCGCCTCCGCCAGCGGCCCGGGCTCCGTGTACTTCTCTCTCAGCTCTATCAGTCGACGCGGCACATCGGCCAGTGCAGCTGCCGTGGCCTTCTCAAGCTCGGGGTCACATTCAAGCTCGCCCGCATGCGGCGAGGGAGGGCAATCAGCCTGAGAAGCAGTACTGCTCCGAGACGGCTTCCGTTTAAACGCGGATGGCGTGTTGGTGGCATATGACGCAATGCGCCGAGCCAGCGCATCCGCGGCGTCCAGCTTGGCCATGTTCATGCCAGGTGTCGTGTTGATGTACAGCGTGCTCCCGCCGTGGTGATGCCCCTGCCCTTGCTGCCGGTCGAACGAGACCAGCACGAAATCAGGGAAGATGCCGAAGCGGGTGTTCGGCAAGCCCAGTCCACGTGCAACAACGCCCATGTTGAACTCAAACCTCCACGTAGGAGTGCCGCCAGAGTGCAGCAACTTGGCCAAGCCGACCAACACCTCCTCAACACGTAATGCCTGCGCCCGCTCTGCTCGCTCCACCGGCGCTTCAGTCGGAGCAGCGGCATTGTGAGACGGACTTCCCGAGAAATGGTTCCTCCACCGCCGCTCCGTGTCCGCTTGAGTCTGCGCCAGAAGCTCCGGGTGCAGCTCGCTGTACAGGTCTAGCATGGCCAGCAGCTCCGAGTCTGCGAAAAGGAGACGGAGAAGAACAGAAGAGGTGTCGTGTCAGCGGAAAACGAGTGGGCTGTGTGCTTCGCCTTCACCCTCGCGTACAGTCTTCCAGTTGCGCGAGCAGTTCGTCGTTGGACAGGCCGAGGTGAACCGCAGACTGGCGGTGCTGGTCTCTCAAATCGCGCAGTGCGGCCGTGAACGAGTCGAACAAGGAGCTCTGGCCGTGGCCGTCGCCAGCGGCACCGCCGGACGGCGTGCGCAGCAGTGTCGTCGTTTCAACGTCGAGCGGCTCGTATTCAGACGAGGGCGCGCGCGGCGTGCTCGTCCCGTTCATGTTTGAGGATGAACGAGGATTAACCATCACTGCTCCACGGCTCCCTGCATTGCGTTCACGGGTGATAGGCACATACAAAGTGGCAAACAGATGAGGGGCATGCGGCACGAGTGCTGTTGCGAAGGGGGAAATGCTCTTACAATCTGCTGGAGACGGCGTCTCTGTTGCGCCCGCCCAATCCTTCGCATCCGTTCATGACTCCTTATCTCCCAGCTCGCCGCCCTTCTTAGCACCTCCCAGCTCGCCATCGAAGACGGCCTCGTTGAGAATCGGCATGTCTGTCCCTGCCCGCCGAAGTGCGTTTGCCAGTCGCGCCGCTCCCGGGACGCCGCGGCCGTACACATCCAACCCGCGCGCGCAGAGACGCAGTGCAGGCGGCGTGATACGCAGCACCGCCCACAGCGCTGCAGTCGCGATTCCCGCGTCGATGGCTGCTCGCACCACTGCTGTGGCGGTGAGCCCCATCGTCCGCGGCGGACGCCACGTCACCAGCGTGGGTGTGTCAGCCACTTTGCGTCGGAACAGTTTCGGCAGCCGCAGCTTCCATCGCTTTTTCGCCTTCTTTGCACGCTCCTGCTGGGCAGCCTCCTGTGCGTCCGCCGTCTGGCTGTCCAGCGTGTGCATCGCGCCACCAGCCGGCATCGGTGGGAGTGCTCCCAGGACGCGGATCTGGCAGATGTTCATGACGCCCGGGAAGGCGACATCCAGAGACGCCATCTGCTGCACTGTGACATAGCGGCCCCGCTTGCGGCACTCCGCGTTGCTGTACACCGGCCGCGGCGTCACGTCGTGGTCGTCGTCGAACGGTGCTGCGCAGGGGGGGCCATTCAGCGCGTACTGCCCCTGCTCCGGCAAGCCCGCAGGCGGAGGTTCATCGCCAACAAACACGGAGTACCGCCACAGCCGGTTCTGGCACAAATACGCGCTATATTCTGAGCACGCGGTGCGTGTCCACACCTGCACCGTGTGCACGTCGATGGGGCGGCCGAGATCGAGCGTGACCCAGGGGTACAACTCATCGTCTCGTTCTCCGCTGTGGATGCCCACACATCCGACGTTGCTCCACCCGTGATCTTCAGGGAAGCCGTCAGACACAGGCGTCACTGTCTGCTGCGTGCCGCCAGCCGCGCCGGCGAGGCCGCCACCGGAAGAGATGGTGGTGCTGAGCACAGCCGGGGCGCCCCGTGCCCAGTTGTGGTGCGTCTCAAGTAGCGGCGGCAGCGTCCCGCACGCAGGCTGCTCCCACACGAGCACGCCCGGGCCATCGCAGGGGCCAGGGACGAGACGTATCGCGGCAGAGGACAGAGGGCCGGGGCCAGCGACGTCCTGGTCGGAAGCACTCAGGTCCGCCGCAGCCCCTGCGCTTCCGCCAGGCGCTGTCTCGTCCTCTGCGCCGCCGGCGAGTGAAGGCACTTTGTCAGCTCCGCCAGCAGCTGTGCCGCTGCGGTGGCGTGTCGCGCCGCCGGCGGTGGAGGAGGAGCTTGGAAGGGAAGCACAGGTTGCCGCTTTGCCTCCGCCCCCGGCCTCCGAGAGCACCCACCGACTCTGCGCATCCAACGTGAACGTGAATCTCGGGCTCGGACGCACGGGCGACGGACACGCTTTGAGTGCCAAGCCTGGGGCGTCTGCACACAAAGCTGAGAGAGACGCCCCGCCTGCCAACACTTTGGGCGGCGCCGCTTGCGCCAACTGGTCGTTACGGCCGCTGGGAGGATGCCACCACTGCGTGTGTCGGTACAGCTGGCACGGCGCGAGGTAGAGCGCGCCGGATCCGGAGTCCAGGCACCACGGGTGAGCACTGGTGGGCGCGGCACCTAGTGCACCTCGACTGTCGCTACCAACTGCGGGCAAGTCCAGGACGCGCAGCGGCCCCGGCTGCGTGCACGGGCTTGGGGCGGCCGCGCAGAGGTGCAGCCCCGCGGCGCAGAGTAGCAGGAAGGTGAGGCTGCGGCTGACAGCCGAGTCTGGAGGCATTGGGACCCTCCTGCGAGCGGCGCACACGGCAAGGGGGCGAGTAAGCGGGGGTGACGGGAGTGAGGAGCAGTGATCCCGAGTCCTGCAGGCACGCGGGGCGTTGTGCGTCTGCGCGTGTGCGGGCCACACAGGGGCGCTTTGTTTTGGGGCTCAGCTCACCTCTCTGTGGCAACTCTGACAGGTCTAGGGACAGCTCAGCACCGGGGGGCTCCCCTTGGGCGCTCAGCGCCGCACGTGCTGGATGTATACAGCAAGCGACACTTGGAGAAGGAGCCCGCGAACGGAGACCTAAAGGGAGTGATGCAGCCACGTCAGCACTGGGGCGGCGTTTCCTCCCGCAGGAGCCAGCAGCTCCATGGACGAAGGTGGGCCCACCGTGGTGGGTGATACCGCGCGTCGCGCGGAGCTCCACGCGCGGCTTCAAGCGGCTCGGGCTGCCGCAGCCCAGAGCCTCAGTGTCCTCGAGAGCGTGTCTCGTAACTCGCCCACGGCCTCGCCGGAGCCGCAGACGCAGGCACATGCAGCGTCGCCGTCGCTTGGTGCAGCGCAGTGGAGTAGCAACCGGGGCGGAGCGCAGGAGATAGGCAATGCTGGAGTGACTGCACCTCAGGCGCGGTCCAGCGAGGCTCTGGGCGCCCTCGCGACTGGTATTCTCAGACCTAGAGGCGCGCCTCCGCTGTATCGAGGGGCGGCGGCGAACGAGAGCACTGGTGGCGGCTCTGAGGGCGGCGGAGGAGCGCAGCTCATGTCGTTTAAGCGCCTCGAACAACAGCGCGGCGCAGGCGGCGGTGAGCTGAGTGGACGGGACACGCCCACCGGTAGTACTACTGCACTCGCGCTGCCTAGAGTGCGTGTCAGTGGCAGTGCCGCACGTGCGGCGGTGGAAGGCGGCGATGACGCTCAGCCTGGAAGTGCTGGAAGTGACGCGAGTGCGGCTGGCGGCGCATGGCAACCACCCGCTGGTGACAACGGAGGGCAGGTTGCAATGGCGCCGCGCTTCAACGCTCCGGGCGCTGGTGCGCCTATGGCTCACATGCAAGCTGCACACATGCAGCGCGCTTCGTTGCGCCCGCCGGACGGGATACATGCGCCGACTCAGACGCTCGACTCTCGGCGAGCGGCTGTTGCGGCCGCAGCTGCCGCAGCTGATGCGCAGGCGGCGTCTGCGGCTGCCCGGGAATGTGCCGGGCGTGCAGCTGCTCTGGACAAGGAATGGGGCGCTCAACGCGCTGCGCTTGAATATGCGGTGTCATCACGCGACGCTACCATCGAGGGACTGCAGCGCCAGTTGGAGGACATCACGCGCAAAGTTGCGCACGATTTGGTGGCCACAAGTGCGAGGTTGACTGAGAAGGAGAGACTGAGGGCGGCCTTGGCGTCGCAGCTGGCCGCCGCTCAGGCGCGTGAGACCCGGATGCGTGGTCAGATGGAGGATGCGATTCGAGCGGCGCAAGATGAGTCTCAAGTTGCGGCATGGCAAGCCAGATGCATCGCTGCCGAAGCCCAGGTCCAACAGCTGCAGCAATCCTCAGCGGCAGCTTCTGAGGCAGCAGAGCAGCGTTGTGGCCTGCTCCGCGCGGCTGTGGCGGCAGCGACGGAGCAGTGCGCAGCGGTCGAAGCCGCTGCTTCTGAGCAGCAGAGCAGGGATGTGGCGGAGTTGGGTAAGTTACGAGCGCAGTGCGAGGAGTTGCAACGGAACGCAACTGCGCAAGCAGCGGCTGTAGAGCAGAGACTGAGCGGGGACGTGTTGCGGCTGCGTGAACAAGTGGCGGCGGGCGAGCACGCCCTGAGCGTCGCCCACCGAGATGCTGCAGCCAAGGAGCGGGCACACGCTGCTGCGCTTGCCGACCACTCGTCCCGGGGGGCTGCCGCTGTGCGTAGAGTGGCGCTGATGGAGACGGCGCTGCATGAAGCCGGCGAGCGGTTGGCGCATGCGGACGCGCAGTGGGCTGCCCAGAAGCGCCAATTCCTGAACGATGTCGCCTCTGAACGCCGCACACTGGACGCGGAACTCGCGGCTGCCCGGGAAGCAGTCGACATCGCGCGCCAAGAAGCTGCGCGCGCAGACGCGGCGCGCGTGGCGCTGGAAGCCCGCGCTGTGGCCGATGCCGAGGCATCCCGGACCGCTCTGAATGAGGCGCATTCGCGCGCTGACGCCCTCGCGGCTGAGTTGATGCATGTCAAGGAGGCAGCTGCATACGCAGCTTCGGAATCAGCGGCTAAGTTGGCGGCGGCGGCTGCAGCGTTGGCAGCGGCTGAAGGGGCTGCACAAAGTGCTGCATCTGAGCGGTCGCGGCTCGCTGCGGAGGCCAACGATGCGCGGTCAGCAGTGCAGAATGCAGGGACATCGGATCGTCTAGCGGTTGCTGCGGCAAGGGGCGCGTTGACGGCGGCATTAGAACGCGCTCAGAAAGCGGAACTGCAGCTCGCAGATGCCGTTGCTGCGGCAGCTGCAGAGCGGCTTCGTGCGACCAAACGTCTGGAGGCCAAAGAAGCGGAGCGCGCGCAACTCGCAGCTCTGCTTGCGGAGGCGCTGGATTGCGCGCGGGCCAGTGCTGGCGGCAGGCATAGCAGCGCGAATGGTCAAGCCAGTGCGGCTTCGTACCAGCCCGCGCCATCGGTAGTTACGCAGCCGCTAGCTCTGGGCGGTGAGTATAGTGGTCACGATGATGGCAGCGACGATGTGCAATCCTCCATGCTGCCTGATAGCCCCATTGCTGATGTTGCTGCTCAGCGCGCAGCCGCCAAGGCAGCCGCGGAGGCCCGCGCACGAGCTGCGGCAGCTGCGGCGGCCCTGCGGTCAGCAGCTGCAAGGGAAGCGGTGGCGTCACGGGCAGCGGCCATGATCGACGCATAGAGTCCTCAATGCCGCCCAGACTAGATGTGGTTATTGCGTGTGTGTGTGAGCGCGTATGAAGAATTCACATTCCATCTGTCCGCTCCTCTGTCACATCCGTCTCTTCTACGAGCCCTGCGCCCACTTGCGGCTTCTGGTCCAATGCATTCTGTAAAGCTTCTTCCAGCGCCGCTTGCGTTTCGCATCTCTCTGCTAGCGCCGCGCGGAGATGCGTCACCTCCGACTGCAGCGCAGCCACTATCGCAGCCGCTTCAGAGGCAGCGGCAGCGGCGCCGAACTTGCCTCCAAATGCTGTCGCACTTGCGCTTGCAAAACCCCGACTCGTGCTGGGCGTCGCTGGCTCTCCACCCAACGCATGTGCAACCACTATTCTCTCCGCCGTCTCTGCGCGCTGCAGTGCGGCCGCAAGTTGAGCGTGCAATTGAGCCGCATCAACCTCCCAATCGCTTCGAAGCTCCGATACAAGGCGCAAGGCCTCATCACGCTCAGCAAGCGCCTCCGCTAGACCACCCTCATCATGCGCCCCTCCTCCCGGTTCTAGTGCTAATGGCCCATCATGACCAGCTGCTGCTGCGGCTTGCAAACAAGACGCAGCTTCTTCCTCGGCGGCGTCTGCGACATCAGCGCCAAACCGGGCGCGGACATTCACGAGCTGGCCGCGGAGCACAGCCTGCGCCCATCCAGGTAGAGTGGCTTCGTGTGGCAAGCGAGACGTCCCGGGGGCGTCTTGTGAGTCGTCTGCAGGCTCATCAGTGTATGCTGGAGTGCTTCCACCGTTGCGTTGCGTCTCCTGCAGGCGTTCGCGTAGCGCGGCGATGGTCGCATGCATGACTTGCGCCTCAGTCAGCCAGGCACGCTTATCGTCCAACGGCGCGTCGCCAGTACTCGCAACCACCGCTGTTGGCATCGAAACGACTGCCAAGTCCCGCACACTGGAGGCATCGCCGTCCTGACCAGCAGGCAGCAACGACTGCGTCGCATCACTTGCGGAGAAGAGCGCCTGCGCAGTGACCACAGGCCGCGCTTCCAGGGCCGCCATGGTGCGTCCAGCGCGAACAGCGGCTTCGTACTTGGACCTCCAGAGCGCTATTTCATCTGCGTGGCGAGACGCATCTGCGCGCAACGCACTACTCGCGTTGCGCTCAGCTGCCAGCGCGTCTTGGAGCTCACGCAGCGACGCTTGAGTGGCAGCCAAGGCGTCGTTGAGCGCGGCACAGCGTTCGCGCTCAGAAGCGACCAGTGCACGTGCGGTGGAGAGCTCCGCGTTTCCTTCACCACCCCGGTAATGAGCAGCGCCGTCGTCAGGCGCGCCGCGTAGAGTGTGCAGCGCAGAGTTACTGTGGGAGTCCGGGTGGCCTGTCGAGGTTGCCAGCCCGTTGCTCTGCTGCTGCTTGGCTCTGAAGCTGGAGCGACCCAGGCCTAGACATTCTGACATATAGGGCAAGGCGAGGGATTCGTTGGTGGCGGATGGTGTGGTGATGTCATCCTGTCATAAATGCAACTGTGACGCTTTTGTTGATGCCCTCAGGCCCTCCACCAGCTGCCCAGCTCCCGGAAACCGCCGCTCGAGCAGGCGCATGATGACATCCACATCGTTGTGCAATGCCTCCAGTGCAGCTGTAAGTCCAGCGCTTGGCGGGTGTGCATCCCGTAAGCTCTGCGCCCATGTATCGCGGTGGACGGCCTTCAGCAGATGCTTCCTCAAATGATGCTCGCTCCACAGCGCGTCCAACGTCGCAGGACCAGTAGCAGTCTGCGTGGATGGCCCTGCTGGTACAGCATGCCTTGCGAAGCACCACACAGTGAAACACCACCGCGGCACTGCGCTTGGCAGCACGCGATGCAGTGTGTCCGGCGCGCTGAAGAGGACGCATCGCCCGGCTAGAGGCGCGATAGTGATGGTCTGCGTCGGTGCCGGATATAGCACCACCTCGCCGCCATCCCCAGGCTTCCACTCCTGGTTGAGATAGAACAGGGCAGTCACTCGTCGGCTATCAAGCTGCTCGTCTGTGTCCGTATGCATAGAGAAGCACGCTCCGCTGCCAGCATTGTATTGCGCCTTGAGGACTGAGCTGACCAAGTCGTCGTTGCGCTTACTGCCTCTATATATGGTCAACAGCGTCAACAGCGTGCGGTCTGCTGACAGCGCCTTCATCAGCGGTGCATGAGCTGCTGCTAGCCCAGGCGACAGCGCGTGCATCTCTGCCTCGTGGATACCCTTCTTCTCGAGCAGCTCGGTGCGGCCTTTCGTGACCAGGTGCGTCGCGTTGGGGCGCATCACTCCAGCTGTGTATAGAGTACTGATCTCATGCCGCAGCGCAGCGCACGCGTCCGAGTCCCACAAGTTATCGACAACAGCGAAGCCTTGAGCAGACATTTCCTGTACTGTGTCGTGCCCGATTCGCGTCTCCAGCGCGGAAGTGAGATCTGCCAAGCTAGCGAAGCCACGCTGGGATACCAGCCGAGCCGAAGCTCGCATTTCCGCTGCGGCTATCTACGCGCGTGGCGAGACATTCGCGCTCTATTGGTCAGCGCTGACGTCACGCATCGCGCAAAACACGTGCCGCTCGACGAAGCGCTAGTAGCGCATAACATGCGCGTGTCATCGCTGCCATGCGCACAACATGCTGTAGGTCCAAGACGCAGCATGTCACCTGCGCAGCGCTGCTCTGTTGTTTCTGCTGCTTCACTAGCTGACGCGCCTGACTGGGTGCGCGATGCCGTGCGCGAGCAGCCTTGGCGCGGCGGTCTCGAGCCGTGCGGTGAGTACGTCGACTTGGAGGGCGCTGTCATCTCAGGCGCACTGCCCACAGAGCTGTCAGGCACGCTCTATCGCAACGGGCCGGGGCGTTTACGCATCGGCTCGTCGCTCAAGTACAGCCACTGGTTCGACGGCGACGGCCAAGTCACTGCTATCCGGCTTGACGGCAAAGATGGGCGCGTGGCTGTCTCCAGCAAGCTCGTGCGCACTCCGCGGTTAGAAAAGCAGCGTGGCAACAGCGATGAGTTCCGAACACGCGGTGCTTGGACTCAAGCGACGCCCTGGTGGCGGAATCTGGCCGCATTGCCGACAAACCCAGCGAACACGTCGATTGTGCGCTGGAATGGGAAGCTTCTTGCATTATGTGAGGGCGGCCCGCCGATGGAAATTGATCCAGACACGTGCGATACTGTTGCTGCGGCTCCGATGGGCTCGCCCCGACTGCTTGGCTTCGGGGCGCACTGCAAAATAGACCCGGAAGATGGGCATCTGTACAACGTCGGCACGCAGCTGCCTCTGCTTGACCTCCGTGTTTTCAAACTCGATGCCAGCGGCAAGGAGGTCGCTGCTGCGACGGTGAATCTAGGCGGCGAAGTGGCATTTGTGCACGACTTTGCACTATCGTCTCGCCATCTGGCCATCTTCGTGGTGCCTTACACTGCTGTCTCTGCAGACACCGCACGCGCGATGGTTGGTTTACAATCACTTGGCTGGTCACTGCAGTGGCAACCGGAACGGGCTGTGCGATGCGTGGTGCTCCGCAAAAGTGATCTCCAAACCGTCTTTGAGTGCAGCGTGCCAACGTTCAGCTCGTATCATACAGCGAATGCGTTCGAGGTCGGAGAGGAGCTGCACGTGCAGCTTGCGAAGCTCATCGGCCCTAGAGACCAGTTGGAGGCATGCTTCGAAGATATGTACAAGGCTGCGTTTAGGAGAGACCAATACAACGAATTGCACACGTACAGATTCAACATCGCAGCGCGCACGTTCCTGGGATCGCAGCCCACGATGGAGGCAAGCAGCGGCAGTCTGCCGATGGACTTCCCGGCAGTGCACCCGACATGGATGGGACGGCAAGCGCGGTACGTGTACAGCACTGCGTTCAGCGGGCGCGCAACCTTTTTCGACGCCATCCAGAAGTGTGACACAGTTAGTGGTACTGCCACCGTGCGGCTATGTCCGCCGGGCGAGTACCCTAGCGAGGTGACGTTCGTGCCACGGAGCAGCGCTTCTGGAGCACATGAGGACGACGGATTCATCCTGTACCTGTCCTATGTTGCCGCGACGCATAGCAGCACGCTGACTGTGCTGGATGCCGCCCGGTTTGACCATGATGAGCCTGTGTGTGTGGTGCAGCTGCCCTGGCATGTGCCGCATGGATTCCACGGGTGGTGGGACAGCGGTTCGCGGCCTGATGGATTGAGTGCTAAACACAACTGAGACGAATAACAAGCTGTTGCCCTTGCTCTTGAATACCCGTGTGAGAGACATGCGTACGAACAGCTGCAGTAGCGGCCTCCAAGACGCCAGCACTGCCCGCCTTCACCTGGTTGTCAGCATT
>Ga0164296_1003484_pt1 | contig 14830 bp, 9 predicted proteins | sample GEODES057metaG_FD_113533 | JGI IMG/M metagenome (GOLD analysis project Ga0164296, IMG submission 113533) | Dystrophic lake water microbial communities from Trout Bog Lake, Wisconsin, USA - GEODES057 metaG | ecosystem: Environmental > Aquatic > Freshwater > Lake | place: USA: Trout Bog Lake... | reverse complement strand
CGATAATTCCGTGAATAATCGGTCGACTTCATGCTATTGTCCGAAAATTCCATGAATAATCGTCCGATTACATGTAATCATCCTCCGATTCCATGAATCATCCTCCGATTCCGTGAATTATCGTCCGATTCCGTGAATTATCGGCTAATTCCATGAATTATCGTCCGATTCCGTGAATTACTTGTTAATTCCATGAATTATGGGTTGACTTCACGCTATTGAACGAAAAAAGCTAACTTTTTCAATTTATTCCCAACCTTTTTTGGGTGCGTGCGGGAAGTCAACCGAGCAGTTGGGAAGTTGTGGGAGGACTTTATGTGAAAAAAGATTCTAAAAGTGATTAAAGAAAGCTAATAATTAAATAGAGTACGTAGTTTGTCTATTGGAAATGTATGTACGTATCTATTTAAATAGATGCGTATACACTTTATGTAAATAAACCCTTACATTTGTTAGTGGAACTGACGCTGTGATAGGGTTTGAGGGATAATAATGAAATCGGGCTTTGATAACAAACATGCGTATATTTAAGAGTTAGTGGCAATGGTATTGGAAAACTTTAGATTCAATGACGTTTTACTATGACACAAAATAATTTGACTTATTCTTCGCTTGATAATTTTTCTAATGAATACATTTTATCGATTTTAAACGGAGATAATTTAGACGATTTAATTAGACTGCCTCTTTCAGTTGGCATGAACCATAATGATTGGAAATTTGCGCAAGACCTTTGCATAAAACTATCTTCACATTCCGATTGGAGAGTTAAAGCAAATTCATTAAGAGGACTTGAATACATTGCAAAAACAAAAGGGAGATTGGAGAAACATTTAGTAAAACCAATTTTATTAAGTGCTTTAAAATCCAATGAATGGGAAAACTTGGACATAGTACAAGTAACATTTAGAATAAACCAATATCTGAATTGGAAAATTGGAATTAAAGCAATGGAAAGACTAACAGACAATATTTAAGTAGCCCATTTCAACTTTAATTTAAATATTTGTTGGACAATTAAAAATGCTACTTATGAATAATAAAAATTTATTGTAGAGTTTGACATAATTTTTTGACAATGTAGAATTTTATATAAAATCAATGAATGCAAGACTAAAAGTGAGCCGAGTAACATATTAGAGAGACTAAAGCAAAGACACCACTGCTGCCAACAAAAGTGTTTAGGAAAGTGCTTGCAGCAGAAGAAACCCGCTCTTCGAGGCTTGTAGCCTCGAAGTTCTATTTTGTTGCTAAAAGCAACGGAATGAATCTACGAAACTACAAGTTTAGTAGAGCGGTTGGTTTTATCATTAACCATTAATCACTAACCATTAACAATTATTTCGTTCGTATTGCAACAACAGGATCCATCTTGGCGGCAATGGATGCGGGGATGATGCCGGAGAGTATCCCCAATATTACACAAATACTCAAAGCAAGCAGCACGATACTTGGCTCGATATATATTGGAAACGGCAATACGCCATTGAGTATTGTTGCTAATATCCATACAAAAAACAATCCTATCAGCCCACCTATGATGCAAAGGAATGCACTCTCTATCAAGAACTCTGTGAGTATCGTGCTGCTTTTTGCTCCAATTGCTTTCTTTAAACCAATCTGGCTGGTACGTTCACGGACAGTAACAAACATTATATTGGCAACGCCAAATGCCCCTACTATCAGGCTTAGTCCGGCTATTGCCCATCCACCTAGGTTTACTTTCGAGAAAAAGCTGTCCAGATTATCTGCAAAAGCACTGATGTCATTGAGGGTAAAATTATCTTCTTTGATAGGGCTTAGCCTTCTTATCTGCCTAACAACACCCTTCAATTCATCTTGTAAGGCTTTGGTGGCAACACCTGGTTTGCCTTGAATCAATATTGCAGGGTCTGTCTTATCGGGTTTAAAAAGGCTAGCAAAATAATTGTAAGGGGTGATGAGTGCATTGTCAAAATCGAAGATATTGGCAAAGGATTGTCCTTGTTTCTTGATTACACCAGTAATCTCTAGCTTGTGTCCATTAAAAGTAATCTCTTTACCTACGGCATATTCTGGGCCACCATATAATTCTGTTGCTACTTGATTGCCAATAACAGCCGATGGTGTACCGCGGGTAAACTCTCCATCCGACAAGTAACGCCCAGCTTGTGTTTCCAAGGATTGTATCCTACTAAAATCTTCTGTCGTGCCAAATATGCGTATGTTGGAAAGGATATTGTCCTCATAACTCACATTGCCCGACTCGCCACACAAAAAAGCAATGTTGCCAGTTAAATAAGACTTCTCTTTTATAAACCTCATCTCACTAATCTTGGGTGTGGGCCTATTGATGTATTTCCACCAGGGGTAGGCGTCCCCGCCACCGTCATAGTTCCATTTATCCAGGTAAATACAGTTGCTCCCCACTTCTTTTATATCTCCTTGTATCTTTCTTTTAAGGCTATCCACCGTTGCCAAAACACCAATGATGCAAAATATACCGAACGAAACGCCCAGTAACGAGAGAACTGTACGCAATGTATTCGCCTTCAATTCGCCCAGTGCAAGCTTGAAACTGTTCCAAAGTATGCTCAGCAATTTTATCATTAGGTAAAAGTAAGCTTTTATATTTATCAAGTAATAATGTTGGGTTGATAGATATAATAATCATTTATACTTAACATAAATTGGTATGCGAAAGATTAAAGGCTGAAATCTTTTAAAATCAAGTAGATCAATCATTCTTTTCATTCAAATCATTTAATCATTGGTATAATTAGTTAATATGGGTTACTAACACTAACTTCACGCTTCGCAGTAAAAAATGATTGCGAAGAAACATACAATGGATTTATCAAAAACATATACGGGGCATGTCATTAACTATGAGAAGAAACGTGGTTTTGGCTTTATCAGAACGACTGAAAACAATAGTTATTTCTTTTATTTGAAAAGAAAAACAAAAGAAGAGAGGAACCAAGTTGAAGAATCAAATACAACAGATACCTATATCCCTTTTGAGAATGACGAGGTTGAGTTTAAATTACGACCGGCATTTAGGGAAAATAAAACCTTTGAAGCCTACGATATAAAGTTTGTAAGAAACAAAAAAAGAGACGATTTGGTAGATATGGCACTAAAAGGGATACCACTGTTTGGGTATCTAAAAAGGAACTTGTCCGAAGAATATTTTGTGCATCACCTAGATACTAAACTTTCAATTCCTATCAAGATACACAGAGCAGAAATAGATTTGCAATCGGTATATGCTGATAGAATAGCCCAAGCTGTGGAATTTAAATTGCATGGATTAGAGAAGATAAAGAAACTTACTGCTGTACTAAAAGACAGGAAATTTCCTCCAGAAAATTATGAAGTATATGGTCTTTTGGTATCAAAGGAAGTAATCCCCGCCATCATTGTATCTATCGACCCTACAGGTTATTCTGCAACGATTCTCAACAATGCAGTAGCGGGTTTCATACGCCAGCCGCTCAATGCCACAGAAGAAGAACTTGCCACTTTTTTTAGGTTTGCCATTGGGGATACAGTATCGGTTACGGTGCAAAACAGAAAGGCAAACAAAGAAATAGTTGTATTGAACCTAGCCGAATAGAAACCCTACGTTACCATCAAGGTTCGTATCTTCTCACAAATATTTATAATTGGGTTCTAATTGTTTTGTTAAGACACAACCCATGACCTTCTTTTCCGCCGTTGTTGGTGTTTTTCACCATAACTTTCTACAGAAATTTCATCCATAGAAAATCTTCTTTTGGAAGCTAAACCTAAACCTTATTGTTGTTGGTGAAGAACACTAACAACGGCTAGAAAACAGCTTTGGAAGATTTCGACTAGCTGAATCTCATTGGTAATGCTATTCACTTACAACACTTGAAATAATAGTAAGCATCATGACAATGAGTGGAATTATAATTATTAGAAACCCATATAACCCATTGGGTTTTGTATCAGCATATTCTTCTACAATTTTATTTATCCTTTTTTCATTGTAATATATCATTGTCAAAATAAATCCAATTGAAAAAAATATGATACTAAATTCATTTGTATTAAACTTGTTGTCAAAGGGTTGCATTCCAGTTAAAAATAGAATCTTTGTGACAAGTGTTAATGCCATAATAATATGCATAAAAATTGCAACAACTAAAATAACACAAGCATTGATTTTACACATCATTCTAGGAAGTCCACCCTTTAAGGATTTTGTATAGATTAAATTAAAAAGATAATAATAAATAGTTGTCAATCTTTCACTTTATTTTCCGCCGTTGTTGGTGTTCTTCACCAACAACATTACACAGAGTGGTTTATTGAGTGATTGTTACTCCACAAATATATGTAGAATGCTTTAAAGTTGTTGGTGAAGAACACCAACAACGGCAATAACAAATATATAGTATCCCCTCAACAACGCTGTAAAGGTTCGAAACCTTTACAGCGTTCTCTACCCTCATTCGCAAAGGAAGGCTTCGCTTAAAGCAAAACCTTCCTTCATCCCTACAAAATCATCCATCTTCAATCTGCAAAACATTAAATCGAGATTACTTCGACCATCTCGCATGAAAATATCGATGAATTAATATTCTTTCGACTCTATCGCATTAAAATATGCATGAATTAAGATTCTTTCAGATTTCCTGCATTAAAATATGGATGAATTAAAATTCTTTCAGACTTCCTGCATTAAAATATGCATGAATTAAGATTCTTGCGGTTTTGATTCATTGAAATATGGATGAATTAAGATTAATTCATCCATATTTCAATGCGAGGTAAATGAAGTAATAAAAATATAATCATTCCTCAATAATATTTCATACTTCATATCTGGTATTCATTAAGAAAAGCCCCTAATCAATTACATCTAAAAGTATTCTTTATATAAATACTGCTTTAAACTTCAAGAACTAATGAGCGTCCTCCGTTGATGATAACAACAACTGTGGCGAAAATGAAAAATGGATTACTAGTTTTAATGGTATTGTTTGTACTAAACGCCAATGGGCAAATTAACCAAACTGCGCTGATAGATAAATTTGTTTTGGGTAATGATGCGTCGGAAAAAGCCCACAACTTCGCAAGTACCGAAAGCAAAGCAATCATTGGCGGATTGGGCGAAACTGCCCGTGTGCTGGAACCTAAACCAACACCTAGTTGGCAGGGTGGAAGCCTTTCGTTTACCATAAAAGTTGATCCAGAAAAACAAAACTATATCACTACCCGCTTTTGGGGTTCGGATGTAAGTAAAGACAGGTTGTATTTTGTTTGTGGAAATAAGCAAATTAGTAGTCGATTCTTGGGCGATGTGGATATGATTGATATTGGTAGTGACTTTCCGTTTTATAACGAACGTTTCTTTTATTCAACTTTACCGCTTCCACTTTCGCTTACCAAAGGAAAGTCAGAGTTGACTTTTGAGATTAGAAGCCAAGGATGGATTTGGGGATATGGAACAACGTGGGCTGCGTACCAAAAGGATATGACAGTAGAAACCCGTGGAATCTATACCGTTTATACATATACCGATGGCGCATTTGTTCCGCCAGCAGATGAAAAGCAAGGCACACCTCCCGCTTATGCCAAGCGTCCTTATCCCAATGAAGCAGTGATGGATACGGTGAAAACGAGAGTGAATAATACCATAATCAATCTTGTTAAAAGCCATAAGCCACTCAAACAGATGGAAATGCAATTCCTTTCTAAATCTTATAGGGTCAAATGGTGTTTGGGTTACCAAAATAAAGCTTTGGTTAATAGAGTTCTAATTAGCATTGATAGTTTTTATGCAGCTTTTAAACGCAATCCAAAGGTGGCCATCAACGATGAAGGAAGTCTAAATCCTGGTTGGACGGGCGTGGGAATGATTGGGCAAAGCATTCATTTATTATACAATCAACTAAAGGATAGACTGGATAGCACTATAGAAGATAGTGCGGGAAATAAGATTACTAGAAGAAATGCTTATTCAGAAATGTTGTTGTATTCAAGGAATTGGAACCAGAAGAATAGGCGAGCATACACCAATCAAACCATGATAAAAGATTTGTATGGTATCTATTATGACAATAAAGGATTGCAGGATTTAGGTAGCAAGGATGCTTTGGAAGAGAAAGTGGTGTTGCATTATTTTTATGAATCGGTAGGCATTCAACCATGGTTGGGAAGCGATGGCGAGGATGGGAAGCCTGTAAAGAATTTGGGGGATAATTATTGGCAAACAACAGAAAAAGGCTTAACCAAAGAGTTAGGTTTTGTGGGCAATTATGGGGAAGTGATAGATTGGGTTTCTTATATTTATGATGCCACACGCCCCCAACCAGAACTGCCCGGTGATGCCAAGATAAAGGCACAACTGGAGAAGATTGCATTGGCAAGGTCTTATTTCCGCTATCCAATGCTGGATGATGATAAATATACGGCCATGCGACAGGAAGTTGTTGTTGGTTGGAGGGATACACATTATCCGGGCGATGTAACTTATGCTGAACGTGGAAGCCCTTTGCAAGTTGCCGCAATTACCCTTAATCCTAAATTGATTGGATATACACAACAGATGTTTGACGATAATCAATTTTATCATGCTATTCACGAACAATTAAAAGATAGTAGGTTACTAGTCACCAATATATTTTTAACCCTTCCAGAACAGTTGGAAATTATTAAGGCACAAGCACCAACCAGTTATAAGCTGCCAATGAGTTGGGATCAACCAGATTTTGTTTTCTCCGATGTTGATGATGGGGTTATTGCTTTAAAGAATGGGAAAGAAATTGTGTATGCTTCCCTTTATTGGCGCGCTAGGAATGCCATTAATAATTTAAGTAGGGTACACGCCATTACGCCAAATTATGATAGGATTGCTACAGTTAAGATAGAAGAACAATTTGATAATAGCGGGATGTATTATACAATGCCTGATTATACGAACATGGCTTTTGGTAATGGTGGATTAAAATATCATGATGGATTGCACTTGGCAACAGCAGGAGAGAAGGAGCCAATAGCCAAGATTCCAGAAGGTTTAACTTACAAAGCAGGGCAGGAGCATCCATCGGCAGGAAGGGCAAACTTTTATAAGTTGCAATATGGCAACTATATCATTGCTATGAATGCTTCTTCTGATAAAGAATTTGAAATAGCAGTACCCAAAGAATTTAAGGGGGCAAAGAATTTGATGATAAAAGGAAGAATAGGAAAGAAGACTATAATCAAAGTGCCAGCAAGAAGCACGTTGGTGTTATACAGAGATAAATAGTGGGTTTGCAATAGTGTTGGTTTAAATAACTAAACTAAAAATCCCTTGAAGTGAATACTTCAAGGGATTTTTAACTACTATCTACTATCTCTCTTACGCTTCCACTTCCATGTAGCTTTCTATGGGTTCGCAGGTGCAAACTAGATTTCTGTCGCCGTAAGTATTGTTTATTCTTGCAACGCTAGGCCAGAACTTGTTTTTAGAAACATAATCCAACGGAAAAGCAGCCACCTTGCGGGAATAAGGATAATTCCATTCATCGGCACAAACTACTTGTTGGGTATGAGGAGCATTCTTCAAAGGGTTATTAGCTTTGTCATAAGCACCATTCTCTACTTCTTTTATCTCGAAATAGATAGCAATTAGGGCATCACAAAAACGATCCAATTCGGCTTTGTCCTCGCTCTCAGTAGGTTCTATCATTATTGTTCCAGGAACGGGGAAACTCATGGTTGGCGCATGGAAACCATAATCTATCAAACGTTTTGCAACATCTTCTGCCTCAACACCCGTAGTTACTTTGAAAGGACGTAAATCGACAATAAACTCATGCGCCACACTACCATTATGTCCAGTATATAATATAGGATAGTATTTCTCCAACCTTGCTTTCATATAGTTTGCATTGAGGATGGCGTACTCTGTAGCAGATTTAACACCATCTACACCCAATAACTTTATATAGGCATAACTAATCAACAGAATAGAAGCAGAACCATAAGGCGCAGCGGAAACGGAATGAGAAGCAGTTGACCGTTGACCGTTGACCGTAAGACCGTTCACTCCGTCGATTTTCGGTTGACGGTTATCGGTTAACGGTAAGCTTTCTTGCAACACAAAATGTCCCGGTAAATAAGCTTTTAATTTCTCATTAACACAGATAGGTCCCATTCCCGGACCACCACCACCATGCGGGATAGCGAAGGTTTTGTGTAAATTAAGGTGACAAACATCTGCACCAATCTCGGCAGGTGAAGTAAGCCCAACCTGTGCATTCATATTGGCACCATCCATATATACTAATCCGCCCAACAGGTGAATGGTAGCACAAACCTCTTTGATGGCTTCCTCAAAAACCCCATGCGTAGAAGGATAAGTAACCATCAAGCCGGCCAAATCATCTTTGTGTTCTTCAGCCTTTGCTTTAAGGTCGGCAACATCTATATATCCATCATCGGTTCCTTTTACTACCACTACTTTCATACCCGCCATTACCGCACTTGCAGGGTTGGTGCCATGCGCAGAAATGGGTATCAATACAACATTACGATGCTCATGCCCTTGTGCTTTATGATAAGCCATGATGGTAAGCAAGCCAGCATATTCGCCTTGTGCTCCACTGTTAGGTTGCAAACTACAAGCATCGAAACCTGTAATGGCACACAAGTAATCAGAAAGTTCATCAATTATTTGTTGGTATCCTTTGGTTTGATCGGCAGGCGCAAAAGGATGTATCTTACTAAACTCAGGCCAACTGACTGGTATCATTTCGGTGGCAGCATTTAGTTTCATTGTACAACTTCCCAAAGAAATCATACTTGTATTCAGGGACAAATCTTTGTTTTCTAATTGTTTGATGTAACGCATCATTTGGCTTTCGCTATGGTGCGTATTGAAAACAGGATGGGTGAGGTAAGGCGCATTCCTTTTGGCGAAGAATGGAATGATTGATATTTCTTCATCACTATCAAAATTGATGGTGGCTTCATCCAAGCCATTCAATTCAGCAAATACAAAAGCTATGTCCAATACATCCGTTTGAGAAGTAGTCTCATCCAAAGAGATAATTACATGCTCAGCATCAGGATAATAGAAATTGATATTATTCTTTTCAGCTAGAATGCGAAGGGTTTCTGTGTTTACTTTAATCTTTAATGTATCAAAACAATAAGTATTCAGGTTATAATACCCCAAGTCTTCCAATGATTCTGCAAGTACCTGAACTAGTGTTGCTATACGTTCTGCAATCTTTTTCAACCCCTCCGACCCGTGATAAACGGCATACATGGCTGCCATATTTGCCAATAAAGCCTGGGCTGTGCATATATTAGAAGTAGCTTTTTCGCGCTTGATGTGTTGTTCCCTGGTTTGTAGTGCCATCCTCAACGCCCTATTGCCTTGCGCATCAACGCTAACACCAATCAAACGACCGGGCATCCCTCTTTTGAAATCATCTTTTGTTGCAAAGAAAGCAGCATGTGGGCCGCCATAACCCAATGGTACACCAAAGCGTTGTGCAGAACCTATTGCTACATCTGCACCCAATTCGCCGGGGCTTTTTAGTAAAGTCAACGCCAATAAATCAGTAGCCAAAACCACATAACCATTTATGGCATGTACTGCTTCAATAAACGCTGAATAATCTTCAATGCTACCATTGCTATTTGGATATTGTATGATGGCACCAAAGAAACTATTATCAATAATGGCTGTATTATAATCCCCAAACACTAATTCTATTGCCAACGGAGTTGCCCTAGTAACCAACACATCTTTTGTTTGGCGGAAGATTGCTTCATCTACAAAGAACTTTGGCTTCTCTATTTTAGAACCTTTGTTTACGTGGTGAAACAACATATTCATTGCTTCTGCAGCAGCAGTTGCTTCATCTAATAAAGAGGCATTCGCTATCGGAAGACCCGTCAAATCAGAAACCATTGTCTGGAAATTCAATAAACTTTCCAATCTTCCCTGGCTTATCTCTGCTTGATAAGGTGTGTATTGTGTGTACCAACCTGGGTTCTCGAATATGTTTCTTAATATCACGCTTGGTGTAATTGTATCGTAATATCCTTGACCTATATATGATTTAAAGACTTTGTTTTTGTCGGCTATCTCCTTAAGCTCTTGCAAATAAGTAAACTCTCCAATTGCCTCTGGTAGCTTTAAACTTTCTTGTAAACGTATGGATGCAGGTATTGTCCTCCCAATTAAAGCTTTCAAATCACCCACTCCTATAGTTTGCAACATTTCCTTTGTGTCCTCCTCGTTTGGACCAATATGTCGACTACTGAATTCTTTGTTTTGCTGCTCAAATAAACTACTCATATAATATACCTCATTATGTTTCCAATAAATATTACCATCAACAACCTTAATTGTTTCAATCCTTCTTGCCTAATTTACTTATCTAAAAGAGTTTTGTGGGGCTGCCACGAAAGAGAGAATCTTGTTAAGCTGATATGCTGCAAATGTAACCCTGAAAGAATGCTAAATGTTGATAATAATCACAGTGGGGAAAGGATGTGGATGAAAAAGCAAACGCTTACATAAATGTAAGCGTTTATTAAACAAGCAAAAAAACACACACTACGTTAGAGGCCGGTGGTTTCCATAATCTCAAGAAAGACTATGGATGAATTTATATTTAGTATATTCTGTAAGTTGGTCTATATGCAAAACATACTACCTATTAATCCGTATTTGATAATGCAATGTTAAAACAAATAATTAACATTGAGTTCATATTGCAAATAATATTTTTTAAAGCTGAATAAATTAAAATAAATTAAATATTTTATTTTTATTGTTGTTAGACAGAGAAATTAGTAGGTTCATTAATATTAGCTTTGAAATTTAGTGCATTGGTTTTGATTTAAAATGAATTAGGATGATAATTATCAACTAATTTGGGTAACCTTTTGAAATTAAAAAGTTATTAACATTTTCAAAAAAACTTCCTTTCGCAATAATTTAGAGGGTTTAATTAAAATCAATGCTAGTATATAAGTCTTTTTAATAACAACTATATGACCGTTAGAAATCAGAAGATACCTTGTGTACTGTGGTGAAATCCTTCGTAGAAAATAATTTAATTTCCAGAAGTTTCTTCCTTTCTCATTTCAATACTTGTTTTTCTGCTACCGTCGTGGCTATAACCCGGAGGGCCGAAGAGGTAATTGAACCTTTGTGAAAGTGTGATATTGGGTTGGAAAATGTCTTTTATTATTTGTTGCCATTCATGGAAAACGATGGTGACAGCGTTGGGCTTCTCAATGTTTTTGGTAAGCCCGTACTTTATTGGCTGATAATCACTTTCTTCCATTTCAGGTTGGAATGTACCAAAAAGCTTATCCCAAACAATAAGGAACATACCCATGTTCTTATCTAGATATTTAGGGTTAGAAGCGTGGTGTACTCTATGATGGGAGGGTGTTACCAATATATATTCAAGCCATCCCATCTTTTTTATAAGCTGCGTATGAACGAATATGCCCCAAATCTGAGTGGCTGCGTATATAAATAGAATGTCTAGTGGCTTGAAACCCAAGAAGGGGAGGGGCATGAAGTAAATAAACCGATAGAGTGGCTGAAAAACAGACGACCTAAAGCCTACCGAGAAATTATATTGCTCACTGCTGTGGTGCGTAACGTGGGCTGCCCAAAAGAACCTAATATCATGGTCAAAACGATGCAGCCAGTAATAAAGAAAGTCTTCAGATATTAGTATGGCGAGCCAATAAGCAATGCCTACTTGCCAATTGATAAGCCTGTGTAGATAACAATATTGAAAGATAGCCACATAAACAACCCTAAACAATAAGTCGATTCCTGCATTCAGTAACATTAGGTAAACGTTGCTGACAGTATCCCTTAGTGTATATTTCTGTTGGTGTTGCCAATGTGACAATAACAACTCACCGCCAATCAATATTATATAAATGGGTGTTGAAATCAGTATCAGCCATTGTTCTCTCAGTGCCTCCATAAATCTTATTAAAAGTGCGGCAAAATAACAGCTAATCGATGGGCTGTGGACTAACTTTCGTCATCCTTTAAAATATTTGTAAAAGTTTTTTGTTTCAATGGATTTATCTGAGCGGGTTTCTTCTTAAGGTGTGTTGCCATATTGTTGCCTATGTTTGCGTCTTATGCAAATATTTACTACAAAAAGTCGCATCGTTATCACCTGCCATAAATGGCTTTCCCCTGCTTTGCAATCCGAGGTAGTTGCTTTGGGCTATGAAATAGAACAAACAGGGCAAACATCTGTCACGTTGATAGGCACTGTAAAAGATTGTATCCGCCTGAACCTGAATCTGCGTTGTGCCAGTCAGGTAATGTATTCCATCAAATCTTTCCCTTGCAATAGCCCCGATGAGTTATACGATGAACTAGTCTCTATCCCTTGGGAAAAACTGATGGAGCCCGATAGTTATTTCTCTGTCACCAGCAATGTTTCGCACCCTTCCATCACCAATGGGATGTTTGCCAACCTCCGTGTGAAGGATGCCATAGTGGATTATATGCGCAAGAAAACCAATCAACGCCCAACCACAGGATCGGAATTGAAAGGTGTAGTGGTTAATCTTTTCTGGAAATATAACGAGGCGGAAGTATTCATTGATACCTCCGGAGAAACACTCACCAAACATGGTTACCGCAAGCTACCCGGCAAAGCCCCTATGTTGGAGGCATTGGCAGCAGCCACGATACTATCTACCAAGTGGGACAAACAATCACCATTCGTAAACCCTATGTGTGGCTCTGGTACATTGGCGATTGAAGCCGCATTGATTGTCACACATAGAAGCCCAGGATTACTGCGTGACCAATACGCCTTTATGCACTTGATAGGCTACGAACCCACTATGTACACCACAGAAAGGAGTTTATTGAACGAAAAAATAAAGAAAGTAACTGGACTGAAAATAATAGCCACCGACATTAGCAGTGCCGCAATTGCCACCGCCAAAACAAATGCGGAAGCAGCAGGGGTAGCCAACATGATTGACTTTGCAGTCTGCGACTTTGAACGGACAACCATACCCGAAAGCGAAAACGGCGTAGTGATGCTAAACCCTGAATACGGAGAAAGATTAGGCGTAGAATCTGAATTGGAAGCAGTATATGCACGTATTGGCGACTTTATGAAGAACAAATGCAATGGATATACTGGCTACATCTTTACCGGAAACCTAGAACTAGCCAAGAAGATAAGACTAAAAACAAGCAGGCGTATTGAGTTCTTTAATGCCACCATCGATTGCCGTTTATTGGAGTATCAGTTATATGCAGGGACGAAGAGGGTGGATAAGGATGTAATTCTCTCTTAGGTTTATTCCAGTTAAAAACTGGTTTGACTCTTACACACAAGACATCCTGCGGAAGCCTCGAGGTGGTAACGGGATTAGAAATCCCTATCATTTGCCAGTTCGATATGCCGCTTCACTTAACATGTTCGAACAGCAATATTCCGACTAGCTGGTGGACAGGTACTGGACAGGAGTCCATCGCCAGTTGTGTCCATCGCTAGTCACTGATTTTCGAATAGACCTGAGCTAGTTGATCTGCACACAAGTTCATTTGCTTTTAGTTCTGTATATTGACGACGCAGCACCATGGTCTTCCCCTCCTGCAAATAATGCAAACGCCCATGCTTCTATATTATGTTCAAGGATTAAACTATTGTCAATTGTCTTACCAATTCTGACTCTCTCAAAATTATACCCGAATATTAATGGAACAAGAGGAAAGATGTATACTTTGGGACGTAAATAGAAATATCCATTTTGAACTTTTCCATGGATTTTCTTAGAAAAAATAGAATCTTCGTTATGGTACATACTAATGATTGCTAGGTTTTTTGACTGAAATTCAATTTTTATCCATTTCTCTTTGGGGTCAATGTATTTATTGTTCTTATCGCGCCATGCTGTTTCTGGATAGTTATGAAATAGTTGATTTAATATTGTCAGTCGTTCGTAATCACTTTGTCCAGTACCAGGATAATGGTTTATTTTCCCAAAACTTGTATCAAAGCTATTAGAGTATGTTCCATTTAATTTTTTGAACCCATTTTTAGTGACTGGTTCTATCGGAATATTATGGTTACCAACTCGGGATAAGGGTTTGCAACTTGTCCCAATTAATGTTATAAGGGCAAATAAATAAATTGAGTTTGCCTTTCTGTATAAATTTCTTAGTGATAGTTTCATTGTCCATGAATAATTTTCGGTTATTATCAGTATTAATAAACACTTGTTAAACTAAAAACCCAACCTGCTTTGTTGTACGGGGGGATTGCACATAACCCTTAAATATACGCATGTTTGTTGATAAAGCCTTATTCCCTTAATATCCCTTCAACCCCTATCACAGCGTCAGTTCCACTAACAAATGTAAGGGTTTGTTTATATAAAGTGTATACGCAATCTATTTAAATAGATACGTACGTACATTTCCAATAGACAAACTACGTACTCTATTTAATTATTAGCTTACTTTAATCACTTTTAGAATCTTTTTTCACATAAAGAAACCCACAACTTCCCAACTGCTCGGTTGACTTCTCGCACTTAACCAAAAAAAGGTGTGAAGTCGAACGAAAAAGTTAGCTTTTTTCGTTCAATAGCGTGAAGTCAACCCACAATTCATGGAATTAACAAGTAATTCATGGAATCGGAGGTTAATTCATGGAATTAGCCGATAATTCATGGAATCGGACGATAATTCACGGAATCGGACGATAATTCATGGAATCGGACGATAATTCACGGAATCGGAGGATGATTCATGGAATCGGAGGATGATTACATGTAATCAGACGATTATTCATGGAATTTTCGG
>Ga0164296_1003483_pt1 | contig 14834 bp, 11 predicted proteins | sample GEODES057metaG_FD_113533 | JGI IMG/M metagenome (GOLD analysis project Ga0164296, IMG submission 113533) | Dystrophic lake water microbial communities from Trout Bog Lake, Wisconsin, USA - GEODES057 metaG | ecosystem: Environmental > Aquatic > Freshwater > Lake | place: USA: Trout Bog Lake... | reverse complement strand
TGGGGCGCGGGGGGCGCGGGGCGCTTTCGCGGTTTCAAGCGAAACCGCTGTCGCTTTCGTCGTCCCTTCGCTGGGCGACGTGTCTGAGGCGATGGCGCCCATGAGGCGGTCGAAGCGGCGGGTGATGCGGTTGAGACGGTTGTGGAGGGCGATGGCGATGTGGAAGCGGTGGGGGATGCGGCGGAGGAAGGTGGCGAGGAAGTCGATGAGGCGGGCGATGATGACGGTGAACGCGCGCGCGGCCTCCGGCGCGTGAGCGCGGAGATGTGGGGGGAGGGCGACGGGCGCGTGCATGCAATTATACTAACTGACAGTGATGGGGTGGGCAATAGGAAAATTTGGGTGACGGATGCATGACCTGAGCAATGGCGTGGTCTTCTGGCAGGCCTGGATAGAGGTGCAATTTGTAACGAATTATTACCTTTGAATTTACGTCTTGTACCTTCAAATAACTACCGTCTTCGATATAATAGTTTGTGTTCAACGGTTGTGTTCGCCAAGTTCCGTAGTCTAGGTGCGTTTGCTTGGTATGGCGATATTGTCAACTTCGGGGGTGACAAATGGCTCGTCGCATCGCGATGATCATTGCCGGATTGGTCGGGGCGGCATTGGATATGGGGGCGGCGTGCGCCGCGGACAACGGGGGCAAGGCTTGGTCGCCGACATTCAAGCGAACTGGCGATATGTGCGCAACCTACTCGATGCAGGGCGCGGTAGATCCGGTTACTGGGAAGGCAGTCGCCTATCGGGTCGTTGATATAAGGAAAATGCTACGGACCCTGGCGGCACAGAATGCCGACTTGGCGCTTTATATGTTGACGCGGGACGCCGTCGGGGGCGGCTTCGGCGGCCTCACGAAGGAGGAGTTCCTTCGAGCGTTGCTCTTGAACAACGGCAAGCTCAAGAACTCGGACAAGGACAAGGTGGATCTCAACTTCAAGTCGAGCGGCCCCGAGTTGGATGCCGATAACAGTAAGCTGGTGGATGACGCGGGCGCTGCGATCGCGGCGATCACCAATTATCTTAAGCGCACCCCGGTGGTGCGGCGGAACTTCCAGAACTACGACACGACGAGCTTTTTCGCGGTCGGAGAGGTTTCGGCTCCCGGGGTCAAGGAGGGGTCGCTTGGTCTCTACGATGCGCTTCGGCAGGGGCTGCCCGTCTATTGTGGACTGGCCAAGCAGGAAGTTGATCCGCCCAAGAAACCGGGCAACGAAAAGAAGTCTGCCCAGCCTGTTCAGCAGGTAGATATGGAAGATGCTGCGTCGCTGGCGAGCGGGCCGCCAATACCGCCACCGCAGGACGCGACAAAACTTGCGCCTACGCTGCCGTCGCAGTTTGCCAATGGAACGAAGACCCTCGTCGACAAGATCGAAACCGCATTGCAGGCACGTAGTTCCGCCCAGTTCATGTCGAAAGCGGGTGACTTCCTGCCCGCCGACGAAAAGGGTAACCCCTCGGCTGAGACCTACGCCTATAGCGGTGACAGCGGCGCAAAGTTGAAGCTCAGCCAGGCAGCGCCGGCGGATAAGCAGATCGCCGGGCTGACCGGCGCGCTCGGGTTCGATCTCGTGTCTCTATATGACAGTTTCCTGGCTGGCGATCATCCGGTGTCTGGATGGGCGAGTGACCGCAACTTCAAGTTCAGCGTTGTTCCCTATGCCGGTATCAACAAGGCCACGAAGTCCGCGAAGGACCCTACGAAGTCTCCAACGCTGACCAACAATACGACTGATCTTGGTGTTGTTCTGGGCTTCGAGCGGGGACTTTTTCCGAGTGACCCCGAGAAGTCCAAGCGCGAGTTCTATGTGGTCAATTTATCCTACGACTATACCGATGATCTGCTGGCCCATAACCGGTTCAGGACCGTCGAGCTGAAGTTCACGCCGTATTCGAATACAATTCTCCCGATCAACGAGTATTGCAACAGTGTTGATCGAGTGAATCAGCAGACATGCGGATGGGGGAGCGGTCCATGGCGCGACGTGTTGCTTGGCGATCGTTTGCGCGCTTTGTGGATTGCCGACCTTCGTGCCAAGCAGGTCACCTACCTCGAGGCTCAGAATGCTGGACCAAACCCGGGAGATCCGAGGCTATACAAGGACGCGGTTCGTCTCGGTGGCCAGGTCGGGGCGGCCTTGGAGTTCGATCCCGTGGCTGGGTATCCGATCGGACTGTCGTCCAGTTATACAGACTATCTCGCTTTGGCTGGGTTTCGTAAGGACCTGGGGCTGACCGACGTGACGGCCAGCGTGCAACTTGGTTCGACCGTCGGTGCGCCAAAATTGTCGGTATCGTTCGATCGCGGTCGCCGCGACGACACAGCGGAAGCATACTGGCAATGGAGCGTGAGCCTCGGCGTCAGCTTCTGATGCAGGCCTGCATACACCCCCTGACGACGAGGTTTAAGCGGGCAGGTGGCTGACACGTGAGTGGCGGACGACAAGTTTTCCATCGCAGCATGCGATGCCAGTTGGTGCAAATGAGAGTATCTCTACTCATTTTGCCAGCGTTTATTTTAATTTTGTTTATAATTTCTGAATTATAATTGAAGATAGAATGTCAAAAGTATTTGAGTCAAGGAATTTTTGTTGGCCGCTTCCATCGTTACAGACGAAGATTAGCCGCGAAGCAGATGAGGTTGCCGTCGGGGTCGGTGACGATGAGGCTGCGCATGGCCCAGGGTTCGTCGCGTGGGGGTTGCCAGATGAGGGCGCCGGCGGATTGCAGAGTGGTGTGGAGGGTGTCGACGTCGGTGACTTCGATGAAGGCGCTGAGGAGGGCTTCGCCGGCGGTGTGGTCGATGACGGGGCGAGTGACGTGGCGCAGGGCGAGGATGGCGACGTCGCGGGCGATGTGGGCGTAGAAGGGGGGCGTGCCGTAGACGAAGAGAGGGCGGAAGCCGAGGGGGCCGGTATAATAGGCCAGTGCGGTCGCGAAGTGTTTGACGAAGATATTGGGAATGGCGGGTTTGAGCATGACCGTTGGACCGATTGGGGGGATGAAATGGTGGGGAACGAGAGCGGCGGGTTTCACCCACCCTACGGTTTTGCGGGGAAGTGGAGGGGAGCGCTATCGCGGTTGCAAGGGCAATCGCTGTCGCTGTCGTCGCCGCTCCGCTTTGCTTCGCGTCTGGGGTCCAGGGGTTTAACCCCTGGCGGGTGGGGGCAGAGCCCGTCTTGCTTGCTTAATTGGTGAGGCAAGTTGGTGGGATGCCCGAGAGCATCCCACCGTATAGGTGCCGCTAGAAAGAAAGAGGGCAGCGCTATCGCGGATCGAAGGCGATCCGCTGTCGCTCCCGTCGCCGTTTCGCGGAGCGAAACGTCTGGTCAGACGACCTTATTAGTATCGTTATCGATCAGGTGCATGTTGGTCATGTCGGCCGCGAGTTTGAGGATTTGGCCGGGGTTGGCGACGGTGAGGGGGTCGACGCGGGCGCAGACGGGTTCGCCTTTGATGAAGAAGTGGACCATGGTTTCCATGCCCATGGGTTCGGTGACGTCGACGAGGGCGTCGAGGTAGGCGGTGCCGGGTTTTTCGTTGGCTTTGGTCTCGGTGAGGTGTTCGGGACGCAGGCCGAGGGTCATGGTTTTGCCGGCGTGGGGCTTGTAGCGATCGGTGCGGGCGGGGTTGACGGCGAGGCGGGTGCCGTCGCCGAGTTCGACGTAGAGGCCGTTGTCGCTGACGAGCTTGACGGTGAGGAAGTTCATGGCGGGGGAGCCGATGAAGCCGGCGACGAAGCGGGTGGCGGGGTTGTGGTAGAGCTCCTGGGGGGCGCCGACCTGTTCGATGATGCCGTGGTTCATGACGACGACTCGGTCGGCCAGCGTCATGGCTTCGATCTGGTCGTGGGTGACGTAGACGGTGGTGGTGGGGACGAGCTGGTGGACCTTCTTGATCTCGGTGCGCATTTGCACGCGCAATTTGGCGTCGAGGTTGGAGAGGGGTTCGTCGAAGAGGAAGACCTTGGGGTTGCGGACGATGGCGCGGCCCATGGCGACGCGCTGGCGCTGGCCGCCGGAGAGGGCCTTGGGCTTGCGGTCGAGCAGCATGGCGATGTCGAGCATCTTGGCGGCGTCGTCGACGCGCTTCTTGATTTCGTCCTTGGGGAATTTCCGCAGCTTGAGGCCGAAGGCCATGTTGTCGAAGACGGACATGTGCGGATAGAGGGCGTAGTTCTGGAAGACCATGGCGATGTCGCGGTCGCGGGGGGGGACGTCGTTGACGACCTCGCCGCCGATGGCGATTTCGCCCGAGGTGATTTCCTCGAGGCCGGCGATCATGCGCAATGTGGTGGATTTGCCGCAGCCGGAGGGGCCGACGAGCACGACGAATTCCTCGTCGGCGATTTCGAGATCGATACCCTTCACCGCCTGGACGTTGCCTTCGTAGGCCTTGACGACCTTGCGGATGGAAACCTGCGCCATTGAACGTCTATCCCTTTGTTGCCCCGGCCGTGAGGCCAGCGATGTAATAGTCCATGACGAACGCGTAGATGACAATCGGGGGCAGGGCGCCGAGGACGCAGGCGGCCATGATTTTCCCCCAGAGGAAGACATCTCCGCGAATGAGATCGCTTATTATTCCGACCGTGAGGGTCAGTTGATCGCCGTTATAGAGGTAGGCGAGGGGGTAGAGGAAGGCGCCCCAGGCGACGGTGAAGGCGAAGATGGTGGCGGCGATGATGCCGGGGAGCGCCACGGGGATGAAGATCTGGATGAGGATCTGGACGTAGCTGGCGCCATCGATGAGGGCGGCTTCGTCGAGCTCCTTCGGGATGGAGCTGAAGTAGCCGATCATGATCCAGGTGCAGAAGGGGACGGCGAGGGTGGGGAAGAGGAGGACGAGGCACCAGGTGTTGTTGAGCAGGCCGAGCCAGCCGACGATCTGGAAGAGGGGGATGAAGAGCAGCGAGGCGGGCACGAGGTAGGTGAGGAAGACGCCGGTGGCGATGGCCTGGCTGCCCCAGAAGCCCATGCGGGTGAGGGAGAAGGCGGCCATGATGGAGATCACCATGGAGACGATGACGGTGAGCACGGTGACCCAGGCGGAGTTGAAGAAGTAGCGCAGGAAGTTGTTGTAGGTGAGGAGGTAGATGAAGTTTTCCAGCGTGGGCGAGTGCGGGTACCAGGGGTTGCCGGTCTGGGCGGAGATCTCGACGGAGCCCTTGAGGCTGGTGGCGAGCATGTAAAGGGGGGGGACGAGGAAGATGACGACGAAGACGGAGAGGGCGGCGTAGCTGCCCCAGAGCGCCCAGGTGCGCTGGCGGTGCAGGCTGGTGGTGAAGTGCCGCGCGGGCAGGGTGGTGGCGCTCATGTCGCGATCTCCTTGGTCCGGCGGGTGACGCCGCGCAGGACGAAGAAGGCGGCGATGGCGAGGATCGGGAACATGAAGAGGCTGACGGAGGCGCCGAGGGGGATGTCGCCGGACTGGATGCCGACGGAGAAGGCGTAGGTGGAGAAGAGGTGGGTGCTGTCCTGGGGGCCGCCGGCGGTGAGGATGCGGACGATGTCGAAGTCGGCGAAGGTGGTGATGAGGCTGAAGAGGATGGTGATGGAGATGATGTTGCGCATCATCGGCAGGGTGACGAAGAGGAGTTTCTGGATGGCGCCGGCGCCGTCGATGGCGGCGGCTTCGTAGAGCTGTTCGGGGACCGATTTGAGGGCGGCGAGATACATGATCATGAAGAAGGGGGCGCCGAACCAGACGTTGACGGCGATGACGGCGATGCGGGCGTTCCAGGGGGTGCCGAGGAAGGGGATGGCTTCGAGGCCGAACTGGGCGAGCAGCCAGTTGAAGGCGGAGTAGGCGGGGTCGAACAGCCACCACCAGGTCAGGGTGGAGAGCGCCAGGGGGATGACCCAGGGGACGAGCAGCAGGCCGCGCCAGATGCGCTGGTTGCGGCCGGGGATGTTGTGCATGAGGTGGGCGAGGAGGAAGCCGGTGCAGGCCTTGAGCACGACGGCGGAGATGGCGAAGAGGCAGGACTGGAAGATGACGAGCTGGAAGGTGTTGCGCTTGAGCAGGAAGGCGAAGTTGTTGAGCCCGACGAACGCGGTCATGCGCTTGTTCAGCATGCTCAGGTACATCGCGTAGAAGGCGGGATAGACGACGAAGCAGCCGATCAGCAGGATCAGCGGCAGCGCCAGGAGTACCGCGATGGTCGAGCGTTTGCGCAGGAAGCGCGTGAGGGCGCTGGGGCGCGGGCGTTGCACGGCCGGGTAGGCGTGCGGGCCTGAGACGAAGCTGCTGCCGTCGGCCATGCTGGGGTCTCCCGATGGGGTGGGCGTCCGGCGGGCCATGCATGCGCACGGCCCGCCATCGGCCTCAGCGCACGAAGCCTTCGAGCTCTTCCTTGGCCCAGGCGATCACTTGCGGGATCGATTGGCCGGAGAGCAGCTTGGCGAACATCGTCGGCATGGTGCCGCGGTTGTAGATCTGCACGGCGATGTCGGGCGGCGCCGGGAGGGCCGCCATGTGGGTTTCCATGCTGTGGGTCTTGCGCACGGGATAGTTGAAGACGGTGCCCTTGGGCGGGCCGGTCTCTTCCCACACCTTGAAGTTGGTGAAGTTCTCGTAGGGCGGCAGGTCGTAGCCGAGGGTGGCGTTGTCACGTTCCTCGCAGAGGTCGCGCTGGAGGAGGTGTTCGATCAGGTCCTTGGCGGACGACTTGTTTGGGCTGAATTTCCAGATGCCCCAGAAGTTGATGTTGTGGGGCATGAAGCGGCCCTTGGGGCCCATGGGGGTCGGGAAGGTCCAGCAGTCCTCGGCGACCTTGGGGCTGTCGCGGGTGGCCACCGCCCAGGCCGAGGGCGGGTTCCAGATCAGGGCGGAGGTGCCGGAGATCAGGGCGCGGTTGTTGGAGGCGTCGTCGTAGCTGACGGCGTCGGGTGGCAGGAACTTGACCAGCTTCTGGCCGTATTCGAGCACCTGCTTGACCGCGTCCGAGTCGACGGTGATGTCGCCCTTGGCGCTGACCAGCTCGGCGCCGAAGGAGGCGAAGATGGCGCCCGCGGTATCGACGGAATCGGCGGTGATGCCGAGGCCGATGCCGAAATGCTTGTTCACCTTGGCGCAGGCTTCGGCGGCCTTCAGCATGGCGTCGTAGGTCCAGGCCTTGGACTCCGGCGTCTCGATCTCCTGGGCCGGGAACATCTTCTGGATGTCGAGCCCGGCGGCCTCCTTGAGGATGGAGATGCGGCCGCAGGGGCCCTTGTTCTGGGTGCCCCAGGGGGAGGGCACGGCGGCCCAGTTGCCCTTGTATTTGCCGAGATAGGTGGCGACGCGGTTGGGGGCGCCGGCCTTGGCGACGACGCGGGCGACGACGTCGTCAACCGGCTCGAGCAGGGCGGCCTGGTTTTGCACTTCCCAGTTGCCGATGGTGATGATGTCGTGGCCAACCTTGGCCTGGGCTTCGGCGTTGATGGTCAGCAGGTTTTTGAAGCCGTTGGAGGTGATGAAGTCGAGCGAGACGTCGACCTTGTTCTTCTCGCCCCAGGCGGCGATCTGCTCGCGGGCGACGTCGTTGCCGGCGGGCACCCAGTGGTCCCAGAGGAAGATCGAGAGCTTGCCGGCGGCGCCGGCGGTGCGGATGTGGACGAGGGGAAGGGCGGCGGCGGCGGTGGCGATTTTCAGCGCCTTGCGGCGCGAGACACGAGGAGTGGTCATCGGCGATAATCTCTCCCTATTTTGCCGGTCTGCGCCGGCGTTTCTTGGTTCGATCCGTCAGGTAGGCCGAGGCCAGCGTCGGAAAGCCCGCGGGTTGTTCCCGCATTCGCAGCGGAAGTAAGGCATAACGTCGCGCGTGAAGCAACGCTGCCATGCAGGGGCGCGATGAAGTTCCGCGCGGTTACTCGCCGGAGAGTTCGCGGCGGCGGCGGTCGAGTTCCTCGCTGTAGCGGCGCAGCGCGTATTGCTCGGTGAGCAGGCCGATGAGGCGGCCGCTTTCGCGGCTGTCGACGACGGCGAGCGCGTCGGCCTCGGCTTCCTCGAACATGACCACCGCTTCCTTGATGGTCATCTGCGGCAGCAGGACGTTGTCCTGATAGTGCAGCAGGGTGTCGAGCCGGGCGGCGCCACCGGTGTCGGCGGCATGGGCCTCGGCAACGTGGATGATGCCGGCATAGCGGCCGGCGTCGTCGATGGCGACGACGCGGCTGGTGGCACCGAGGGGAACGTCGCGGCAGAAGGCGGTGATGGTGGCGTCGGCGCGGGTGGTGCGGACCTCGCGGCGCATCATGCGGCCGACGGTCAGTGTGCGCATCCAGCCGATGTCGACGGCGCTGCGGATGGCCTCGCCCCGGAGGTGGAAGCGCCAGGTGGCGAAGGAGTAGCCGAAGGTGCGTCGGACGGTGACGGCGGAAATCACCGAGGCGGCGAGGACGGCGGCGGTCAGCGGGAAGCTGCCGGTACTCTCCAGGGCGAGGAAGGTCATGGTCAGCGGGCCGCCGACGATGGCGACGGCGAGGCCGCTCATGCCGACGAGGGCGCAGACGACGGGGGGAATGGCCTGCAGGGCGGTGAAGCTGGCGATGGCGGCGGCGAAGAGTTTTCCCAACAGGGCGCCGAGGAAGAGGGAGGCGAAGAACAGGCCGCCGCGGAAGCCGGAGCCGAGGGAGATCGCCGAGGCCAGGGACTTGAGGACGATCAGCAGGGCGATGTGGCCGAGCCCGTACGGCGCGTCGAGGCCGACCTGCAGGGCCGCGTGGCCGGAGGAGAGCACCTGGGGGGAGATCAGAGCGAGGAGGGCGACGATGAGGCCGCCGATCACCGGGCGGGCCCAGCCGGGGACGCGGCTCTTGCGGAAGAGGGTTTCCGTGAGAGTGACGCCGCGCATGATCATGATGCCGACGAGGGCGCAGACGATGCCGAGGACGAGGATGGGCAGGTAGCTCACCGGCTCGATGGCGGTGGGGATGCGCAGTTCGAAGCCGGCCTCGTCGGGGATCAGCAGGCGCATGATGGAGACGGCGCTGATGGCGGCGACGCCGACGGGGGCGAGGGTGGCGATGGTGTAGGTGCCGATCACCAGTTCGAAGGCGTAGAAGGCGCCGGCGAGCGGGGCGTTGAAGGCGGCGGCGATGGCGCCGGCGGCGCCGCAGCCGACGAGGACGCGCAGGTCGTTGCGGCGGACCCGGAACATGCGGCCGAGGCGGCTCGCGAGCGCCGAGCCGATCTGGGTGTAGCCAGCCTCGAGGCCGACGGAGGCGCCGACGCCGTTGGACAGGATGGTCTGGCCGACGACGATCAGGCTGTCGTTGAGTGACATGCGCCCGCCATAGAGGGCGTTGGCCTCGATCGGGTCGATGGCGCGGCGGGGCCACCAGCGGGCGACGGCGAGGCCGACGAGGCCGACCAACAGGCCGCCGCCGACGAGGGCGACGAGAACGCTGACGGGCGTCACCTCGACCTGGCCGCTCAGCCGCTCGCGTGGGGCGAGCGAGAAGAGGAAGCGATGGGACCACTGGGTCACCAGGCTCATGGCCGTGACGCAGAGCCCGGCGATGAGGCCGACGACGGCGGCCAGGGCGACGAGCCAGACCTCGGAGGCGCGGACGAGGGCGCGCAGGGTCTGCGGCGCGTGCAGGACGACATCGCTGAAGGCGCGGCGTTGGCGGGTGGGCGCCTCAGCGGCGGGTTGGCGGGCGAACAGGCGCTGCCGCAGGGAGGGCGCCTTGCCCACCCCCTTGTCCACGCCCCGGAAGCCGAACAGCGAGAAACTTGCCATTACGCCGAATCGAACACCGGCCGCGTCCCACCGCAGGGGAAATCCCGCGGCGAAAGGCAGCCTGTGGCGGCGATCCTGCCCGTTGCCGGGACGTCTGGCAACGGGGACATAGGAGGTATGCAGGCGAAGAGCGGCGGACTTCGCCTTGAGATTGCGATATTTCTATGAAATCCCGCGGTCGGCTTTGGTCGCCTCCAGATCGTCGGCGACGAAGGCGCGCACGAGGTCGATCAGCGGCTCGTGGCGGGCGAAGCCAAGAGTTGGCGCGCGCTCGACGATGAAACCGGCCGGCCAGCCGCCGACGATGCCGGCGATGGTGGCGTCGGGCACGCGCTTGACGAGCTTGCCGGCGCCCTGGCGGACCTGCTCGAGGGCGGCAAGAATGTCGCCGACCTTCACGCTCATGCCGGGCGGGTTGACGCTGCGATCGAGGCCCATCGCGGCGGTGTCCATCGCCGCGGCGTGGATCAACCACTCGGTGGCGCGGCGGGGGCCGGCGACCCAGACGGCGAAATCGTCGGGCACCGGCAGGTCGGTCTCGAGGCCGAGCAGGGGTTCGCGCACGATGGCGGAGAAGAAGGAACTCGCGGCTTTGTTCGGCCGGCCAGGGCGGACGATGATCGTCGGCAGGCGCAGGCTGACGGCATCGAGGAAGCCGCGGCGGGAGGCATCGGTCAGCAACATCTCGGCGGCGGCCTTTTGCGTGCCGTAGGAATTGGCCGGCACCTGGCGGGCATCGTCGGTGAGGAACTTGCCCTGGCCGCCGGAGAAACTGGCGATCGAACTGGTGAAGACGACACGCGGCGGCTTTTTCAGCGCGCGGCAGGCGTCGATCACCGCATCGGTGCCGCGCAGATTGACGCGGCGCCCGAGGTCGTAGTCCGCCTCCGCGGCGGCACTGACGACGGCGGCGAGATGGAAGACGACATCGGTGCCCTCGGTGATCACGCCCGGCGGCAACTCCGCGATGTCGCCGCCCATGCAGGTGACCGGAAACGGCGCCGGCAAGGTTGCGGGGGCGACGAGGTCGAACAGGGTGAGCGAGGTGATCGCCTGGCCCCGCAGCATGCCGGTCTCGGCCAGTTTCGCCGCGACCCTGCGCCCGAGAAAGCCGCCGCCGCCGAGGATGGTGATGCGCATGGTGGGTCCTCCCTTGAATGGGTTGAATAGGCGGAGGAAAGGAAGCTCGCAAGGGAAGCAAAGGGCTCCGCCGGCCAGGGGCTGGGCCCCGGGACCCCGCGACATCTCCAGGCTGGAGCGGCGGTCTTCGGAGGTCCTGGAATCAAACGTGCGACCGGCACCGGGCTCGGTGCGGTCGCACGGGAGTTCTAACCGAGCGGTCGATCAGGCGTGGGCGTGGTCGGACATCGCGACGTGACCGACGGCGGGTTCGCCCTTGACCTTCTTGTGCTGGTCATAGCGGAACGACTGAACCGCGAGCATGACGCTGAACGAGGCAAAGGTGACGAGCACGACAGCGAGATAGAATTTTTCCATGGCAGACATAACCTGTTCCTCCCTTGAATGGTGGAACGATCTCAACGTCGACGGCCGTGGTGCGGCATTGACGCAGATCAAACATTGCGGGAGCGAGAGGAAGAACGACAAGGGCCTCCGGCGGCCAAGGGCCGAGAGGCCCTTGGATCCCATCACCTCACTTGGCTGGATCAACAGCCATCAGTCGCAATCCCTCGATCTCCGTGCGGGGAGTGGCGAAGCCCATAAACCAATCGCGACTGCACCGCAGTGCATGCGGGGCGCTGGATTGATTGCCTGCGGCGCAAAGAAAGCAGTTAGCAGCTGAAGAAAGATCATCCAGCCGCGTGAATTTGTGGGTTCTTAGGGCCTCTCGGCCCTAAGCCGGCGGAGCCTTTCCCTTGCCTTCCTGCCCAGGACTATCGACACGCCCCCCGTCTAGGTCATGCTCACCGGCAATCTGGAGGGAACATGGCCGAAGCAAATGGCGGCTGGGGTGAGTTGCTGCGTGGGGCCCATGCCGTGCGGGCGCTCGTCGTCGGTGGCGGGATGGCGATGCATGCCATCAACGTGTTCATCGTCATCACGATCTTGCCTTCGGTGGTCAGGGACATCGGGGGGCTGGAATACTTCGCCTGGAGCACGACGCTGTATGTGCTGGCATCGGTGTTGGCGGGGGGATTTTGTGGGCGGATTCTGCCCCGGATCGGGGCGCGGAACCTGTATCGGCTGGCGTTGGTGTTCTTTGCCGTGGGCTCGGTGATGTGTGCCTTGGCGCCGTCGATGCCGGCGTTGCTGGTGGGGCGGCTGGTGCAGGGGCTGGGGGCGGGGAGCCTGTCGGCCTTGTCGTATACGATGGTGCGCGCGTTGTTTCCGGAGCGGCTGTGGCCGACGGCGATATCGGTGATTTCGGCGTCCTGGGGCATCGCGACGGCGGGCGGGCCGGCGGTGGGCGGGGTGTTCGCGGAGTATGGCGGGTGGCGCGGCGCCTTCTGGACGATCGCGGCGGTGGCGCCGTGTCTGTGGCTGCTGGTCGAGCGGTCGTTGCCGAAGGACCTGGCGCGGCCGCCGATGCCGCGGGCGCCGATGGCGTATCTCAATCTGGCGGTGTTGTGCGGCAGCGTGTTCGCGGTCTCGCTGGGGAGCAGCGCGCGCTCGGTGGGGCTGAACGGGCTGGGGCTCGCGGTGGCCCTGGCGGGGATCGCGTTGTTCGTGGCGATGGAGAACGGCACCGGGCGGCGGCTGATGCCGCAGGGGGCGTGCCGGATTTCGACGCCGCTGGGGGCGACCTATGCGGGGATGATGATGGTGGTGGTGGCGGTGAATACGGAGATTTTCGTGCCGTATTTCCTGCAGATACTGCATGGCATGGCGCCGGTGAATGCCGGGTATCTCTCGGCGCTGATGTCGATGGGCTGGACGACGGGCTCGATGGCGGTGGCGGGGGTGGCGAAGCGGGCGGTGCCGGGGTGGATGATCGGCGGGCCGCTGACCATCGCGGCGGCGCTGGCGGGGATGTTCGTGCTGGTGCCGGGCGGTGGCGGGAGCGTGGCGGGGATCGCGGCGATCGGGCTGTGCCTTTATGCCCAGGGCTGCGGCATCGGCATGTGCTGGCCGCATCTGTGCGCGGGGGTGTTCGGGTTCGCGCCGGAGGGGGAGAAGGACCTGGCCGCCTCGTCGATGACGCTGGTGATCATGCTGTCGAACGCGCTGGGCTCGGCGCTGGCGGGGATGGTGGCCAATGTCGCGGGGCTCGGCGACGGCAGCGTGGCCGGGGCGAGTGCCGCGGCATCAGGGCTGTTCTCGGCCTATATCCTGGCGCCCGCGCTGGCTTTGGCGGCGATCCGGCGCGTGCTGCGGGCGCGGGCGGCATGATGGGTTGCGGCGCAGGGCGGAGCATCGGACGATAGGGGCATGCTGAAGCCATACCCATTCCGCCTGTTCATGAACCCGAACGCCGGCACCCCCGGCACCGTGGTGATGCCCGACAGCGGTTTTCGCCGGGCCCGCGCCGAGATCACCTCCTGGCCTGGCTACGCGGTGACGCCGCTGCGCGATCTTCCCGCGGTCGCGGCGGCCGCCGGGGTCGGCGCTGTGGCGATCAAGGATGAGGCGGAGCGTTTTGGCCTCGGCAGCTTCAAGGCCCTCGGCGGCGCCTTCGCGGTGGCGCAGCTGCTGGCGGCCGAGCTGGCCCGCCGCGGCGTGGCGGCGAATGCGGTCTCCGCCGATCTCGTCGCCGGAACCTATGCCGCGGCGACACGGGGGATGACGGTGTGCTGCGCCACCGATGGGAACCACGGCCGCTCGGTCGCCTGGGGCGCCCAGCGCTTCGGCTGCGGCTGCGTGATCTTCGTCCATGAGACCGTCAGCCAAGGCCGTGTCGACGCCATAGCCCGCTACGGCGCCGAGGTCCGCCGCGTCCCCGGCAACTACGACGACGCCGTGCGCGAGGCCGCCCGGGTGGCGGGCGTCGAGGGATGGTTCGTGGTGTCGGACACCTCGTGGGAAGGCTACACCACGGTGCCCGTTGATGTCATGCAGGGCTACCGGCTGATGGCCGACGAGGCGGTCGACCAATGGCGGGGCGATGCCCCCACCCACGTCTTCATCCAAGGCGGCGTCGGCGGCGTGGCCGCGGCGGTGAGCGTGCAGATGCGGGCACGGTTTGCGACGCCGCCGATGGTGATCGTGGCCGAGCCTGACCGGGCGGCCTGCCTGCTGGCGAGCGCCGAGGAGGGGACGCCGACGGCCATCCCCGGCGATCTCGATACGCTGATGGCGGGGCTTGCCTGTGGCGAGCCGAGCCTGCTGGCCTGGCAGGAACTCGAGCGCGGCGCCGGCGCCTTCATGGCGGTGCCCGACGAGGCGGCGGTGGACTGCATGCGGCTGCTGGCGCGCGACGGCATGGTGGCCGGTGAATCCGGCGTGGCCGGGCTGGCCGCCCTGCTGCTGGCCGCGGCCGATCGGGCGGCGCGGGCGGCGCTGGGGCTCGGTCCGGGGAGCCGGGTGCTGCTGTTCAGCACCGAGGGCGCCACCGATCCGGAGTTGTACCAGAAGCTGGTCGGGGATGTCTGAGCCGCGCCTGCTGATCGCGGCGTTGCTCAGCGGGCTGCTGCTGGCCGCCCCCGCCATGGCGCAACCGCCGGCCCCGCCGGCGGGGGCGAAGCAATGGCCACGCTACAAGATCATCCCACCGCCGCCGCCGCTGCCGCCGCATGTGCTGGAGGAGAGCGAGAAGCCGGCCGAGGCCGCAGCCCCCGCGGAGGCGCCGCCCCCCACGCCCGCGCCGCCCGCTGTCGCCGAATCCCGGCCCGCCGCGCCGGAACCAACGCCACCCGCGGCGTCGGCTCCACCCGCGGCGTCGACTCCACCGGCGGTGCCGGCTCCACCGGCGGAGGTCGCCGAGACCAAATCTGAGCCGGAACCCAAGCCGGAGGTCACGGCCGTGCCGGTGGCGCCCGGTGCCGAGGAACTCACTCCCCAGGTCGCCGCCACCGCCGCATCGCCAGCGGAGACCCCGCCCGCCGCCGAGGCTGCGGCGCCCGTGCCCGTCCCCGAACCGACTCCTCCCGCCGCGGCCGCCGCTCCGCAGACCGAGGAGACCGCCGCCGCGCCGGCTCCGCCCGCGCCG
>Ga0164296_1003480_pt1 | contig 14844 bp, 10 predicted proteins | sample GEODES057metaG_FD_113533 | JGI IMG/M metagenome (GOLD analysis project Ga0164296, IMG submission 113533) | Dystrophic lake water microbial communities from Trout Bog Lake, Wisconsin, USA - GEODES057 metaG | ecosystem: Environmental > Aquatic > Freshwater > Lake | place: USA: Trout Bog Lake... | reverse complement strand
TCTCGTCAATGCGGTCGTCCCCGCAGCCGAACTGATGAACAAGGCTCGCGACTGGGCCGACAAGATCGCGGTCGCCGCACCACTGGCTGTCGAAGCCATGAAGGAAGTGACCTCGGGTATCGAAGGACTCTCACCACGCGCGGCTTACACCGCCATGCGTGCGGGTAACTTCGCGGCGTACGAACGAATGCTCGCCTCCGGTGATGCCAAAGAAGGCGTACAAGCCTTCGTCGACAAGCGTGCTGCAGACTTCAAAAGCAACTGATCACGAACGCCGGAATGACGCACACTCACGCGCTCTCATCGAACGTCCCACCCTCGCGCCTGACACGGCTGCTGGCACCTCGCAGCATCGTATTCATCGGCGGACGCATCGCCGAAATGGCATTGGGTCGCTGCCGTGACGCCGGCTTCGACGGCGATCTTTATGTGGTACATCCCACGAAGACAACCGTGTCCGGCGTCCGCTGCTACCCGAGCGTCGAGGCACTGCCCTGCGTACCAGACGCCGCGTACGTCGGCGTCAATCGCAGCGCCACCATCGAGGTCGTCCGGAGCTTGGCCAGGCTCGGTGTCGGTGGTTGCGTGTGTTACGCAGCGGGTTTCGCCGAAGTCGGCGGTGAGGGGCACGATCTGCAAGCGCGGCTGATCGATGCGGCGGGCAGCATGCCGCTCGTGGGCCCGAACTGCTTTGGATTCGTGAATTACCTCGATCGATCCGCCCTCTGGCCCTATGTATTCGGCGGCGGTCCCGTAGATCGCGGTGTGGCATTGATCTCGCAAAGCGGCAACGTGGCCATGAATCTAACGATGAATCAGCGCTCGGTGCGGTTCACCCACGTCATCTGCGCGGGCAATCAGGCGGTGCTCGGACCTGCCGACTATCTCGAGGCATTGCTGGAAGACCCGCGGGTACGCGCAGTCGGGATGCTGCTCGAGGGGCTCGACGATCTTAGCGGGTTTGCCCGCATGGCTCACCGCGCACTCGAGCGCGGGATACCGATCGTGGTGATGAAGATCGGTCGTACGTCGGCGGGTGCCGAGCGCGCGAGCTCCCACACGAGCTCGCTGGTGGGCTCGGACGTGCTCTATGACGCACTATTCGAGCGACTGGGCATTATTCGTGTCGACTCGCTCAACCGCCTGCTCGAAACACTGAAGCTATTCGATGTCGCCCCACCGATACGGGGAACGAACATTGTCACCTTGTCCTGCTCGGGCGGCGAAGCCGGTATTCTCGCGGATCTGTGCGAAGCCTACGGGCTCGACACGCCGGCCTTCTCCGACCAGCAGACGGCGCAGCTTGTGGCCATGTTCCCGGGTTACGTCACCGTATCCAACCCGTTCGACTACAACACGTCGATCTGGGGCGACAAGGTCGGTATGGAACGGTGCTTCACGACCTCCCTCTCCGGCACGCATCATGCCGCGATGCTGGTCTACGACCACCCGACCGTCGACGCGCCAGAAGTCGCCGAATGGATCGATTGCCTCGAGGCCTTCATCGCCGCACATGCCGCGACCGGCATGCCGGCATTCCTCACCTGTACCGTATCGGAACTGATTCCAACGGAATTACGTACGCGGCTGATCGAGGCCGGCGTGGTACCCATGCAGGGGCTCGACGATGCGCTGTTCGCGATCGCCGCATCGGCACACTATCACGCGGGTCGCGAGAGACGGCTCGCAACGCCGCTACCGCGCTTTGCTGATCACGCAGCGGGTCACGCGTCAGCCGCGTTTCTAGACGAGTGGGCGAGCAAGCAGCGTCTTGCGGCCTTCGGCCTCCGAATTCCCGCGGGTCGGCTCGTCACCCGCGCCGAAGTCGGGGTAGCCGCCTGCGACATCGGATTTCCAGTCGCCCTCAAGGCCTGTGGCGCCGATTTCATTCACAAGTCCGAGCTTGCGGCCGTGCATATCGGCCTGACCAGCAGGACGGCCGTCGAAAGCGCTGCCGACGCGATCTGCGACGCGGTGGCCACCCGTGGTCTCACGGTCCAACAGTTCATCGTCGAGCCGATGGCCGGTCCGTTGATCGCAGAATTGATCGTCGGCATCCACCGTGATCCGCAATTCGGGCCGACGCTCGTGATCGGCTCCGGCGGTATCCTGGTTGAGCTTGTCGGCGATAGCGTCAGTCTCTTGCTGCCGACCGATCGACCGACCGTCGAGGGTGCACTCGGATCCCTTAAAGTCGCAACCCTGCTGAATGGGTTCCGAGGGAAACCTGCGGGAGACACCGCTGCGGCGGTCGAGGCAATCCTCGCGATCGCCGCCTTTGCCGAGGCGCATTGGGACACGGTTCGGGAACTCGATGTCAATCCGCTGATCGTACTTCCCGAGGGGCGCGGTATAGTTGCGGTAGACGCTCTGCTTAGATTCTCAGAAAATCAATGACCAGTTTGGAGATCGGATTATGAACAAAGACGTGATGATTACCTGTGCAGTAACCGGAGCCGGCGATTCGATCGCAAAGCATCCGGATCTTCCCGTGACGCCAAAGCAGATCGCACAGGCGTGCTTCGATGCCGCCGATGCGGGTGCGGCGATGGTGCACATTCACGTCCGAAACCCGGCGAACGGCAAGGCCAGTCGTGACCCGAAGCTGTTTCGCGAAGTTGTCGAGCTGGTCCGTGCGAAGGGCACGGACGTGATCATCAACCTCACCGCGGGCATGGGTGGCGACTTCGTTCCCAGCGCCGAGAACCCGGCGATCGGTGGACCGGGTACCGACATCGTCGGCGCCATGGAGAGACTCGCCCACGTCGAGGAACTGTTGCCGGATGTCTGCAGCCTCGACTGCGGTACGCTGAACTTCGGCATGGGCAACGAGATCTACATCAATACCAGTGCCTGCCTCACGGCCATGGCGAAACGAGTCCAGGAACTCGGTGTCAAGCCAGAGCTCGAGGTCTTCGATCTGGGCCAGATTCGCCTCGCGCGCCACCTGATCGATCAGGGACTGATCGATGCACCACCCCTGTTCCAGGTCTGCCTCGGTCTCGCCTGGAGCGCCGGTGCCGACACCAACTCGATGATGGCGATGACCAACGCACTGCCACCCGATGCGAACTGGTTCTCCTTCGGTCCCGGCACCATGCAGATGCCAATGGCCGCACAGGCCATGATCCTCGGCGGCAATGTCCGCGTTGGACTCGAAGACAATCTGTACCTCAAAAAAGGCGTGCTGGCGTCGAATGGACAGTTGGTCGAGAAAGCCGCTCATATCATCGACCAGTTGGGCGGTCGTGTGATGTCGGCCAAGGAAGCGCGCGCGAAGCTTGGACTGAAGCCGCGCGGGTGATTGATCAACGAGCGCTCGTGATGCCATCACGCCTCGGGCCGTGATGGCATCGTGATGAGCGTGTGCCGTGCCCAACAGGGGGTCTAGTGTCCGGTAGCCCACTCATCGAAAAGCGATCGATCGATTACGTCCCGATTCGGGAACGACACGGCAAACTCTGGCACCTTTGGCCAGTCTGGTTCACCGGTGGTGCACACCTTGCGACCATTGCGAGTGGCGCCATCGGTATCCTGCTGGGTGGCAACCTGTTCTGGACGGCTATCGCAGTAATCATAGGCTGCGCATTCGGCACCTTTTTCATGGCGTTCCATTCGACGCAGGGACCCCAGCTGGGCCTTCCGCAGATGATTCAGTCCCGACCACAGTTCGGGTATGTCGGTGCGCTGCTGGTCTGGGGTGTTGCGCTGATCACCTTCATTGGTTACTGCGCCTTCAACCAGGTACTGACTGCCGACACGCTGCACACGCTTGGCGGCTGGGATCGCCCACGCACCATGATCGGCGTCGGTCTGTTGGCGGCGATACTCGCCGTGATCGGCTATGACGTCATCCACGCAGCACAACGCATACTCGCCTATCTGCTGCTGGCGACCTTTGTGGTCATGACCGTGGCCGCCTTTCGGGTGCATTTTCCGGCAGGCCAGTTCGATGTGGGCGATTTCCGCACCGTACCGTTTTTGACGCAGTTGCTCGCCACCGCGGGCTACCAGCTGTCGTGGTCGATTTTTGTTTCCGATTACTCGCGCTATCTGCCGAAGAACGTCGGCGTCCGGCCTTCATTCTGGTGGACGTACGTGGGCTCGTTCATCGGTACGACCTGGCCGACGCTCATCGGCTCCGTGGCGATGGCACTCTTTCCAAAGCTCGAACTGACGCCGGCGCTCAAAGCCGCCGCCGATCTGGTTCTACCGGGCTCGGGCGGCCCGTTCCTGATCGCCTCGATACTCGGTCTTGTGACAACATCCACGCTAATGTTCTACAGCGCTTCACTCACGCTCCTGAGTGTCGCCGACTCGATTCGTCCCCTACGCCCGGTACTCTGGCATCGCGTCGCGACGCTGGCGCTGCTGCTCGCCGTGTCTTGGGCGATCGCTCTCGGCTCTTCCGAGGACTTCGCCACTCAGTTTGGTGAATTCCTGGCGATTCTCGGCTATTTGTTCACGCCGTGGACCGCGATCAATTTGGTCGACTTCTATTATTTGAGGCGCGGCCACTACTCGGTACGCGAGATCTTCAACCCCAACGGCATGTATGGTCGGTGGAACTGGCGTGGGCTGGTTGCTTACTTCGGCGGATTCCTGGCGATGGTGCCGTTCTTCAGCACCGGGATCTACCGGGGTCCCGTCGCGGTGGCTTTGGGCGGTGCTGACCTTGCAATGGTGGTGGGCCTGCCGGTATCGACCGTGATCTATCTGCTGGCTTACAGGCACTTCGACCTCGATCTGGAGATACGACGGGTCGCAGCGGCCGATGCAGGCCTCGATCCTGATGCCTGAATAGGGCGCCTAGCGGAATGCGCGATCCGGTGAGTAGCTAAGACGCGCACGCCACTCGCCGGAGTTCACCAATTTTGCGATTTCCTCACGGGTGAGCGCGATCACGGTCTGCGTGGCACGCGACAGCGTCGAGTCGGGTATGCCGAGGATCAGGTTGCGAGTGACTTTAGGTTGGGCCAGGGGCGCGTGTGTCAGCCGACCTTGACGCACCTCCCTGGAGATCGCCGAGAGCGGCAATGCCGTATAGCCGAGCCCCTGCTCGACGAGGTCGACGAGCACGCGGAATGAGTCCGCCTCGAAACGCACCTCGAGCTTGATCTTCGCGCGATGCGCCGCGGATTCGACGACCACCCGAAGCCCATGCGGCCGACTCGGCAGCACGAGCGGCAGTCCGGCGAACGAGGTCATCGACATCGGTATCGCAGGATCAAGGCCGGCATCCGGTGGCCCGACCACCACGAGGTCCTCGGTCAACAACTCCTCCGCGCGCATGTGAAATCGTTCACCCGGACCGTAGACAATCGCCGCGTCGATCTCACCTCGCTGCAGCCACTCGATCAAGTGGCCGGAGTAGCTTTCCACAATCCGCAGCTGCACCTCGGGAAAGTCTGCAGCCACTCGACAGGCGAGATGACGCGCGAGGACGTAACTCACGGTCGGCACCACGCCGAAAACCACCTGGCCACGTGTCGCGCCGGCATGCGTTCGTACATCTTCATAGACCTGATCCAACTGTCGGATCAGTCCGGGTACCCGACGGAGCAACTCATCGCCTGCGGGCGTGAGCCGCATGCCGCCGCGATGACGCTCGAACAGCACCACACCCACTTCCTCCTGCAGGAGCTTCATCTGACGACTCAGGGCGGGCTGCGCAACGCGCATGCGATCCGAAGCCTTGCTGAGTGAGCCGAGTTCCGCGATCCGAATGAAGGTTCTGAGTTGTTGCAGGTTCATGACAAAAAGATATAGCAGAAAAGCATATTTTGTAGAAGTTTATTATATTCACACTATAGTTAAACTTGGCAGGTCCGCGGCTGCGGGCGTCACTGGACTTGCGCTCATGGCTCATGACGACACCTATCAGGACATCCGTGATGCCGTCCGGGCGCTGTGCTCGCAATTTCCCGCGGAGTACTTTCGAAAGGTCGATGCGGAGCGCGGCTATCCTGCCGCCTTCGTCGACGCACTTGCCACCTCCGGATGGCTCTCGGCCCTGATTCCTCAACAGTACGGTGGCTCCGGCCTTGGCTTGACCGAGACGTCGGTGATCCTCGAGGAGATCAATCGTGCCGGGGGCAATTCCGGGGCCTGCCATGGGCAGATGTACAACATGGGCACGCTGCTGCGGCATGGCTCGGAGGAGCAAAAGCAGCGCTACCTGCCGGCGATTGCGTCGGGGAAACTCAGGCTTCAGTCGATGGGGGTCACGGAGCCCACCACGGGAACGGACACCACCAAGCTCAAGACCACCGCCGTCCGCAAGGGTGACCGGTACGTCATCAACGGGCAGAAGGTGTGGATCTCGCGGATACAGCATTCCGATCTGATGATCCTGCTCGCTCGAACCACGCCGCTCGCCGAGGTGAAAAAGCGCTCGGAAGGCATGTCGCTGTTCATCGTCGATCTGCGTGATGCCATCGGCAAAGGCCTCGAAGTTAGACCCATCATGAACATGGTCAACCATGAGACCAACGAACTGTTCTTCACCGACCTTGAGGTGCCAGTCGAGAATCTGATCGGTGTCGAAGGCCAAGGCTTCAAATACATCCTCGACGGTCTCAACGCCGAGCGGGCGCTGATCGCTGCGGAGTGTATCGGTGACGGTCACTGGTTCATCGACAAGATCACACGCTATGCGAACGAGCGGGTCGTCTTCGATCGACCGATCGGCAAAAACCAAGGCGTGCAGTTCCCAATCGCTCGGGCCCACATCAACATCGAGGCTGCGAGCTTGATGCGGTTCAAGGCGTGCGCACTGTTCGACGCAGTCAAGCCGTGTGGCGCTGAAGCCAACATGGCGAAACTCCTGGCGGCGGATGCCTCGTGGGAAGCCGCCAACGTATGCCTCCAGTTCCATGGCGGCTATGGCTTTGCTTGCGAATATGACGTCGAGCGCAAATTCCGCGAGACCCGGCTCTACCAGGTGGCACCGATCTCAACCAATCTGATCCTGTCATACATCGCCGAGCACGTGCTCGGGCTGCCGAGATCATTTTGAGTCGGCCGCTCGAAGGCCTGCTGGTACTTGCTTTCGAACAGGCAGTCGCGGCGCCTTACTGCACCTCGCGCCTCGCCGATGCGGGCGCTCGGGTCATCAAGGTGGAGCGCGCGGAAGGTGACTTTGCCCGCTATTACGATCGTGCCGCCGGAGACCTGTCGAGCTACTTCGTCTGGCTGAATCGCGGCAAGCAAAGTCTCGTTGCCGACATCAAGTCGCCAGCGGATGCGACGCTGCTGCAGGCGATCGCTGACCGGGCCGACATATTCATTCAGAATCTCGCACCCGGTGCGGCCGCCCGAGCGGGCTTCGGATCAGACGCACTGCGGGCTCGTAATCCTCGCCTGATCACTGTGGACATCTCCGGTTATGGGGACGACCCGGCCTGCGCCGATCTCAAGGCCTACGATCTTTTGGTCCAAGCCGAGAGCGGCCTCGCTTCGATCACGGGGCTGCCCGAGGGCCCTGGGCGTGTCGGCGTATCGGTCTGTGACATCGCCTGCGGGATGTCGGCGCACGCTGCGGTGCTCGAAGCCTTGATCGACCGCAGTCGTACGGGTCTCGGTCAGGGAATCCGACTCAGTCTTTTCGACGCCGTCGCCGACTGGATGAGCGTTCCGCTCTTGCAGTACGAAGGAGGCGGAAAGGCACCCGAGCGGGTAGGCCTCGCCCATCCGACGATCTGCCCGTATGGCGCCTTCGATACCGCCGATGGTGTCCGGGTGGTGATCTCCATCCAGAATGAACGAGAGTGGCAATCGTTCTGCACGCATTTTTTGCAAGATCCAGCGCTTTCGGCAGTGCCGGGCTTCGAATCGAACATCGCGCGCGTGGCCAATCGAGCCAACGTCGATGCGCTCATCGCGAGCGTGTTCAGCACGCTCGACCGACCCTCGGCGGCAGCCCGACTACACGCGGCCAACACCGCCTATGGGTTTGTGAACGACATTGCCGCGTTCAGCCAACACCCGGCACTGCGAAGGATCAGCATCGATACCGCCTCCGGCCCGATGAGCATCGCAGCGCCACCCACCCAATCCACCACCGGCACCAAAACCTTCGGGGCGGTCCCGACCGTCGGCGCGGACTCGGCGGCAATCCGTACTGAGTTCGGTTCGCGGCTTGAGGAGTGGCGCGCATGACGCCCACCACGCCGCCGATTGACGCCACCGCTTGGATTGGCCGCGAAGCGCAAAGCCGCGACGAGCTTCGCCTCGCCTGGGTCAGGGCCATCGAGGCCACACTGGACATGGGTGGCGCTCTACTTGAGGAAGGTGACCCCCTGCCACCGGGCTGGCACTGGGCTTTCTTTCATTCCGTGGTACCCCTGTCGGCGCTCGGCGCGGATGGCCATCCACGACCCGGGGACTTTCTGCCGGCCATTGATCAAGCGCGGCGTATGTGGGCAGGGGGTCGGATCGCCATCCACGCGCCCATCCGCATCGGGGAGACGGTTGACCGCCGGTCTACCATCCACTCGGTCAGTGAGAAAGTGGGCGCATCCGGGCGACTTAGATTTGTGACGGTGAGGCATCAACTCACGTCACCCTCGGGTGGCGACATCGTCGAAGACCATGACATCGTGTATCGGGCCGCCGCCGGCAGCGCGCCATTCGTTCGGCGGGCCAGTGCGCTGCCGGCCACCTATCAGAACGCGGAGGTCACGCTCACGCTGCAGCCTTCAGCGGTGCAGCTATTCCGCTACTCCGCGTTGACGTTCAATTCTCACCGAATCCATTACGACGTGGAGTACGCACGATCTGAGGAAGGCTATCCGGGCCTGATCGTGCACGGCCCGCTGATCGCGACGTTACTGCTCGAGTTACTGCGTCAGCATTTCGGCGCACGGACCCTGCGAGAATTCAGCTACCGAGCGCATAACCCGCTGATCCTCGGCGAGGCGCTCACGCTGCAGGCATGCCGTCGGGGCGAACGGCTCGACGTCTGGGCGACCGGCCCACTGGGCGAGACGATCATGATCGCGGAGGCCTTGGCCTGACTCTTCCGTAGGGGACCGTGGCGCGATCGTCTACCTTCATGCACCGAATGTTCCGAATGCCGTCGCGCAATCTCGGTGCAGCGCTCGCAAAATCCCGAGCGCCGCACATGACTGCCGAGTCGATCAGATGATCGGATACCGCTCGAGAACCTCGGGTCCCAGGGCTTCCTTGAGCTCTCCCAGCCATGGCTCGTAATGCCGCCAATGGTCGACGGCATTGGCATAGATGGGTTGGCGCACCTGCTCGGAACTCGCCGTGCGTACCGCTCGTTCCGTCCGATGAAAGTCAAGACACGCCTCCTCGAAGGGCAGGCCGCAGAACTCGAGGATCCGCCTGACCTGTTGTTCGGTGTCACGCGTCATGTGTTCATACTGCACCCGAAGCACCTTGCCGGGTAGAACAGCGTCCCAATGATCCATCAACCTCAGGTAATCCCGGTAATAACGACCGATGTTCTCAAGGCCATAGGTGAAGCTCTGCCCTTGGGCAAATAGCTGGGTGAAGCAGCTGAAGCAGGCCGCCATCGGGTGCCGCCGGGCATCGATGATTCTGGCGTTTGGCAAAATGATCTGTATCAGCCCGATGTATCGGAAATTGTTCGGCATCTTGTCGATGAAGAACGGAGCGGTGCCGCGCTGGACACGAGTGCGCGACAAATACTCTTCACCGAGTACCCGCAACTGGTCGAACTCGAGGTCCAACAACAGATCGGGATAGCGGGGCGTCTCGCCGCTACGAGGTCTGCCGGACAAGCGCCGCACCAGCGCCGGAATATCGATCAGCTCCTTGGTGCCATCCACGCTCGAGTGGCTCGCGAGAATTTGCTCGAGCAACGTGGAGCCCGACCTCGGAAGACCGACGATGAATATCGGGTCTGCTGACTCAGTTCCGTGACCCGCTCGGGCCGTGAAGAACTCGCTCGTGCAGACACGCATCGAGCGTTCTATTTCGGCGGTCGTGCGCTCGGCGCTATAGCGCTCAAGCCCTATCTTGATCTCGTTGCCCTGGCGGTAGTGCTCGAAAGACTCGGCGTACTCATGCCGATCCTCGAGGGCCTTGCCGAGCGCAAACCGGAGATGAAAATGATCTTCCAGCGAGCCTGCGCCACTGGCGATTTGCCGACGCATCGCGTCGATCTCGTCGTTGCCGAATCGAAAGGTCTTCAGGTTGGCGAGACTCCAATAGGCATCACCGAAACTGGGTTGCAGGCTGATCGTGCGTCGATACGCGTCGATGGCCTCGTTCTGTCGTCCGATGGTTTTCAGGGCATGCCCATGCACGAGCGTGGTCATCGGTCGCGGGGGATAATCACTCAGCAGGCGCTCGTACAGAGCAATGGCACTAGGGAAGTCTCCAAGCTTCGCGTAGATGGAGGCCTTCAGCGTCAGAAACGCGTAATGTCTGGGATCCGCCTTGAGCAGCAGCTCAACTTCCGAAAGCGCCTCGAGCAAGCGCTCCCGCTGGCTCAGGAACTGCGCGAAGTTGAGCCTCGCCAGCGTAAAGTCAGGCGCAAGCTCGAGGCACCGACGAAACAGATGTTCGGCGCCTTCGAATGCCCCCACCCGGACGCCGATATCGGCGAGCAGTCGTATCGCCGTCGCGTCATCGGGGTGATCGTAAAGATAGGCGCGACAGCCACGCTCGGCCAACGCCAGTTGGCCCGCACGCGCTTGACGGACGGCGTCCACCAAACGCGGGTCAGTCGCGTTCGCCAGCGCAAATTGGTCGGCGGCGTCGGTAGCCTCGGCGACATTACCTTCGGCTGTCGCAAGCTCGGCGATCACCTTCCAACTGTCCGGCAACTGTGGACTCAAGGCGAGCGCCTTTCGCAAGGCTGCTTTGGCCGACGATGAGGCGCCAAGACTCGCAAGCGCAAAGCCCAGCTCCTGCCAGGCCAAGGCAAAATCCGGCACACGGGCGACCAATGCCTCGAGTTGCCCCCGAGCCGCATCCGGCTCACCACGAGCTCGCGTCACTGCTGCCACCACAAACGCGCTATTGGGTTCCCCGGGAAACAGCCGCAAGATTTCCTGCGCTTGCTCGACGGCCAGGTGGTGCTGCCCACGGGCGAACAACGCCATGGCATGACGCACGGCGCTCTTCAGATCGGCAGTGGGGGTCGTTGAATCAGTACCCGGCAATGGCGTATCGGCCACAAGGGCCGCCCCCGACGCGACCGCCGGACACGGGCCGTTGTCGCCCGTGTCCCTGATCGCGCCGAGGGTTCTGATTCATCAGAAGGTCACCCAGACCTTCACGCCGTAGGACAGTGGTCGGTTGGTCACAACCGAATACTCATAGTTACGGGGATGAATGTTGAGTTCGGCGAATTCATTGGTCGCGTTGTTGATATAGAGCTGACCACCGACATTACCGTGCGCGAGGCCCGCCGCCAAGTTCAACAAATTATACCCGCGCTGCTGATAATAGAATTTCTCCGGCGTGATTCGGTTGTAACTGGTCCCGACATTGGTGTCGCTCGCCTGCAGGAAAGCCTCATAGTCACCGAGCGGGAAGTCGTAGCGAATCCGCGCCGTCGCCTTGAGCTTCGGCACATTGGGTAGTGGCGTACCCTTGGGTACCGACAGTGTGCCGCTCGCCAACCTGAAGTCGCCGGTCGTCTTGGCATCGTTGTAGGACGCTGATGCGGCGATCGTCAACCCATGCGCGGCAACCCAGGCGAGATCGGTTTCCAGACCACGATCCTGAGCAGAGCTCAGGTTGTAGACGTTACCGCAGCACGCCGACAGTGCGAAGTCGTACACGGTGTACTGAATCTTGCTCCAGTCCATCTGATACACGGAGCCGTTCCAACGGACGCGCTTGTCTAGCCACGAGGTCTTCCAACCGAGCTCGTAGTTCCTGAGCTTGTCGGGCTGCCAGGCCTGGGTACCCACGGACTTGATCAGGCCAGGGTCACGGTTCTCTCCGCCCGGGCGGTAACCCTCGGAGTAGGTCGCGTAGACAAGATCATCCGCAGTGAGCTTCCACGCGAGGTTCGCTTTGTAGATCTCGCCCGAAAAACTCACGGATGAATTGGCAACCGTGTCGCGACAGGTCGGGTCGCTAGGGCAATAAAGACCTGGGCCCCAGCCGACGACGCCGTTGACGTCACTCGATTCATCGTAGTGGCGTGCGCCAACGGTCGCCCGCAGCGACGCGGTCAGGTCGTAATAGAGCTCACCGAATACGGCCTTTTGAGAGTCTTTCCTAAACTGATCGGTGCGAAAGTAAACACTCGAGACGTCATATCCCGGAACCTGCAAGGTCGGGGACATGCCGGGCTGAATGTATAGGGTCGTGTAGCGATGTTCGGCTGTCTGATCGAACAGACCGATCACATACTGCAGCGGCCCCTTGCCGGTGGACTGCAAGCGCAACTCATGACTGTTGCGGCGATAGCGGTTGTGGGAAACGATGTACTCGTAGAGGCTCGTGCAGTCTGTGGCCGACTGCGTCTTCAGGTTCGACCCCGTTGCCGAATAGTCACATGCGTAGTACGGGACATACGAAAAGTCTTCGCCATACTTGCTGTAGTCGGTCACGTACTCAACGCTACGATCGAGATGCGAGCCCGTGTAGGTGATCTTGTGGTTGCCAAGATCACCTTCCAGCGTCCAGGCGGCTTGGGTAAATTCATCCTTGCGGCTTTCGGCGGTGAACCGCTGGATCGAATGGTTGTTGCCGGTACTCACCGGATCCGCTTCCCAGATTCCATAGGAGCGGGTGTTCTGGGCCGTGACGCTCGTGGTTCCGGTCCAATGCTCGTTGAGATCGACCTTGAGCGCCGCTCGGTAGCCGTCCTTGCGAGAGTCGTTCTGATTGGGACCTGTGAGGCCCGCGTTCGAAAGCGTCGCGACGCGCGTGAAATCTTGATTGAAGGGCGGCAGGTAGTAGGTACGGGTGCCGGGGACGTTGTCGATCCAGCCACCGTCCTCGATCGACCATCCCACGAGGCGGATGGCGGCGCTGTCGCCGAGAGGCAGGTTGATCAGGCCTTCGACCGAATGACTACCCGCGCCACCGTCCGTACCGCCACCGCCCACGTCGATACGGCCTTCGGTTTTGCCAAGAACGGGTTTGTTGGTGACGATACGCACGACGCCCGCCTCGGCGCTGGCACCGAACAGGGTGCCCTGAGGACCCGCCAGTGATTCGATACGGGAAATGTCGTAGATGTGTACGTCCAGATTGGAGGAGATGGTCGTGACCGGTGCCTCGTCTAGATACATGCCGACGCTTGGCTGCGAACCCGAGTAGTTACCGTCGCCACCATCCGAGATGCCTCGCATCAGTACCGTGGCGGTACCCGGGGCGCCAAATGACTTGAACGACACCGACGGCATCAACTGCGCGTAGTCCTCGAAACTCTTGGCGCCGAGGGAGGCGAGCGCATCGCCACTGATCGCCTGCACACTGACCGGCACATCCTGAAGACTTTCGTCGCGCTTACGCGCGGAAACAATGATTTCTCCCAGACTGTCGGCCGTTTCGACGAGGGCGCCTACCGGCGAGGTATAGGCGGTGGTGCCTGCCAGTACCGCAGCGATGGCGAGGCTAAGTCGGGATCGCGAAGGCGAGCGGTCCGAACGTGCTGCGTTCTGTGAATTCATCGAATCCCCCTAATTTTATGGTTCTCGAAAGCAGCGGGCTTGCATCGGGAGTCAGGCGCTGAGGTCGACTCGCCACGCAATCACCCGCCGTCTCAAGCCGAATCTAACCTAAATTTACTTTCGATAATTTGGCTAAATCATATGCCAAGCAGTTATATCTCAGGGAACACCCACGCGGGCCGTCACGCCCTGCCCACCCCAAGGCTCGTTTCCTGATCGCCTCCCCGCTCCGCACGCTTCGGCAGGTGCCAGACGTCGGGACGGCGATCAGCCATGACGGATGTGTCACGTGAAGAGTGATTGACCGGTTACGTTGACTTCCCCCATGGTAGCGCGGGTCTCGCAACGCGCTACCGGGGTGTCCATGGCTATCGTGATTAGAAAAGCGGTCGATTTTCTCGAAGAGGTCTTCACCGACGGCGACAAGGCAGCGCCGCGTCCGCTTAAGATCTTTGGCTCCGCGATCGTGCTCAGAAACCCCTGGGTGGGACGAGGCTTTGTCGAGGACCTCAAGCCTGAAATCCATGCGCTGGCCTCGGAGCTCGGTCGCATGCTGACCGCGCGGATGGCGGCACTCGCCGGGGGGGCCGACAAGATCGAGGCTTACGGCAAGGCCTGTGTCACAGGCTTGAACGGGGAGCTCGAACATGGCTCGGCGCTGATCCATACGCTGCGCTTTGGCAATCACTACCGCGAGGCTCTGGGGGCAAAGAGTTATCTCTCCTTCACCAACACCCGTGGACCCGCCAACTGCCCGATCATGGTGCCACTGATGCACAAGGATGATTCGGGCATGCGCTCGCACTACCTGACGGTGCAGTTCTCGATACCGGACGCACCAACGCAGGACGAGGTGCTCGTGGTGCTCGGTGGCGCCACCGGCGGGCGGCCGCACCATCGCATCGGCGATCGTTATCAGGATCTCAAGGATCTCGGCAAGGACCTCGAGAATCCCGCGGGCGTCTAGTCCTCGATGGTTGGCCGCGTGGTTGCCCCATGGACCACACGGCCCGCTTCGGTCGTCATCCAGCGAATGAAACTACGCACCGGCGGGGATGGCTTGCTGGCGCGCGGTGTCACCAGATAGACCGCAAGCCCGCGGGTGAGCTCAAGGTCCAAGGGTCGCACCAGCTGTCCCTTCGCCAGCAGATCCGTCGCTAGGCCGCTGAAACCGAGAGCAATGCCATGGCCGTCCAAGGCCGCCTGCATCACG
>Ga0164296_1003479_pt1 | contig 14844 bp, 10 predicted proteins | sample GEODES057metaG_FD_113533 | JGI IMG/M metagenome (GOLD analysis project Ga0164296, IMG submission 113533) | Dystrophic lake water microbial communities from Trout Bog Lake, Wisconsin, USA - GEODES057 metaG | ecosystem: Environmental > Aquatic > Freshwater > Lake | place: USA: Trout Bog Lake... | reverse complement strand
TTGTGCTCGACTTAGGAAAGTCGCAGGCGATTTCCGGCTTCGAATATGTGCCGCGCCAAAGTGAAGGCGCCGGCCGCATCAAGGACTACCAAATTTTTATCGGCGACAATTTGATTCAAAAATGAACCGTCGCTTGAAGCAAAAAATATTTTTTGCGCTCACCGTTGGCGTGTTCGCGGCGAATTCTGCTACCCCGCAATGTTTATTACTGGTATGGCGAGGAGCGCACGCCCGGCGGCAACGGCCCGACGGAATATTCGATGGTTGTCTCACTTCAACTCTAGGAACCATGTGGATGGACAAAGCCGATGCAGACAAATTCGCCTAAAATCAGTCGCGGCACAAATTGGGTGAGTGTGCCCAGCTTCGGCATCAATTTTATTTTAATTTCGCTGACCAAGACGATGCTTTTTTCCGGTTGGTTTATCCGTAGAAATGCTAATCTGTTTTGCGTGACGACGAATCTGTTCAGATTGCAAACCGGAAGCCGGCGGCTCTGGGCGATGATTTGTCTTGGTTGGTTTGCGACCTGCGTTAGCCACGCGCAAACGCCCGCGAGCCTGATGAGTCTTGGCACTAACGCCCCAACGCCGGGGCTTTATGACGTTTCTCAATTGCTTACGACTGGCCAGGCGAACAAGCCGGACGGGTTGAATTACTATACCGACAACCAGTCGGATCACGCTGCGGGCGAACCCGGCCAGAGCTTTACAACTCCCAACGGCGCCGCTGGATTTTTGCTCAATTCACTCACCGTCAGGACTGGCGGCGGGAGTGCGAACAACACCGGCACGGCGCAAAATTATACGCTGCACATTTTTTCCGTAAGCGGCAGCACAGCCACGCTCCTTGCCACGTTCAGTGCGACTAATGTTGCGTTCAACGACGGCGACTGGCTGCGATGGACCAATTTCAGCGTTTCGCTTGCGGCCAATGCCGTCTATGCGTATTCCTTCGGCAAAGCCTCCAGCGCGGTCGGCGGCTGGGATCAATTGAACAATGCCAATGGCAATCTTTACGCCGACGGCGAACTGGGAATTTTTCCCGTGGCCGGTGGCTCAATCACGTTTGGCAGCAGTCACGGTTACGATGGCGTCTTTGATGTCGGGCTGGTTTCGACCGGCGCACCGACGGTGGCGACGCTCACCAACAATCCGGCCACGCTGGTTCAGGCGGCCTCGGCGGTGCTGAACGGAAAAATTATTTCCAGCGGCGGCAGCATTCCGTCGGTCACCATTTACTACGGCGCTGGCGATGGCCGAACGAATGTCAGCGCGTGGTCCAACAACGTCGCTGTGGGATCGCAGTTGGGAAGTTTTTCGGCGACGGTGACGGGATTGAAAACCAACACGATTTATTTCTTCGCCGCCAAAGCCACGAATAGCGCGGGCATCTCCTGGGCCGTGCCTTCCAAAAATTTTACCACGCCCACTGTGACCGCGCCGACGGTGACGAATTTGCCCGCGACCGGAATTGCCGCTGCGTCGGCGATCTTGAGCGGTCAGGTGCTCAACACCGGCAACGAGTGGCCGACCGTGAAAATATTTTTTGGCACGACGGACGGCGGCACGAATCCAGCGGCGTGGGCGAATCAAATTTCGCTGCCCGCACAGTCGGGAGTTTTTAATTCGCAGATTCCTGGATTGGCGCAAAACACGACTTATTATTTCACCACGTTCGTCACCAACTCGGCTGGCTCCGCGTGGGGCGGGCCGTCCAAATCCTTCACCACGCTCACGGTCACGCGCCTGCCGGTGTTGACATATCATTACGACAACACGCGCCAGGGACAGAACACGAACGAAACGTTGCTGACTCCAGCGAACGTAAACACCGCCAGCTTCGGCAAACTGTTCACTTATCCCGTGGACGGCTACGTTTATGCGCAGCCGTTGATCATGACGAATCTGAACATTCCTGGCAAAGGCGTGCGCAACGTGGTGTTTGTGCTCACCATGCACGACACGGCTTATGCGTTCGACGCCGACAGCAACGGCGATACCAATGGCGGCCTGCTGTGGAAAACGAACCTCGGAATTTCTTCCCCTTCACCCACCGTTGAATTTGGTGCGCGCTATCATCCCGGCGTCGGCAACCTGGACATTGTTCCTGAAGAAGGCATGACCGGCACGCCGGTGATTGATCCGGCCACCGGCACCATTTATCTCGACGCCTTCACGCGCGAAGTCGTGGCGGGAGTCTCGACAAATTATGTTCACCGCATCCACGCGTTGAACGTCACCAACGGCACCGAGCGTTCTTACAGCCCGGTCGTCGTCGCCGCTTCCGTGCCCGGTCGCGGCGTGGGCGGCAACGGAACCGTCGTGACGTTTTCCGCGATTCAACATTGCCAGCGGCCCGCGCTCACGCTCGCCGGCGGAATTTTATACGTCGCCTACGGTAGCCATGATGACACCGATCCGTATCACGGCTGGGTGCTCGGTTACAACCCAACGAATCTCACGCTCTCAACCAACTACATCTACAACACCACGCCGAATGCAAACAGTTCCTCGTTTCCCAACAATCCCGGCGAAGGCGCGCTGTGGATGGGCGGTAACGGACTCTCTGTGGACGCGGACACCAATTTATATTTTGAAACCGGCAATGGCTCGTTCAGCGCGAACACCAACGGCGGTGATTACAGCGACAGTTTTGTGAAACTTTCCACCACCAACAAACTGGCGGTGGTGGATTATTACACGCCGTTCAATCAAGCTGCGTTGCAGTCAGCCGATTCGGATTTAGGTTCAGGCGGGCCGCTACTGCTGCCGGATTCGGTGGGCAGCACGAATCATCCGCATCTCATCGTGGGCGCGGGCAAGGCGGGGAAAATTTTTCTTTTGGACCGCGACAACATGGGGCAGTTCAACTCTGCCAACGATAATCAAATCGTGGAGGGCTTGCCCGGCGCGATTGGCGGCGTGTGGAGCTCGCCAGCTTACTGGAACAACCGTATTTATTATCAGGGCAACGGCGATGTGATGAAAGCGTTTCTCATCACCAACGGGTTTATCGTAGCCACGCCGGATTCACAATCCGCCACAAGTTACGGATTTCCCGGAGCTACGCCGACGGTTTCAGCGAATGGCACGAACAATGGCATCGCGTGGAGCATTCAAGCGGACGCTTACTTGAGCAGCGGCCCGGCGGTGCTGCACGCCTACAATGCTACGAACCTCGCCATTGAACTTTACAACTCGAGCCAAAATCTTTCGCGCGATAATCCCGGCGGCGCGGTGAAAATGGTTCCGCCCGTCATCGCCGGTGGCAAAGTTTATGTCGGTGCGCAATACGCTCTATCCGTATTTGGCCCCGCAGTATTTCTACCCGCGCCAGCTATTTCGCCAAACGGCGGCGGGTTCACCAATTCGGTGACGGTGAGTTTGACGGACGCGACGCCCGGAGTTTCGATTTATTACACGCTCGACGGTTCGACGCCGACCACCGGTTCCACGCTCTACACCGGCACGTTCACCCTGACGAACAGCGCCTTGGTCCAAGCGCTGGCGACCGCATCTGGCGCGGTCAATAGCAGCGTGGCCAGCGCGTCGTTCATCAACACCGCCGCCCTCGGCAGCGGCGTGGGTTTGCGCGGCGAATATTTCACGAATCATACGAGCGCGAGTCCGTTCACCGGCACGCCGGTTTTAGTGCAGACCAATACGACCATTAATTTTAACTGGGGCACGAATGCGCCGAACGCGGTGGTCGGCTCCAATAATTTTACTGTTCGCTGGACTGGCTGCGTGCAACCGCAATACAACGAGACTTATAACTTCATCACCACCGCCGACGACGGCGTGCGGCTCTATCTGAACGGCCAGTTGCTCATTAACGACTGGGTGGATAAGACGAATGCCACTTCGCAGACGAACAGCATCACACTGGTCGCGCAGCAATACTATAATCTCGAACTGGATTACTACGAGAAGACGCACAACGCATCCGTCGCCTTGTCGTGGAGCAGTCCTTCGACGCCGCTGGCCATCGTGCCGCAAACGCAATTGTATCCGTTCACCAATCCGCCGCCGCCGGTGGTGCTGATTTCTCCTGTAAGTCCCGCAACCAATTACACCGCCACCGCGAGCGTGACCATCAGCGCTCAGGCCGACGCGCCTAACAATCCCGTCAGCTTAGTAAGCTTCTATCTTAACAGCACTTTTCTCGGCAGCGTGAGCAACGCGCCTTACACCGTCACCGCGACTGCGCTGGCGGCGGGCAGTTATGCACTCACCGCCGTGGCCGTGGATAGCACGGGTTTGAGCAGCACCTCCGCGCCGGTGAACATCACGGTCGCCACCGGCAGCGGCCAGCCTTACGGACTGACGAACCGTTCGGTGGCTCCGGCATTTTTCAACATGCCAACCACGGTCAACGGTTCGCTGCCACCGCTACTTTCGCTGACCGGCGTTTTCAGCAACACGCCGAGCATGACGCTGACGAACAGCTTTATTCCTTATGCTCCCAACACACCGCTTTGGTCCGATGCGGCGTTGAAGACCCGCTACTTTGCCGTGCCGAACAACGGCGGCGTCATCACGCCCGATGAGCAGATCAGTTTTACCACGACCAACTCGTGGACGTTTCCGGCCGGCTCCGTGTTTGTGAAAAACTTTTATCTGGTCGTCAACGAAACCAATGCCAGCGTGCCGTTGCGCCGTTTAGAAACCCGCCTGCTGGTGCGCGACATCAACAGCCAGGTCTATGGCGTCACCTACAAATGGCGCGCGGACAATAGCGACGCCGATCTGCTGCCCGATAGTTTGTCGGAAAATATTTTAATCACGAATGCCACCGGCGTGCGGACGCAAGTTTGGTATTATCCCAGTCGCGCCGACTGCCTGACCTGTCACACGCCCGTGGCCAATTATGTTCTAGGCGTGAACACGCGCCAACTCAACGGTAACCAGACCTATCTGACGACCGGCGTCACGGACAACCAATTGAGAACCTTGAACCGGCTCGGCCTGTTCAACCCGGCCTTCAACGAGACGAACATCGCCCAATACACCAAGCTCTCCGCGCTCACCAATCTTTCCACATCGCTGGAATCGCGCGCCCGTTCCTATTTCGACGCGAACTGCTCGCAATGCCATCAACCCGGTGGCACCGGCCCCACCTTCGACGCGCGCTTCGACACGCCGCTCGCAAACCAGAACATCATCAATGGCGGCCTCGATCCCTTGAGCGACAATCAAGCCATGGTCGTGCCCCGCGACATCTGGCGTTCGGAAATGTATCAGCGCGCCAACAGCCTGGCGAACGGGTTTAAAATGCCGCCGCTTGCCAAAAGTCTGCTCGATACCAATGCGCTGGCGGTGATTGCCGATTGGATCAACAGCCTGCCCGGCACACCCGCACTCGCGCCGCCGACCATCACGCCCAACGGCGGTAGTTACATCGCCTCAATCAATGTCGCCGTGCAGTCGCCAACCACGAATGCTTTGATTTATTATACGTTGGACGGCTCCTTGCCTACGACCAACTCGCTACGCTATACCGCGCCATTTACCTTGCTGGACACCGCCACCGTCTCCGCCAGCACTTACGCGACCGGTTACGTCAACAGCATTACGATGAGTGCGCTCTTTCTGGTCGAGCCACTGCATTTTACCTCGCAGCGATTCACCAATAATTTATTTCATCTTGGTTTCTTCGGCACGGTGGGCAGCAATTATGTTTTGCAGGCGACGACCAACTTCGTCAATTGGACACCCATCACCACCAATACGGCCATCACCAACCAGTTCAACCTCATTGATGTCAAGGCCACCAACTATCCCTACCGCTTCTACCGCGTCCTGCGGCAGTGAACGGTTCGCCAGACCACGGGGCGGCGTTGCGGCTGCCCGCGCCAACTTTTTTAGCAGCGCGAAACCCCGATTGTAGAAATAAAAAAGGCGACCCAATTTTGGGTCGCCAGAGTAACGTCAGGAAGGGAAATTTATTTGCCGGAATCCGTCGGCAGCTTCGCCGCATTCCAACCATCAATACCATCGGCCATGTGCTTGATGTTGGTATAGCCGAGTTTCTGCGCCGCCTTGGCCGCCTGCAGATAAGCCGGGCAATGCGGATTGCCGCAATACGCGATGATGAGCGTGCTCTTATCCGCCGGTAGACTCGCCGCGAGATTGGCCTTGATGGCCGCAAAACTCAGCGCGCCCGGCACATGGCCGGCCTGATAGGAAGCGGGACTGTTGGCGTCAATGATCACCGCCGATTTGGCGTCAGCCGCCGCTTGGACGTCCTTCATGCTGATGTCGGCGAATTCACCGGCGTAAACCGAGGCGGAGATAAACGCCGCGGCGAGGAGGGCAATAATTTTTTTCATTTTGTTTGTTTGGTTAATTGTTGGTCGTTCCGCAATTTGACCAGAAAGGCTTGGGACTGTTCAATCAGAAACTGACTTGGCAGTCTTACCTCGCCGTATTCATTCGGCAAGCGAAAATAAAAAAGCCCGCGGCTGGCACCGTGGGCTTTAAATCGTGGCCGATCCGCGTGACGACTATTGTTTTTGGTAGCCCTGTTTTTCCAGTGTCTTGGTCAGGGCATTAATCAGGTCGGTCAAGGTCTGGCCGGTGTTGTTGGCGGTTTGGGTGTTGGCCGAGATGAATTGATAGCTAGAGCTGGCGTCGAGTTGAATTAGGCTGCCGGTCTGGGTATCGGGGTAAACATGGGTATCGGCTCCGGTGAAAGTGTTGGGAAACGTGAGCGTGCGTTTTTTGGCGATGGTGAGCGAAGCATTCGCGCCACGATGCAGGTAAGACCAGAAGTGCGGATAGCTGTTGGTATCAATGCCGTAGCCCGCTCGGCCAATCACTGTGTAACCGAGGCCAGTTTTGTGGGGTATGGTAATCCACAAGTAGTCGGTCAACGCGCTGACCCAATATATTTTCTTGCCGCTGATATTATACCAGCCGACGAAGACTCCGTTGGTGCTGGCGGGGGTGAGCAGCATTTGTCCGGAGTAGTTATAGGAGAGTTCCTGACTGAAAGTGATGATGTGTTCCTTGCCAGAATAACTGTAAATCAAAATGTCCTGCGGAATGACCGCAACGATGGCATCGGCACTGGTATTCGTTCCGTAGGTATTGGCGACGCTGACATGATAGTTGCCGGTCTGGCTGACATGAAGATTGGACAAGGACAAAGTGGCACCCGTCGCACCGGGTAGGTTAGTTCCGTTGAGGCTCCACTGGTAAGATAATGGAGTGACGCCATTGGCTATTACGGACAGAACTACATTTGAACCTGCAGGCACTGTTTGGCTTAACGGTTGGGTGGTGATGATGGGTGGACCATTAAGCGGCACGATATTTTGATAGATGGAAACGGTGCTGTCATACTGGTTGCAAAAAACTACGTCAGGACGGCCATCGCCATCTAAGTCGCCGACCGTTACGCCCCAAGCATTATAGCCCGCTGAAAAATCTACACGCCCGGCGAACGAGTCATTCGTGAGGCTGCCAGGCGTGCTGGTGTTTTGAAACACGGAAAGCAGGCTGTTTAACTCGGTCACCACCGCGAGGTCGGGTTTGCCATCGCCATTGAGATCGGCAAGGACGGGCGTATGTCCCCGACCACCGAGCGAATAATCAATCCGTGGCGCAAAGGAATTGGTGGTCAAACTGTCACCGCCGCTGATGTTTGGAAAAACGGCAAGTGTTTGAGATTGGTAGCAGGCGACGGCCAGATCCAATTTGCCATCTCCGTCCAAATCACCGATGACTAATTTAATGGGATAATCCGGCGTGACCAAATCTGTTTTGGAATCAAAAACAATATTCCCCGGCGAACTCGTGTTATGAAGTATGGATAGTGTGCTGTTTCCACTGTTAACGGTGGCAATATCTGGTTTGCCATCGCCATCCAGATCTCCCGCGACGACATCGTCGCAACCGCTGCCGGTTGCGATATCAATTTTCGAGGCGAACGAATTGGTGGTTAATTCTCCGGCTACACCGATATTGCGATAGATTGAAACGGTTCCATCATCATTGGCTACCAGTCAGTCTGGTCGGCCATCACCATCAATATCGCGAACGGTGACACCTTGAGGATGGGAACCAGTTGTCCAATCTACGCGGGGAGCAAATGAGTTTGAACTGATGTCGCCGGGCGTGCTCGTATTCCGAAAAATCGAAACCAGACTGCTGCTATTATCCGTGGCCACGACATCTAGTTTACCATCACCATCCACATCAGCCACCGCCAAACCCATTGGGCTTAATGTCCCGGTCGAGGTCGCAAAATCCACACGCGGGGCAAAAGAAGCCGCCGTTAACAACCCGTTAGTGCTGATATTTCGATACACTGAAAAACTGTTGCCATACACATTGCCAACCACCAAGTCAGGTTTACCGTCGCCATCAATATCGGCAATAAGCGCGCGATAAGCATTGTTCCCGGCGGGCAAATCCAGACGTGAGCTAAAGCTGGAATTGTTAATACCCGCGCCAGACCCGATAAACGTGGGCAGGAACATTTGATTGGCAAATGCCGTGAGACCGTTCACCGTTACAGTCACGGATGCAAACGTTGCACCAGTCGGAATAGTAACCGCCAAGTTGGTCGGATTGGCCGATAGAACCGTTGCCTGCACCGCGCCGAAGTAAACTATATTGGACGCGGCAATGGAATTGAAGTTTGTGCCGGTAATCGTAATCGGCGCGCCATTCGTGGCCATGGCTGGCGAGATATTGAAAATTTGCGGAACGGCCGGCGCCACCAACTCGCACTTGCCGGCGCTGCCGGCGTTGTAGATGGCGGCAATCTCATTTGAAGAAAGCGCGCGGTTGTAAATTGAAACTTCGTCGATGATACCGCCGAACATGGAGAGATAAGGCGGCCAAGTGCCGGAAGTGCCAATGAATATTGGGGTCGTATCGTAGTCGAGCGTGAATCCTGGCGTCGCCGACGCTTCATTCAAACCGTTCACATAAAGGACAGACTGGTTGCCGTCATACGTTGCCGCGACGTGATACCAGACACCCCGTTGCACGATGGTTTGCGAATTAATTGCCACCTGATTGCCGAACCGTGAGACACAGAATTGGAAACGATTCGAGTAAGTCCCGTCTCCGTTATCAATGGTGGTTTTCAGGAGACTATAGCCTTCAAACCATGCGGACCATGTGTTTTTTCTGAACACGATTTGTTCGCCGCCACGGTTCGCGGGCAGGCTGGGGTCGAGCCATATCCATGCCTCGAGGGTGACATTCGTGGGCTTCAGCGCGTCGGAGTCAGGAATCTGCACATAGCCATTGGTGCCATCAAACTGGAAGGCGCGTTCGATTAGCCCATCCGTATATCCAGCGCCACCTGACGAAAAGGTCCCATTGTTCTCGGCCACTGCATCTAGAATGTTACCATCACCTTTCCACCAACCCACCATGCCGGTGGGCGGCGGTGTGCAATCGGCCTGAACCGACAGGATATTCACGAGTGATAAGGTCAGCAGGCTTAGCCCGATTAAAGTCTTGATACGTTTCATAAAGTTAATTCATAGTTATGCCCCAAGGAGCGAAATCCAACCACTTATCTGCGCCAAACACAACCGAATTTAATCCGGTGCTAGCCGCAATTGTTTGCGCACTCGTGCTTGTTCGATGGTAATCAGCAATTAACACTGGTGGTAACAAAAAGCCCACGGTTTTCACCGTGGGCTTTGAATCTTTGCCGGTCGTCGCTGATGACTATTTCTTCTTCGCGTGGACTTTCGCCGCGACTTTCAGGCGCAGGCCGTTCAGGCGGATGAAGCCGGTGGCGTCGTCTTGGTTGTAGGCCTTGGTCGGGTCGGCTTCCATCGTGGCGATGTGCGGATTGTAGAGGCTCACCGGCGATTTGCGGCCGCTGACCATGATGTTGCCCTTGTAAAGTTTCACGCGCACCGTGCCGGTGACGTTCTTCTGCGATTCCTCGACGTAAGCCTGGAGCGCGAGGCGTTCCGGCGCATACCAGAAACCGTTGTAAACGAGTTCGGCATACTTCGGAACGAGTGCATCGCGCTGGTGCATGACTTCGCGGTCCATCGTGAGCGATTCCATCTGGCGATGCGCGAACAACAAGATTGCGCCGCCGGGCGTCTCATACACGCCGCGCGATTTCATGCCGACGAACCGGTTCTCCACCATGTCCACGCGGCCGACGCCGTGTTTGCCGCCGATCTTGTTGAGCGCCTTCATCACGCCGAGCGGATTGAGCTTCTTGCCGTTCACCGCGACGCAATCGCCTTTGACGAAATCAAGTTCGACGAACTCGGGCTTGTTCGGTGCGTCTTCGGGCAAACAGGAGAGCGTGGTGAAATACTGGCGGTTCTTCAAATCGTAGCTGTCAAACCACGGGTCTTCGAGAATGCCGGCTTCGTAGGAGATGTGCAGGAGGTTGCGGTCCATCGAATACGGTTTCTTGGCGCTGGCCTGCACGGGAATCTTGTGCTTGGCGCAGTAATCAATCATCTCCTGCCGTCCGGGAAATTCGCTGCGGTAGCGTTCGTCGCGCCACGGCGCGATGACCTGCAAATCCGGCGCGAGCGCAGCGGCAGTGAGTTCGAAGCGGACCTGATCGTTGCCCTTGCCCGTCGCGCCGTGCGCGATGGCATCGGCTTTTTCCTTTTTCGCAATTTCAACCATGCGCTTGGCGATGAGCGGACGCGCGATGCTGGTGCCGAGAAAATATTGACCTTCGTAAATCGCGCTGGCGCGGATCATCGGGAAGATGAAGTCCTTGGCGAATTCTTCCTGCAAATTATCAATGTAGATTTTGGACGCGCCGGTCTTGATGGCTTTGGCTTCGAGGCCGTCGAGTTCCTCTTCCTGCCCGATGTCGGCGCAGAAGCCGATCATCTCGGCGTTGTATTTTTCTTTGATCCACGACATCAGGACGGAAGTGTCGAGGCCACCGGAGTAAGCGAGAACAATTTTCATGTGGCGGAAATTTTAACCGCCAAGCCGCCAAGAACGCAAAGGGGAAATGAAACAGAAACCACGACGGACGAAACTTATTCCCAGCCGGACATTGAATCGTAGCGGAAGGTCATTTCGTTTGTGTCATAACCCTTATACCACTTCACATGGCCGTCGTTGAAAAGGATGTTCTGGCCCTTATTATGCGCCTGCCATTCCACGGAGGGCGTGCCGTTAGCGTCGCCGCCGACGCAGTTCTGCGAGTAATCATCCTTGTCGCAATCGTCGGCGTCAAAATATTGGTCGTTGTCAATGGTGTCGCCGGAAAGAACATAAGCGGTGGAAAACCGGATTGCGGTGTTTTTGACAGAAGCAAAGTCGCCGGCGACGATCAACGCGGCGCGCACACCGTTGAAATAGTTGAAGGCGGATTGATTGGCGACAGGCAATTGGGCGTTTCCCGGACAATGATAAATATTCGTGCTTTGGGTGTAGGAAAAAATCTGCTGCATCCAACCGAAGTGGCCGGTGGCTAAGCTGGCCTGATTCCAGACGATCTTGCCACCGGATTCGGGATAAAATTCGGCGTTGTCATCCGCAAACATTCTCATACCCAGCCCGACCTGATGCAGATTGGAATTGCAACTGGTCGTCCAAGCCTTTTGCTTGGCCGATGACAATGCTGGCAACAACATCGCCGCGAGAATCGCGATGATGGCAATGACCACGAGTAATTCGATAAGCGTGAACGCCCGCAGGACAGGAATGGGCTGATTGGATTTCATGCTACTGTCCGTTGGTGCTGCCGGGATAACACCATAATTCATTAGGTCCCGGCTCGTTGACTTTCGTCGCCCACTCGGTGAGCTTCATCAACTTAGCGGAGCCATCAAACACGCCGACCATGGCGACTGTGCCGTGCCGGCCGCTGACATTTTCGTCGGGGCTGCTCGCGCCGTCGTTGAACCAAGTCTGGTTGTCGAGCGCCGTGTTGTTGGCGCATTCCCAAAATGCTACGCCCGCTGGAGTCATCTGCGAAAGTTTCACCACCGTATTAATTTGACCGTAGTCGCAAACGGCACCATTCATCACGTAACTCGAAATCTGCTGGCCGCGCATCTTGAAAAGCGCGCTGTTGGTGTCATCGCTGGGGCAGAAATACATTTTGGAACTGGTCAGCACTGGCCAGAAGCTGCCGGTTTGCGCCACGAACTCCGCTGGTCCGCTGGCGTTCAAGTCACGCGTATAAAGCCAGCCTTGCGGTGTCGGACTGACCTCCTCGCCCGAGAGCCAGTTTGCCCAAGGCATACGATCTTCGTTGTCCGCCGCCACCAGATTCATTGCCACGCCGAACTGCTTGAGGTTATTCAAATCCACCGCGCGATAGCTGCTCTGCTTTGCCTTGGCCAATGCGGGTAGGAGCATCGCCGCCAGCATCGCGATGATGGCAATGACCACGAGCAACTCAATCAAGGTGAACGCGGTTTTTCCTCCCGCAAACTTTCCGCCGCTGACATGGTTGGGAGCGGGCTTCACTTTTCCAGAATATTGAAAACGGCATCCAGTTCTTCCGGTGTGCCGAACGCCGAGCCGCCGGGACTGGCTATTTGTTGCATCTGGTCAACGGCGTCGAAGGCTTCCGGGCTTTTGGTAAATTTCGCCGCGCCATCGGTGAATAGCACGCTGTAACCCTCGTCCTTCAGGTGCGCGGTGTATTCGGGCAGGATTTGTGTGATAACATCGCAGCCGAAAAGTTTGTGGCCGTCGAACTGGCTGCTTTTTTGGTAGCGCCGGAGATAATTTCCGTTCGCCGCGTCCGCCACGCGCGGATTGTAAAAATAACTGGAGCGCACCACGCCTTTTTTGCTGTCGGTTGTCAGCAACGGATCATAAGTTTCTTCCGAATAATCGCCCGCTGCGAGGCACGGACAAAAATAGATTTTTCCATCGCCGATATATTTTGCCGGATACAGAAAGCCCGCATTCTCAAAATGGCAGTCGGTCGGCTGCGGATGGTTGCCGTCAATTTTCCATTTCATGTGCGTGTGCTGTTCATCCAGCCAGACGTAGCGGCTGAAATGCGATTCGTGCAGGCTGTTCATTTTCCCTGTGTCGCTGTAAGGCGGATAGCCGCGCCACGGCGGCAAAATGTCCGTGGAATCCGTCGCGTAAACCGCCGAGCCGATGCCCATCTGCCGGAGATTGTTCACGCAGCCCATGCGCTTGGCTACGGCCTTGGCCTTGCTCAACGCGGGCAGTAGTAGCGCCGCGAGAATCGCGATGATGGCGATGACCACCAGCAGTTCGATCAAGGTGAATGCGCGTCGTTTCATAAATCGGGTCGTGAATTGGCGGGATCCTCGCCCAATTCCGGTTCGACCATTTGCGCGTGGCCGTCGGCAAATATTACATTGGCCTTGCCACCATGCCTGGCGGTCAATGTATCACCCGCCGCCGGCATCCAACGACCGTCATTGATCACCGCGACATGATTGGGATTATCACGGCCGTTGTCGGAGGCCACCTCTTCCGCCAGCATGATTTTGCCAGTCGGATTCTGCACGGCGCTTTGCTTGAAGACCAGCGACTGGCCGCCCATAAGCACGGACGCCATGCCCGGATTCTTGCCGTCGGCGTCAACATCATAGCTGGTGAAACTATAGCTATAAAGGTAAGGGTCGTTGGTGTCACCTACCTCTAATTCCCAATCGGCTATGCGCTTGCTGTCATCGGTATCCATTGGGCAACGGAACATTTTAGGATTCGCGCCCGCCAGCGTGGTGGCAATCGGACTTTGTTGAACCGGATGGGCCAGATCATTTGTCCGCCAATAAATCCAGTCGGACTTTTCAAAGCCGCTGTGTTGCGACGCCATGCCCGGAAACGCGCCGCCGTTGCCGTCCACATACATGATCATGCCCGTGCCGAGCTGCTTCAGGTCGTTGAGACAGGCGATTTGTGCCGCCTTATTTTTCGCCGCCGCCAGCGCGGGCAGCAGCAGCGCCGCCAAAATCGCGATGATGGCAATGACCACCAATAGTTCAATGAGCGTAAAAGCTTTTTGCTTGGTGGCCATGCGGTAAGTTTATTTTACAAATCCGGCCGGGAATTAACAAAGTTCGTTCCGAACTGCCACGTCACGGCTTCGATGTGGCCGTCGCAAAAAGCCACCACCGCTTTGCCGCCGTGCCGGACGGTGAGCGCATCGCGATCCGGCATCCAACGACCATCCTGCGCCACAATCCAATCATCATAAGGCGTGTCTTTGCGGCTCATCGAACCCGGCTCTTCCGCCAGCATAATTTTGCTCGACGGGTTGACGACGTAAGATTGCTTGAAAAGATTGGCCGTGGGATGTGCCGGATCGCCGGTGAAAACGGAGGCCATGCCAAAATTATGATCGCCGTCCAATCCCCAAAATTCCGTCAGGCTCACGCCGTAGCCGGTGAAACTGTAACTGTAAAAATACGGGCCGACAGGGTCGCTCTGCGTAATCCGGTCAGCGTCATTCCAGTCAGCCGGACAGCGAAACATGGATTTGTTGACCGTCCCGGACTGCGCGATGATCGGGCTTTTTTCGACCGGCGGATACAACGCCGTATTCGTGCGCCAATAAATCCAGTCCGTTGGCTGGAAGCCATTGTGCAGCGAAGCAAGTCCTGGGAAGATATCTGCACTGCCGTTCACATACATCTGCATGCCCAGCGCGAGCTGTTTTTGATTATTTCTGCATACCGTTTCACGCGCTTTTTCCTTGGCGGCGGCCAGTGCCGGCATCAGCAACGCCGCGAGAATCGCAATGATGGCGATGACCACTGATTGGCCCCCACGAGTCATGCCACTGTAGATGAGACAGTTTACGGTGGTTTCGGTTTGTTATTTTGTTTCCACTCAAGGTTCCGGTGGAAGGCGGGCGTAGCCCGACTGGAACCGGAAC
>Ga0164296_1003476_pt1 | contig 14853 bp, 13 predicted proteins | sample GEODES057metaG_FD_113533 | JGI IMG/M metagenome (GOLD analysis project Ga0164296, IMG submission 113533) | Dystrophic lake water microbial communities from Trout Bog Lake, Wisconsin, USA - GEODES057 metaG | ecosystem: Environmental > Aquatic > Freshwater > Lake | place: USA: Trout Bog Lake... | reverse complement strand
TTCACTGCCTCGGCCCATTTGTCAATCTCTTTGGCTAAAAAGACCGCAAACTCTTCAGGCCGACTTGCCACCAAGGGTGTGCCAAGATCATTCATTCGCTTGACCACGTCTGGCATTTTCATCACCTCGATCATATCGTTGGCGATTTTGTTAACGATAGGCTTTGGCGTTCCTTTGGGAGCAAAAAATCCTGACCATGGCTCACCTGAAAATCCAGGGAAACCTTGTTCGGCGACAGTGGGCAACTCTGGAGCAGCACTCGAGCGGTTAAGTGAAGTCAAGGCAAAAATTTTCACTTTACCCGCCTTATAGGCTGAGATAACACTCGTAATTCCAGTGATACCCACGCTTAATTGATTACCCATGACATCGGCCACGATGGGTGAGGATCCCTTATAAGGCACCGATTGCATTTTGACATTCGCTTTGTGCAGCAGTAACTCCATTGTTAAATGTGAGCCTGTACCGGTTCCATCATGGCCAAATGGCATATTTCCATTACTCTTCTTGGCCAAAGCGAGCAATTCTTGTAAGTTGTTTGCTGGAAACGATGGGTGAGTAAAAATCACATTGGGATACATGGTTGCTTGGGTGATCGGCTCAAAATCTCGAATAGGATGGTAGGGCATTTTTTTATACAAACTGACATTAATCCCATGTGAGCCCGTCACACCCAAAACCAAGGTATACCCGTCAGGGGGTGACTTGGCCACATAGTCCGCGCCAATGTTGCTTCCACCGCCCGGCTTATTTTCTACATAGACGGGCTGCCCCCACTTGGCTTGGAGCTTCTCGGCCACTATGCGTGCGGTGATATCGGTTGCACCACCAGGAGTAAAAGGCACCACAATTTTCACGGCTTTGGATGGATAGTTATCTATGGCCGTTGCCGTTTGAGCATTGCCCATAGAGCACTGAAACCAAAGGCACAAAGATAGCGTAAAAAATAGAACTCTTGAGAGCTTGGTCATGGCAATTCTTATCATGGCGGTTCCCCCTGGATTAAAAGTATTATTGACAATTAGAACAGTATTTGCCAGGCATCGGCAAAGTGAAGACCCTCTCTTTTATGGAAAAGGGTTTGGATAAACTGCTGAGCAGCGTGCGCCTTAACACTGCCTGCACTGTACTTGGTGAATTTATCCTCCACCTCAGACTCACTCATTGGGAATCGCGGATCTCCCATCAAGTGTTCAATCTTCTCTTCATAGCTAGCGTTAATTGTTTTTACGCAAAGCACTGCCTGGCGCAGGCCTGATCGGGCAATGTCTGGGTCCACTTCGATTTCAACCATGCGCTCCAAGTGCCTCAATTCTGGATCAAAAAAAAGCGCCGGATCGTAAATTTTGGGGTCCATGTGACCAAAGCGCAAAGCGCTGGCAACCCCTAGCGATAAACTGAACTGGCCAGTAATGGTGGCTTGCGGGTCGCGGTTACCTGCATAAGTGGCAGCCTCTGGATAGACCTTAAGGACAATAGAGTTGATGGACTTTATGAACTCACTCTCCCCCATCAAAGAAGCTAAGGATTGCCTCACCTTCAGCGCCGCTTCTACTCCATAGTGAACATGGCGCGCCGATGCGAAGGGCTTGAAATAGGCGTCTTCAATAAAAGGGTGAGTTGTATCGGGCACGGGCAATCCATCATCAAGCGCGTGGTGCTCCGCATACTCTAATAATGCATGACTGGGCGAGGTAATCCCCGCCTGGGCGGAGTAAGCTGACATCAGGCCCAACAAGGCGCTGTGGGACAGATAGGTATTTCTGGCATTGTGGCCAGTTTTGATGGGCAGATAAAGACTCGCTGGCATTTGACAGGCCGCAATATTGAGTGCAGCAAGGGTTTGTTCCGGTCTCAATTTAAGCAAATGCGAGACAGCTACAGCAACACCCAGTCCTGGCCAATTGCCATCCACATGCATGCCAGGGCGAATGCGCAACCACCCACCACATCTTGCCCCCACCTCATAGCCTAAGCTCAAGGCACGCAATAAGTCCTTCACGGGTGCATTGCGCTCTACGGCCAAGGACAAGAGTGCCCCCACGATCGCAAGACCAGGGCGTCCATGAGCATAGGGCAAACCCTCGCAAGCCTCACTCCAAGTGGAGGCCATAGACGCAATCGTCGCACAAGACCAACTCGATAGTTTTGGGCCTTTTGGGAAACGAAAAATTCCTGCAGTTTCACTGCCCAATGACAATTCCAAAGACTTAACTTCTGGCGTATCTCGCCCCTCAAAGATACATGACAAGGTGTCAATGAGCATTCTGAGGCAGGCGTATTCAGTCGATGAGGGCAAAGTATCGATCGTCGAATAGTGATTGATCAACTCTACAATCGAATTCAATTGCGCCTTATTAGCAGTTGGACTTTCTTGGGACATAAGGTTGGGTTGACTGTTCAAGTGAGAGCATCAGGATACATAACGCCGAGAAAAATGTACTTAGGTACAAGTCCCTTGGTCAAACTTTTCCTTTCAATGTATCATCTTTTTGATGTATTTCGACCCCATTTGTTTGCCAAAATAACAGCATGTTTGACTACCGAAAAACTCTTGAGGAGGCGGATTTTGCTCCACTGCTCATGTCGTATGTGCAAATGAGCGGCGACATTGAGGCCTTGAAGACTTTCAAGCCTTTCATCACAGGTCCTTGGAGTTTTTTTGAGTCAGCACCATTGGATTTAAAAACAAAACTTATCGATAAATTTGCTTCACTACTTAAACGAATACCCAATCTTGCCGATTACGAAGAAGAATTCAAGCCCACACCCGAAATAATCCAAGAAATGCTCAACGTCTGCGTTGGACAGGCAGTGCCCAATGAATACTTGGACCTCATTCAAAGCGAGACTCGAGTTGCCAATGGTGTCAACTTAGAAATCGATTGGCGACATGAAGTTTCCAACGAAAAGCTAAGTAAGTTTAAGGTGCTCATCATTGGCGCGGGCGAGTCGGGTATTTGTGCATCTATTAAATTATCTCGTCTAGGGATTGAGCACACACTGATCGAAAAAAATTCAACTGTCGGTGGAACTTGGTTTGAAAACAGTTACCCGGGATGTGGTGTTGACACACCCAATCACTTCTACCAATACTCGTTTGAGCCCAACCACGATTGGAGTCGCTATTTCTCCCAGCGAACAGAAATATGGCAATATTTGGAGAAGTGTGCAGACAAATATGGCGTGAGACAGCACGTTCGCTTCAATACTGAGGTCACGCAAGCTGTTTGGAGTGATAGCCTACAGTTATGGAATGTTGATGTAAAAACTAAAACTGGTCAAACTCACCGCCTTCAGGCTCAGGCCATTATCTGTGCGGTCGGACAACTCAACAGGCCTTCGATTCCTGAGATCAAGGGCATGGATTCTTTTCAAGGCCCCCTTTTCCATTCGGCTCGCTGGAATAAGGAAGTCAACCTCAAGGGCTTGCGATTGGGCATGATTGGCACAGGAGCAAGCGGTATGCAAATCGGGCCAACAGTATTAGAAGAAGTCAGCGAGTTGCACATCTTTCAACGTAACCCGCACTGGGCCATTCACAACCCACTTTATTTCAGCGAGGTCCTTCCCGGCAAAAAATGGGCTCTTAAAAATTTACCTTTTTATGCCCAGTGGTATCGATTTCAATTGTTGTGGGCCTCAGCTGATGGACTCTACCCAACACTAAAAAAAGATCCCACCTGGGAGCATCTAAATATCTCGATGAATGCATTAAATCATGAGATGCGCAATAAATTGATTGATCACATCCGAAAAGAAGTCAATGACGATCCTATCTTGTTGGAGAAAATAATCCCTCAATATCCGCCTTATGGCAAACGAATGCTCAGAGACAACCATTGGTACCGCAGCCTTACAAATCCCAAGGTAAGCTTGGAGACCTCGAGCATCACTCATATCAGCAAAAATAGCATTCATACAATGAACGGGCAGACTCACAGTGTGGATGCAATTGTATTGGCCACTGGATTTATGGCTGGTAAATTGACTTGGCCCATGCACATCGTCGGTCGAAATGGGGAATCATTGCTCGAGCGCTGGGCCGACGATAACCCCAGGGCTTACTTAGGGATGACGGTACCCAATTTCCCAAATTTTTATCTCATGTATGGCCCCAACACCAATTTGGCACACGGCGGAAGCGCCATCTTTCATAGCGAATGCCAAACCCGCTACATCATGTCATGTTTACGCGAATTGATCGAGAACAATCGTTCCAGCATGGAGTGCAAAGAGAGCGTTCACGATCAATTCAATGACAGAGTGGATGCCATACACCGAGAAATGGTATGGTCTCATCCAGCTGTCAGCAGTTGGTTCAAGAACAAAAAGGGAAGAGTTTTTGCCACTTCCCCCTGGCGTTTGCTCGATTATTGGGAGATGACCCGAAACTTCAAACCCGATGATTACATTTATTCTTAATACAAATTCCAACACATCATTATGAAAAATTTTCCTGATTGCCACATACCAGATAACAACTATCTTCAACCCTATGCGGAGATGAAGGGCGCACAGGTTTTAGTCACCGGTGGACGAGGTACCCTTGGTACTGCCACGGCCAAAGCCTTTGCCAGTCTCGGCGCCAAGGTCTGGTGTGTGGATCATTCGCCGGTTACTGAGCCTGATACAGATCAAATTGTGCACCGACAGGCAGATGTAACCCATCGAGCATCTTTAGAGGCCATCCAGCAAGAAATTGAGAAAGGCCCGGGTCTGAATGTTTTGGTGAATGCCCACGGCATTCAAATCAGAACCGATTTTGCAGGATGTGATGAAGAAACCTGGATGAAACTCACCGATGTAAATTTGAACGGTGTATATAGAACCTGTCAGGTCTTTGGAGGCCCCATGCGTAAGCGTGGTGGCAGCATCGTGAATATCGCAAGCGTAAATGGCGTAGTGGTCTCAGGCAAAGGTACGCCTTATGGCATTCAAAAGGCAGCCGTATCCTTCATGACCAAAGTCATTGCGGTCGAATGGGCACCCACCGTGAGGGTCAATGCCATTGCCCCCACCACCATCCCATCCAACATGACCGCCGATCTATTTGCAACCTCAGAGTACTTAGAAAAGAAACTACCCACCATACCACTCAAACGCCCTGGAAGTGTAGAAGATATCGCTCATGCTATTGTTTTCTTGGCCTCTTCGGCTTCGGGTTTGATCACTGGACACACCCTCATGATGGACGGTGGAATCTCTTTGATTTGAAATCAAAACTTAAAAGGCAATCGATAAGCCCGTTCACATCTAAGGGCGTCATTACCGCCCCATACTCATCGATGGCAAGGACTATTGTATTGCTCGAAGGCAGCGCAGACAATGCACCCATCGCGATTCGCCAAGCCAAAAAATCCATACACCATCGATTACTATTGGAGTTGAAGACTGGTTTTTAATTTGAAATTTAAGCCAATGACCGTAAGATATCCAAGGAGGATAGACACTCCGCCAATTGAGTCCATCAGGGGGAACCAAGAATTCACATCACATAAAAAAATGGTATGCTTTCCTAGGCTAGATATCCTGATGCCTAATCATATGCTCAACATTGGAAATAAGATATGAAGAAATCATTATCTTGTGTATTGTTATGTGGTTCAGCGTCGGTATTATCTGCCGCCCCCAAAACATTCGTTTTCAACAAAATTTAATTGAACAATGAGGGCCTCTAAACTCTTCCAGAGGCAAAGTGGCCTTGGAAGCCTAAGTAGCGTTCAGGGTTGAAAGGCTAGCAAGATGAAACTTTGGTACCAGAGTATGTCCCGCTCTCAGGCTTGGGGTGAATATCATCCCGTGCTTCGACGAATTGTTGATAAGGTCAAGGACGTCAACACCACCGTTGAAATCCACGGTATCACCAAAATAGGTGGCGTTACTGACCAGTACCGCTACTTGGAGTATTTGGAGACCGGCGAGGTTTTTGAGAACGTGCAGCGTGCTCAGGACGAAGGCTTTGATGCCTTTCTAATTGGCAATATCGCCGACCCCGGGATCCGCGAATGTCGTGAAATCGCCTCCATCCCAGTCCTGGGGTTGTGCGAAAGCGCTATGCATCTGGCCTGCATGATGGGTGCTAATTTTTCGCTGGTAACGTTGAATGAAAAGTTCACTGCTCGCATTGTCGAAAACGTCGACCGGGCAGGACTTCGTAGCCGGCTCAACGGGGTAGCCCGATTGAAAATGGATCGGATTCTCGATCTGAAGGAAGGGTTCACCAACCCTCAGGCCCGCCAACAAATCATAGAGGAGTTCCTCAAGTGCGCAGGCACGTTGGTAGAAGGTGGCGCAGAAGTGGTCATCCCGGCCGGCGGAGTGGCTATGGCGCTCCTTGCCGATGCGGAGGTCAATAACGCCGGTAAAGGCACCCCAATCCTCAACGGCATAACCTCCCTTGTGAAGATGGGCGAGATGGCGGTGCACATGAACCGCCTGATGGATGGCGCCTTTGTAAGCAAACGTCTCTCCAACGCCCCACCCTCATTGGCACAACTTGACGAGATCAGGCGTTATTACGGTGATGTCTACCGTTCAGTGGGAGCGGCAACCATCAATAAGACGAAATGAACTTGCGATTTGCGGACGCGGATATTTTCGTTGTTGGGGTCGAGGTCACCGGGTATTGCGAAGAGATCGAAGATTCAACACATGGGGCTCTCATTTGGCTTCACGAGTGCAAGTCCAGGGTCCGCGGTAATTTCGTACGCAGAGTCGGTTCATTCGCATTCGCTGGCACAGCGAGACAGATTGCCGTTAACCTTGAGGATTCGGCAAGATTGATACCGAATGAGCTCTGGGAAGTCAGAGGAGTGGGAAATGTTTCGGCTCTCATCGATGTCTATGCCAAGCATCAACTCCAAGCTTATTCGATAGGGTGTACATGAAGGGTGCCTCATGGTCAAGTGCGTCATATGCGGTCCGCTCGCCGATTCCAACACGGCAAATCGATGAGGACCGGACAATCAAATTTTGAGTTCATAAGATTTTCTCAACCCAGCCATAAAAAATTCTATGACCGCTAGAAGAATCGTACGAATCAATCGCAGGCTTATCCTAAAAGCCATGGCCGTTTCAGTCTGTCCACATAACTTGCTGGCGAACGAGGCTTTTCCATCCCGCAATATACGGCTGATCGTGCCCTTTGCGGCAGGAGGTGGCACTGACACCCTTGCACGATTGCTCGCCGCCGGGATGTCGACACGTCTGGGCCAACAGGTTGTTGTCGAGAATTTGACTGGCGCCGGTGGAGCCATAGGTGCGATGCAGGTAGCGCGGGCGACACCGGATGGACACACCTTGATGATAGGAACTCCGGGATCTATTCTGAGCAATTCGGCCATGCATCCAGACTTGAAGTACAGTGCACAAAATGATTTCATCCCGATCTCAAAGTTCTCAGATAGCCCTGTGGTTCTGATTGCCAATAAGGATGTGCCATGGACGTCAGCGCAGGAATTTTTGGCCGCCGCTCGTTCCAAGCCGGGCAGTATCAATTACGGAAGTGCCGGTCAAGGTTCGATCGAACACCTAAGTACTGAGATGTTTCAGTTGTTGACTAAAGTCCAGATGCAGCATGTTCCCTATCGTGGAACATCTCAGTCGCTGACCGACTTGCGGTCTGGCGCTATCCAGGTGATCTTTGAGAACTTGCCACCGGTCCTCAAGCTGATACAGGCCAAAGAGGTCAAGGCCTTTGCGATAGGCTCCAAAGAACGCTCAAAGTTTCTGCCAGACCTTCCAACACTTAGCGAGTCGATTGCACCCGGCTATGACTCTACCTCGTGGACGGGGTTGTTCGCGCCGACGGGTACACCAGCAGCGGTGGTATCGCGTCTAGAAAAAGTAGTGATGGAAGTCGCCAGGGATCCGAAAGTCTCGGCCACCGTGCACGAGCTCGGCGGTGAGTCAGTGGGAAGTTCGGCCGAGGAACTTAAGACCTTTCTGCTTCAACTCAGGCCTGTCGTAGAGCAGATTTTTAAATCATCTGGTACTAAGAACTGATGAAACTAATCTGCACTGGCATATCGTGTTAAATGCTCAAAACAGATTCATCGCGTGAACAGGAAATATTTGACATTGTCGTGGCTGGATGCGACGTACTCACTTTATGAGCAGTTATAGTCTTAGCACAGTCTAAATGTTAGGCAACAATCATTTATATACTATAAACAATTGTTTTTACATTAGTTTAGAGTTCCATCCATAAAGGTATCGTCTTCTTCAAAGAAAAGAGAACATTGGTCTTCAAAGGTCTGTGGGTGGTTAGACCTCCACTAAGGCCAATACACAGCTCCCCCAAATCTCATAAAAATCTAATACAAAGATCCAACATGACTAAATCCTCAAGCACTCCTGCAGATCTTGATCCAGAATTGATCATCGATAACGTCGGTTTTATTCGCATTCTGACATTGAACCGCCCCGAGAGGCGCAACGCCTTATCGGAGTCTTTGAAGTACAAAATCATCCATGAATTCTTGAACACCCAAGAAGACGATTCAGTCCGTGTGATTGTGCTCACTGGCTCAGGTGAGTCGGCCTTTTGTTCAGGGGCCGATCTAAAAGACATGCGAGACAATGATAACCAGGGTGTTCAATTTCGCTCCCCCATGAACCGTTTTGAGCGAAACATTTTTGAAGTGGTGCTTGAGAGTAAAAAACCGACCATCGCAGCCTTGAATGGTAGCGCCGTCGCTGGCGGCTTCGAATTGGCACTTGCTTGTGATTTGAGAGTGTCCCATGACAAAGCTCTTTTTGGTTTACCTGAGACCAAGATTGGAATGGGGGCCAACTTTGGTTCGGTCTTGCTCCCCAGACTGATCCCCGTCACCAAAGCGCTTGAGATGCTAATGACGGGCGAGTACATCGACGGCCATGAGGCCAAGAGTTTAGGGTTACTTAATCGATTGGTCGATCAACATGAAGTTCTTCCCACCGCCTTGAAACTGGCTCAGACAATCGCGGATAATGCCCCCATATCAGTGCGACGAGTGAAAGCTGTTGCCTTGAAGGGTCTGAACCTTCCCGTTCACGAAGCCCTTCGCCAAGACCCCGGGGCCAATCCTTATTTAAGCGAGGACCGCAAAGAAGGGATCAAAGCACGCCTTGAAAAACGAAAGCCCGTGTGGCAAAACCGCTGATCAGTTTAACCCCCCTCAAGAAAGAAGACCTCCCATGAGCCAATATCCTAAAGTCATGATCACCGATGAAACACTGCGTGATGGACTACAAATCGAACGTGAAGGTGTGACGATCGAGGAAAAACTCGAGCTCCTAGGGATGATGGTGGATGCCGGTTTAAAGCGAATGGTGATCGGGGCCTTTGTGAATGCAAAGTGGAGCCCACAAATGGGAGACACCGCAGAACTGGTGAAACGACTCAAACCCGTTGATGGTGTGGCCTTTTACGCTTTGGCGCTTAACGACAGAGGTCGCGAGATCAGAAAAGAGTACTCCCCTCCCCTCACCATCGAGAGCATCCCGACCACCCATTTGCACATGTGTGAAGCCTTCATTAAAAGAAACACCAACAAAACGCTGGAAGACCAAGAACGGTTTTGGCACTCCCCGATTGACAAAATGGCGGGTAAGGGTCCAATAGACAGCGCCATTGGACTCAGCGCCGGTTATGGCTCCAATTGGTCTGGCAAATTTACCCACGAAGCCCGTATGGAAAACTTGGCGCGTCAATACCAAGCCTGGGAAGCCATCGGTGCCAGGGTCAAACGAATTGATATGGCTGATCCTATGGCATGGAATACTCCCCTAGAAGCGGCCAAGGACATTGAGGGCATCAAAAAACGCTTTCCAAGTATCAACGTCTTTCACCTGCATTTTCACAACGCCAGAAGTATGGCGATGCTCTCCATGTTTGAGGCTCTCAAACTATTGGACACAAGCGACACCTTGATTGCTGACACGGCCATTGGCGGCATAGGAGGGTGTCCTTACTGCGGTAATGGCCAAGCCACCGGTATGATCCCCACAGAAGATTTTGTGCATTTACTCGACGACTTGGGCATTCCCACAGGAATCGATCTGGGTAAACTTATTGACACCCATCACCGACTTGTCGGTATTTTGGGTCGTCCCTTGCACTCACAAGTCGCATTGAATGGGGGATTCCCAAAAGCGGGCCATTTTTATCCCTCCGATGTGCCTGCTGTCTACACCTTCAAAGAAGCACAACATTTTCGGCTTGGCAAAAGTGTTTACGAAGGTAATCCAACACCTTGGATCAAGGCATAAACACTATAACTTAAGGCGCCTGGTACTCTTTGGCAGAACCTTCTGCCAACATCGATTGGATGACGCTCTCAGCCAACCCCGCCTCTTTCAATATCTCCACCGTCTGCTGCCCCAATAGGGGCGCAGGCAACCAGTCTTTTCGGTGACCACTCGAGACCTCGTTGGCGGGTCTGATGTCGAGAATTTCACCTTCGCTAGGATGTTGGCGCTTGACCAACATCCCTACATCCCTCAAGTGAGGATCTTCGATCAAACTCTCCAGTGTGTGGTATGGCGCTGCGGGAATATCGTGTTTTTTACACACATCCATCCAAAAGGCTGTGGTTTGTTTTTTCAACTCACTCGAACGCAAAGAATAGTAGTCGTGAACGTTTTTGAATCGTGCAGCGACACTACAAAACCTCTCATCATTTTTTAGATGTCCAAGTCCCATGGCCTCAAAAAGCGGGAAGACTTGGGCATCGGTATTGGCCGAGATACTGATGTAGCTATCAAGGGTTTTAGACGGCGCATAAAACTCATTCACAAGTCTTGGGTCACCCATCCCACCAATCGGTGGAACATAAGTCTGGTTGTACAAATGCTCAGTGAGCACTTGGGTAGCCATGTTCTCAAACATGGGGATTTGAATACTCTGCCCCTCGCCTCTTCTCTCTCGATTAAAAAGCGCCATGGCAATCATTTGCACCGCAATCAGTCCTCCCGTTCTATCAGCGAGGACATAGGGTAGATAGCGTGGTTCACCAAACGCTTTGGCGTTCAAGCCAGCCACACCGCTGGAGCCTTGAATAATTTGGTCATAGGCAGGAATCTCTGCATATCGCCCATCTTGACCAAACCCGAACATCCCGCAATAAATGATTTTGGGGTTGATGGCCTTGACCTCTTCATAACTCAATTTCATGCGTTCCATCGATTTCGGTCGCACATTCCAAGTCATCACATCAGCCGTTTTGATGAGTTCCACCAAAGCTTTGTAGCCACTGGGGTGTTTGAGGTCCAAGCATATCGATCTCTTGTTACGGTTCAAATGCAAAAATTTAGGGGCCATCCCAGGGGTCTTACCTCTCCCCCCGAGGTGACGACCCACGTCCCCTGCAGGACTTTCTACTTTGATCACTTGTGCACCATGATCAGCCAAGATTTGCGTACACAATGGGCCAATCACCACGGATGTTAAATCCAACACCCGAATACCAGACAACATACCTTCAGACATTTTTATTCCATCTCCATTCCAGCAGCTTTGGTCACACGTGACCACATGGCTGCATCGCTTGCTTGCAATTTTGCAAATTCCTCAGGGCTTAATAGCATCACTTGCCCTCCACTGGCCTCCTGGGCACCTCGATCGGCATTGACAGCTGCATGCATGAGAGCATTTAACTTATTCACGATTTCAGGCGGGGTCTTGGCTGGCAGATAGGCCCCGACCCAATTCGAGAGTTGGTAGTCAGGGAAACCTTGCTCCTTCATGGTCGGTAGCCCTGGCAGTATCGCCAATCGATCTTGACCCGTCACGGCCAATGCTTTGAGTTTACCCGCCTTGACCAAGGGTACTGCCGTGCTCAAATCACTCCAGCCCACACTCACTTGGCCGCCCATGATATCGGTCAAGGCCTGGGGAGCACCCTTATAAGGAATATGAACGAGCTTGGTGCCGCTCATCATCTGAAACATTTCACCGCCAATGCGACTGGGTGCATTTGCACTCGCAAAGGTGAATTTGTCAGGATTGGCTTTGGCCATTTTGACAAACTCTTGCACTGAGTTGGCTGGGAAAGAGGGAGCCGTGACGAATATAAAGACATTGAAATGAAGGGATGTGACTGGCGCAAAGTCGTTGACCGGATCGTAGGGCAAAGTTTTAAAAAGACTTGGATTTGCCGATTGAGTGGTTCCAGTGGTCAAGAGAACCGTATAGCCATCAGCGGGTGCTTTGGCCACCAATTCACAGGCAATGAAGCCGTTGGCCCCACCCCGGTTGTCCACAATCACGGGTTGACCGTTGAGTTTTGTCATTTGATTAGCGACCAATCGCGCCACTTGATCAGTCGCACTTCCAGCGGGAAATGCGACAATAAATTTGATGGGTTTGTTGGGATAGCTGGACACTTGAGCAAATAGGGGAGCTTGCACAAGCACCACCCATAGGACAAGACAATTGAACCATCGCATTTTGAAATTGAACTTCATCTTTCTCTCCAAATGAAGAAACGTTGGAGTCAAAAGCTTAACAGATGAAAGTCCATGCAAAGCCCATTGAGTCCTTGTTAAGCCACCTCGATTTTTAATGCGACGCCCAAAAGCCTAGGGTTTCCACCAATCCTTCGTGGACATAAAAAATACCTCAACCCGATTTAATCCCCCAAAGATCTCCATTTCGACTACCCGATAGAAATTCGGCCAGTTGTGTGAATAGATTGGTGAAAATGCTTGGATCAAATGAATATTAACCATTGCATGAATTTTTTTGGACTTTTCATATAAATCTCAAGCATCTTGTGTAGACAAGACTTTCACCATGTGGTTTACCCTTGCGACTCATTTCAATCCATCCGACCACGCATAAAATACACGAAGACATTCTCACCCTAACACCATGTACCCGACACCTCTTCTATATTCAGCAGTCACAAAAGAAATGACCCCCTCATTCAATCACAATCACAGTCGCATTCTTAACGTCAATCACGCAACTGGTTTTGGACAAGTCTTAGCCCTTGGGATGCTGATGTTCATGGGACTGATGGGTTACACCCCAGAGTCCAAGGCAGACTATCCGGAGCGCCCCATCAAATTGATTGTGCCTTACGCACCGGGAGGATCCTCCGATATTGTGGGACGGCAAGTAGCACAATTCTTGACCCAAGAGATTGGACAATCCATCGTGGTTGAAAACGTCGGAGGTGGTGGTGGATCCATTGGAGTGCAACGGGTGGCTACTGCAGTGCCTGACGGCTACACACTGCTACTCGGGGCCAACTCAGAACTCATCATCAATAAGCTCCTCAAGCCAGAACTGCCCTACGAGGTGAGTAAAGATTTTCGCGCCTTGGCCTCCATTGGCGTAGGGCCTATCGTCGTCATCGGAAAGAAAAATTTAGCCGCGAACACCTTTGATGAAGTCCTGAGCTTGGCCAAGTCCACTTCAGGAGGCTTGAGTTTTGGGTCCTCTGGAAGTGGAACCATTCAACATTTGGTGGGTGAATTCATTAAACTCAAGGCCAAAGTTGACATGACTCACGTACCCTATAAAGGCGCTGGCCCCCTTGCAGCAGATGTCGCCGGCAACCAAATTGATCTTGGTATTGTCACTTTGGCTGCGGCCAAGCCCTTGATCGAATCTGGTAAGGTGAAGGTCTTTGTTGTGAGCTCAGACACGCGAAGTGAATTTTCACCCAACATTCCTGCCATGTCAGAAACACCGGTATTGGCCAACACCACGATTGAGACATGGTATGGAGTTTTTGCACCGATCAAGACACCTAGTGCGATCACCACAGCACTGGAGAAAAAACTCCAACTGGTGGTTGACAATCCAGAGTTGAGCAAAAATTTAGCTCTTCAAGCCATCAGCACCAACCACAAGTCGGCCAAAGAATTGCAAACCTATTTGAATAAAGAAAATGAAAAATTCAAAAGCATTATTCAAGAAGCCCATATCAATATTCAATGAATTTCAAGCTTTCATGTTTTTACTTCTTAACAAAAGCATTGCAACCTAAACTTTCATTTCCACCCTTTAATTCAACCTCACTCCCCGCCCATGACTCCAAATAGACCACTTCAAGGCGTCAACGTCATTGAGCTCGGGCACACCGTAGCTGCGCCCTATGCGGGAATGATCTTGGCTCAATTGGGCGCCAACGTCATCAAGGTTGAAAACCCTCCAACAGGTGACTATACCCGGGGCATGCCCCCCTTCAGATCGGACGGTGTATCCGCAGTTTATCAAGCGCTCAATCGCGGCAAGAAAAGCATCTTGCTCAACTTGAAAGACCCCAAGGACTATCAAGAACTAAGAGAGCTCTTGCGCTCAAAAGCAGATGTTCTCATTCACAACCTGAAATTTGGCGCCATGCAAGAGTTGGGACTTGATGCACAGACACTTTTGAAGGCAAACCCCTCTTTAATTTACTGTAACGTGGGAGCCTATGGTCATACGGGACCGATGAAGAGTTTGCCTGGCTACGATCCCTTGATGCAAGCCTACTCTGGACTCATGAGTATCATGGGCGAAGAGGGTCGCCCGCCTATCCGTGTGGGCGTCTCCATTACCGATCAAGCTGCAGGGATGTGGACCGTCATTGGTATTCAAGCTGCTCTTAAAGAACGAGAAAAAACGCACATGGGCTGTGTCGTCGACACCTCTTTATTTGAAACGGCATTAGCTTGGATGAGCGTGCAGTTTGCGTCCTATGATGCCTCAGGAGAAGTCCCCAAAAAAGAGGGCTCTGGTTTGGCCATGATGACCCCTTACCAAGCTTTTTCAACCCAAGATGACTACTTGATGGTGGCAGCCGGAAACGATAATATTTTCAGAAAGCTTTGCCAAGCTTTGGGGGAGCCCGCGGAGTTAATGCAAGATCTTTATGC
>Ga0164296_1003474_pt1 | contig 14860 bp, 18 predicted proteins | sample GEODES057metaG_FD_113533 | JGI IMG/M metagenome (GOLD analysis project Ga0164296, IMG submission 113533) | Dystrophic lake water microbial communities from Trout Bog Lake, Wisconsin, USA - GEODES057 metaG | ecosystem: Environmental > Aquatic > Freshwater > Lake | place: USA: Trout Bog Lake... | reverse complement strand
TACCACCCTGAATGAGGTATTCTCTGAGCCTCCAATATCTTGCGTGTATTTATTTAGCATAGTTTTTTTGGTAAAAGTAATCATATTAAACAATTATTTCCGCCAAACAGGTTAGTAGTTACCCTATTTTATCTGTTATTTTCAAAATTGATTTATCCAAAGCAACTATCTCCAAACAACCAAAATATTTATGATTAGCGATAAAACTGTTTATCTTATCGTTGATTTCGTCCTGCAATACAGCAAGTTCTTTATCAATTTCATGAAGTAGTTTCAAATGTCCTTCGTGAGACATTTCAATTAATTCGCTATCAATTACTGACATAACGACAGTATTTTAGTTAGGTTCACTTAACCCGACAGTCATTCTTAGTTTTGTGTTCATATTTTTTAAATATTTAATTTTTTCTTTAACATAGTGGCTAATCTACAAAGTAAGTGCTATACAACCGCTTCTTTACGTGATGCAAGGCCGTTTGTTCGTTATATATCTTCGCTCCTGTATTGATATCTATCCTATTGAGCAGCGGCTTTAAAAGAGCTGTCCTGTTCTCAGATATATACTCCACAATTGCACGTTCAATATCTGCTTCGGTAAACGTCTCCTCTCCTTGCTTTATCTTAGAGTCGTCATTATCAATGAACAGGTAAAATCGTTTCTTGTCCTCATCGAAGTATTTGTGGTTGACAATCTTTTCGGCTAGCGCAAACAACTCTGTTTTATCCTGAAACTTTTGTTCGTGCCGGGAAACTGAGTCATTGGTTTTGTGCAATCGCACAAATGAAGTATTACCGAACAACTTTGGCTGCGCTACCTTACCCACGCTCTGGTAATGCAGTATGAGGTCAATGGAAAGATGGCGCACGGTCGCCAGCGCACCTATAAGGTCGGACTTTATAGAGTCACTGATATACTTGCTCGGGTCCTCACACAGTAGCGCGCCATCGCGATATACCGACAGTATGTGCGATAGTGTATTGGCAAGGTCATCAAGGCCCATCCTACGCCCATCGTCAAATATGGGCCGTATCCTGCGTATCTCGCAGATATTGGAATAAGTAAAGCGCGGCAGGTCCTTTATGGCTATTGCCGGTATGCGCCTGTGTGGGTTATCGAAAAACCAAAAGTCTTCAAATTCATCATTTGCATCCAATATCAGTACCTTCCGGGGCATACGACCAGTAGCAGGGTTGCCGCGAACAATCCCATCCAGCATTTTTATAGTAGTTACGGTCTTTCCGCAGCCCTTTATACCACATGCCGCTATAACCTTAGATTCTCTACCCATGGTGTGATGTGTATGTGTTTACATTTTATTTCTTGGACCTATTCCTTGTCGGCTTAGCTGGTGTCGAGCCGGTAGGCTTGTGCGATGGCCTGATAACGCGAGTATTCCCTTTAGTACTCCTCTTTTCGGGTTTAGCCTCTGTTATCTCATGCACCACGGGTGATGGCTCGTCCACTATCGCCATTACGTTACCTGATGGCTCGGCGTAATTATGCCTGCTGCCGAAGTCAGCATCTTCCCTCACCTCTTCTGCCAACGGTATATTCTCGTTTGCAAAGTCCGGTGGTGGAGGTGGCGGGGAGTAAGTATTCGATTGCGGTGGCGGTGCCTGCTGTTGTGGTTGTGGCTGATTCTGCGCGGCCATTTTATTTTGTGTCCTCCACTGTTCTGTGAGGTCCTTCAGCTGGTTTATCATTTCCTTGCGCTGCTTGAACAGCCCGGCAAATTGTATGGCCTTCATAGAGGCATCCTTAGCCACAAGGTATATCAACATCTGCTCATCCGTTGCGCCGATACCCTTCTTTTCAAGCACGCGTTCCAGAACAGGAGTTACTTCTTTTTTGAATTCTTCGGACACAGTAAATGTATCACCTACCTGCTCATTGTATACAGCCATCCACTGCGACATGGGAACAATGTTTGTACCTATCTGCACAGGCAGGCTCAGGTCAATGTGACCATCCCTTGTTAATTTAGACAGTTTTTTTTCTCCCACCTTCACGCCATTATTGGCAAGCTGGTGCAAGAATTCATAACCATTAATGGCCATAGCCGCAGCCTGCTTTGCTGCATTTGACTTCTCTTTAGGAGGCAGCTCAGTCATTTGCGGGTTTATGGGCTTCTGTGGCTGCTTAGGGGCTTCAACTACAGGTTCGCTCTGTGTACTCGCAGCTATTGGCGGTGGCGTGAATACAGGCTCAGGGATAGGCGTATTAGCATCCTTTGCATTTATAGTTGCCCCGGACTTTGCGTAGCTTTTAACATTCACAGCATCACCCAGCGGGTCAAATGCTTGGCGTTCCACCGGAGGCTCTTTGATTTCCTCCGCGTGCGCATTTACCGCATCCTGCCTGCCATCTATACCTTGTTCAACAAATTCCGCGTCATTATTTGTCGCTTTCATCATAATAATTTATGTGTGTTGTGAAGTGATAAAATTTACTTTGTTTGTTTCTGAATAACTTTCATGGCAATGTCCAGCTCTTTAAATTTCTGCTGGTGGTAGGCATCTTCTTTGTCTACGCGCTTCTTTACCATCTCTTTGTGGTATTTCTGTACAAGGCTTACACCTTTCTTGACAGCAATGGCTATATCATTGGTGGAAAGGTCATTAAAAGCATCGCAGCAATAATAGCATATGAACTTTAATGCCATTACTCGTTTTTGGTTTTTATCTGATGTATCTATAACCCGAGTTGCCTGTATGTTCAACTTTTGACAAACAGCGTCGATTACAGCCTTTACCTTTTGAGAGGATACGTTTTGCTTACGTGCAGAGTATAAAATGTTCGCGGTATTATCTTCACCAAAGACCTCTACCGTTTTATACAACTCCGTAACTAACTTTTTTTGCTTATTCGTGGTGTGTGTGGACATGTTGAATAAAGATAGTGCAAGATAAAAAAATATTCTTAAAATAAAAAGCGGTAATGCCTTAAAATTCATTTTATTATTTGAATTTTCCGCATTTTTTCTACATTCTATATTTCAAACAGGCTATGAAGTAGTTTGATTTAATATTATCTTTGGATTGTGTGTGTTGATAGGTGTAAAGAAGGAAAGCCCGGCAATTGCTGGGCTTTCCTGATTCTACTATGTACCGAATGAAGTATCTTTTACCACATACCACCATCCATGCTTGCGGTGCAGGCTTGCTCCGGTGGTTGCTGCGCATTTGATGTCGCTATTGAAATCTTTCCCATCTGCTGGTTTATCTTATCGAGCTGACGTTGCATGTCGTAATTATAGACTTTGTCTTCCTTCAGCTTATACCTGTAATAGTATATTGTCGAGTACAGGCCGACTGCGCCCAGAACCATAAACGTAACTTCGAGCCAGTTGATGCCTTTCAGGAATTCCAGTGTATTGCTGGCCCCGCCGGTAGATGGGACTGCGGCTACTGGTGCGGCAGGTGAAGGATATGCGGGTGCCGGAGCCATTACCGGCGGCGGTGCGGGTGCCGGAGCTGCTGTTTGTTGCGGCATAATTGGTGCATTTGTTATCGCGTTCTCCTCCATATTCATTATATATTTTAACCTGATATCGGGATGCCGTCCCATCCGTTACTTGTAGCAAAGTTTATGATAAAGGTATTTGTCTTTCCCTCCATCATACTCACGTTGAAGTTATTCTTTGCGAGCCAACCCTTTGCCATATTGGCCTTATTTTCAAGCTTACCCTCTTCAAACGACTTCATCACCTTCATTGCCTCACAAAGAGGGACTTCCAGCTGTGGGGCCTCTTCCTGCTCCACGTTGCTTACATCGGTATTCTTGACAGCATCAAATCCTGCCGTCTGCGCCGATGGACCAGTAGCCGAAGCTACCGGTGACTGTTCCGAAGGTGTATCAATAACAACACTTTCGCCGGGCATATTAGGAGTTGCTACTTTCACCGCATCCTTGGCATCGCTGTTCTTATTTGAACGATTAGCAAGCCTGTAAATGCCGTATGCACAAGCTAAAAGGATTACTCCTCCTATAAGTTGTTTTTTTGTAATTGTAATTGTCATCTGCATTTTATCGTGTGTGTGTGGTGATAAATTATGCTGCCGCCTTGCTGCCATCTCCTAGATACATGAACAATGCACCCGTAGCAGCTATAACGCCAAGTAACCAAAAACTACTAAGGCTAGATGCTGCTGCCGGGGCCACAGAAGTACATGTTGCCACCGCGCCGCAGGCCGTAGGTGCAGCCCCGCCGCCACCTCCGCCACCTCCATAAGAAGGGGATAATGTGCAGATTGCAGGGGGTGTTACCGTAGTAGTACATACCTTGGTACTGGCTACCACACCGCACGATGCACCGTGTATAGTACCACCGGTACATACCGAAGATGTTGATTTCTTAGTGGTACACAACGCAGTTGTTGACAGCCCTGTAGTACATACCTTCGTACTGGCTACCACGCCGCACGATGCGCCATGTATGGTACCACCACCGCCACCTGCCATAGTTTTGCCGGATGTTCCTGTTGTGGTTTTACCTGTAGTGCTGCCGCCAGTCATTGTGCCGCTGGGCATACCCACAACGCCACCACCTGTTGAAGTCTTTGTAGTCTTTGTGGATGCCGTTACAACACCAGTGGTGCCGGCGGTGCTTGCGGCAGATACAACACCACCAGACCTGCTTGCGCTGCCACCAGCAGAAGCCCCAGCCATGGATGCACCTGACTTGGCGGTAGTTGTGGTTGTTGAGGCTGCACCACCACCCCTTGTTGCGCTACCACCCCCAACTGCGCCACCCGGCAATGCGCCTGTTGCGTTTGCAAATCCTCCGTCAAATGCTTCCAGCGGTGGGTTCAATAAAGAATGTATATTCATGTTGCCGTTTTTTTTATAAGCTAATTAAAATGCCTTTGCGGTACCTCCAGCCGATACCGCACCTTTAGTAAATATGAACCCGGTTAGGTAGATAACAGCCACAGCCGTGAATGCACCATATAACCACTTGCCGAAACTCGTTTTATTGTTCGGCATAGGGGGAATAAGATTAGCAGCCTCCTTTGTGGCCGAATCTGTTACGCAAACGCTACTTGACGAATTATCCATTTTGTAAACCTTGTTGAATGATACTCAAAGCCTGCTCCGGTGTAACCACGGTAGCATCTATTTTTTTATTTTTAGCATACTCGTAATACATGAAACCTCCATATCCTACTACTGTAGCTACAGCAAATATAAACAATATAATATGTAATGCCTTATTTTTTTTACTATCGTCAGCCATAAAATAACTTCGTTTATATTTGAATACCTCCTATGCAAACAGTTGTAGGTATGCAACAAGCAGGCGTAGTTGCGGATGAGTTTATCTGCCCCATAGGGAATAACTCCCTTGTGGCTGCTATCCTATCTCCTACGCCACCAGCTAAATAAGCCTTCGCTGTTTGTGTTGAGTACCCTGCATTCACCATTTTGGTAATCTGGTCCTCCGGTGAGGTAGCGGTGAATACACCAGCACTAACATACCTGTCATTATCAGTAAGATTAGATACATAATCCGCCATGAACGCAGGGAAATTGTCATACTTTTTAAAGTACGCCTTTGTTGACACTGTTCTGCCATTTTGCACCTCTGTAGTATCCATTAATACCCCATCGTTTGCATCGCCTTTTATACCACCATAGTTATTTGCCTCTTGTGATAACCCGGATGTTCCGTTAGCACTCTCTACAGACAACTGACCCACGACCGCAGCAAAATATAGCCCGGTATTGGTTATGGCGGAAACAATATCAGCACCGTGCTGTTGTACGAATGTAGTTATCAGACTTTTGGTATAGGCAGATGCACCCATGTTCTATAGTAAATGTTTAATAAGCCTTGTTGTCTTCGGGCAATATGCCTGTAGTACAGCGCAGGCGAAAAGGCCAATTACGGCCCCGGATATAACGTCATCGACAGTGGCATCATCTTTGTGTATATTACCGCATATCGCAGCCCCAACGACTGCTCCTGCTGCAAAAAATGATGCTTCTCTTTCTAATTCGCGTTCCTTTGCCCTGCGCTTAAAATATTCTAGTAACATTGTGTGTGTGATTCGTGTGTGTGAATATTGTGCGTATTGGTGTCTTACAGGCCATTCTTAGCCTTAGCTTGATACTGGCTTACCATATTGAATATGGTCGAATTTAAAGATGTTCCCGCTATCTCAGAAGCTATCTCATTTGTAGCCGCACCTATTCTATTAGTAAGCGATTTCTGCGTACCAATATCTGCTTTCACAAATGTGGCATCACGGGAGCCATTCGGCATGTACATAGGTAAGTCATTCAACCACCAAGTACCCCATGAAGCAAATCCGGGGTCGCTCTCTATCGCAGCAAGCAACTTACTCGCAGATTGGGCATCTTCTGCATTGAGCGCATATTGGCCCATATTCCCTAATGCACCAACACCGCTGGATGGAACACCACTAAAGGTAGGAACTACAGCACACGCGGGATTTGTTACCGCCGCAGGAGCTGCAACAGCCGCTGATGGTTTGGTAATAAAGTATATCACCGTAGATATGACCGCTAATATAGCCGCACCTATACCTACCTTCTCCCCTGTTGACATTCCAGCACCCGCAGTTGCAGTATCCATAAACTTAGTTTTTATTTATGTAAAAGTAAAATAATCAATTCAAAAATAAAAATTATTTGCTACTTATTTTGGTAACTCTTGTCGTGTTGGGACAAACACTTGCGCCGAAGTGTTATTAACTAATTGCAAATCTATAAATAATTATTGAATTTTACACATTCTTTTTTGTCTTTTTATTTGCATCGACAGCAATGTAGCTAATCAAACATCCCTAATGTCCGAAACGAAATCAAAGATTCGGTCGAATAATCTCCTGATATTGGGTACATGGATGGCGGGTATCGGTTCAATTTTCCTTTCCTTTGTTGAAGTCGGTAAGCACTTTCACTCACTCCTGAAAATCGGGTTTGGGTGGGTTCTTTCAATTCAATTGATGACCCTTGTTTTCGTTTCTCTGCTCTCTTTCTTAGCAGGGGCTGCATTAGTTGTAATAATACAGCATACAATAAAACCCCAAACAAAAGACAAATAGCGATTATCCAATCAACCGTTGATGGTGTCCAAGGAATAGTGGTAGTAGCTTCCATACGTTTTTTACGTTTTATCACATTAGTAAAATAAATTGTTTGAATAGCCTTTGGTGGTTATATTTGTTGTATGAATACTTCAGTTTCAGTTGCTGGTGGGCTTATAAAAGCCTCAGCGACCGTTACCGATAAGCAGTTTTTGACGTTCATGTTCTTCGCGGGACTAATAACGTCAATCACCTGCTTGGTAATGTTATCGCAAAATCCAAATTGAATTTGGTGATGCGGGAGTAACTGCATCTTGTTTCAAAACAAGGCAAAAAATCTCCGAAGATACTCCCCGCAACCCGCGTTGCGGGGTTTGCTTTTTATAACCATTCAAAGAACTATTCAAACAATTCACCTTTCTTACATTACAAATAAATTGTTTGAATAGTTCTTGATGGTTATATTTGTATCGGTTTATCGATAAACCATATTCAGTTCACCTATTAAATTGAACAATATGGTCATAAAAACTAACAACCAACAACAGGGTATTACGATTACCCTTTCGATTGGCGAAGTCCTGATAGGAATAAAAGCGATTGCAATAGCAACGCTCATAGTTTCTAACCTATTCAAGACTGCGAAAAAATAAACCAATAGAAACTAAAAAGCAAAAGCATTCCGCAATGTCACCCGCAGCTCCGTAGTTGCGGGTTTTGCTTTTTAGTTACCATTCAAAGAACTATTCAAACAATTGTAATGTTATTTATGATTTAAAGTATATTTTATGCTTTAATTTAGTCCCATGTGAACAAGAGTTACCCTTATTTTTTACCGAAGTAGTTGATGCCTGCAATACTGAGAGCTACAGCAACACCTGTCAGGATAACTTTACCAAATATTCCTCCCTTCTTTTCTTCACCACCTGCTGCGGCCACTTCACCACCTGCTGCGGCCACTTCACCACCTGCTGCGGCCTGCTCTTCAGGAGTAGGGGCGGGTGTAGCTACTACAGGTGTAGGAGTTGGTGTGGCTGGTGGTGTCACGCCATCTTTCTTTGCCTTCTTGGCTGCTGCCGCCTCTTTTAGCCTTGCTGCGTTTGCCGCATAGACATCTTTGTTTTTATGAAACTTCACAATCTTCTTGATGAGTTCATCATTCATCTCATCAATGTCGGACTGTATCTCCGCGCGAGCTTCATCGCTTTGAGCATTCGCAAGCGCACTGGTAGCGTTTGTAATACCTTCGGATATACTCGCAATTTCCTGCTTCATTTTTACACTAAGCATTTCATCCGTCAGGCCCAGCTCAGTCATTTTCTGTTGGTAAGTCATGTTTTTACGTTTGTGTGTTTGATATGAAATATACTAATTTGTTGTTTTTGCATCTTCTTCCGGCAGGTTGGATATTTTAGGTATCCTGAATGACCAGTTGTCATTCACAAATTTAGTAGCCATACTGAAAAAGAATATCCCAAAGATAAAGCCAGCAAGGTATTTAACAACCTTCTCCTCCGTCTTTTTAACGTTGATATGCTTAATCTGCCCTATTAATCCGTCCAGCTCTTCCATGGGTTATTTGTATTTACTTGCTACTGATGGTTTTGTTTTCTTTGCTCCTTTTTTAGCAGGAGCAGCCTTGCGCGCGGCCTGCTGCTTTTTTACTTTGCCAGCGACCTTAGCAGCTACTTCTTTTGCTTCGTCAGCATCATAGGTGCTGCCATACTGCTTTTTGTATTTATCGGCTACAGACTTGCCGGCGTATTCTTTGGCTACTTTCTTTTCGAGTCCAGCAAAGCCGATGCTGCCGCCAGAGGCAAGCTTCTTCACCTTATCCTTAGCAGGCAAAACAGAGTTGTGTAAGTTGAACGCTGCGTAATACGTATTGCTTTTATCTATAAGTCCGCGCAACTTATTCTTTACTTCATCACTGAATTCATCTCTGGCAATGCCCGATATTTTATAATCAGATGCTTCGTATTTTCTGCCGAATAACTTCTCGAATTCAGTATCAAGCGTTTTACTGTATTGCTCGTCAGCCGCTTTCATTTCCTGACTGTATTTTTCAGCCAACTTCTTATGTTCAGCTATTGACATTGCAGGGAATAGCTTTTTTGCAGCCTGTTTTATCGAGCTAGAATCGTAAATTCCGAATATACTATACTGACTGCGGCCATTACCTTTCAGCGTGAATTTTTCGTAGTATTTTTCAGGGAGTAATGCTTTGGCTATTCGCTCCTTTTCGAATGGAGCGAGTGTACCGCCGGAGGCATAATATTCCTCTTTGTTAATGCGCTTCATTTTGTAAATGATATCATCCTTCCCTTTCAATGTGGTCGGGTGATTTGCGAAATCGTAAAGCGGATTACCGTAGGTTTCTGCCTTAGCAAACTTGCCGTTCTTTAACCAAAAATTACCTATGTTAGAATAATTGTCATCAGTTACTGAATAGGTATTTTTCGGGAATTGTTTTGAAATTTCTTTCATCTTAATTACACCCGGCTGGCCAATAAATGCAATCTTTCCATTCATAGCCGTCCCACCAATCCATTCACCAACAACATTACCGAGTTTAACTTCACCGCCTAATGCCAATGTAAAAATCTCTATTGCCTTTGCTATAGCCGCCGCCTTGCGTTCCTTTTCAGATTCCGTCATGCCGCCATCTTCGTACCTATAAGCATACCCATCCGCTTTTAGTTCATTGACGAATTTATCGCGCTTTTCTTTGTTCTGAAATGTCCTTATTCCATAAAATGGGCTACCATCTGTATGCGTATCTTTCCCGTCATAAAAATTGACGGTGTATTTAGCCTTACCGATGTTATCCATTTCGTAGTACAGCTTCTTTCCAGTTTCACCACCGGCAGCGTATTGACCATCTGTGATATGTTCACGCAAAGCCATGCGCACAATATGAGGAAGTTCACGATAACTATACATTTTAGCAACGCGCTCAAATGTCATAGGTGCATCTGTTTCGTACTTATCAAACTTGGCTGTTTTAAATTTATCAGCATGGTCGGCTAAGAAATGTGTCCTTTGCTCTACAGTCCACGCCTCCCATATCTCATCATCCATTTTATCCTCGTAGTTGTTAGGGATAGAGCCACCAGCAGCATACCGGATTGTCTTGTAACGCTTGCCATTTATATCCAAATCGCCATGCAACCACCTTACGAGGTCATTATAGAGTTCCATGCCATCGCTGTCTTTGAACTGACCAACATGATAGGCGTACCTCGCATCTGGATTATGGTCAGGCGAAGACATGTAAAAATGGGTCGAGTCAATCTTAGTCAACAGTTTAGGGTATCCGTCAAGATGAACTTCTACACTCTCCGCAGTTTCTCCACCGGACTCATACTTTCCAGACTCCTTAGCTTCCTTTGATTCAGAAAGTGCTATACCTAATGCCTGTCCACGGGATGTTATTTTTTTTCCTTGCTCATCATACAACCATCCATTTCTAAAATCGTTCATTACTACAAAAAATGGGTCTTTCGGCTGTAATTTACCCCCCTTCTTGAAGTAGGCAGCGCGCTCTTCGCAGTCGCCTTTAGCCTCTTCATATGTATCAAAAACCTTCGGCACAAATCCTTCGGGGTAATCCCAGTATTTATAAGAAACGACATAACCTCTGCCTTTGTCGTAAGAATATACACTGAACTTCAGCCTGCCCGTAACAGCAGCAGGTAGTGACAATTTCTTTTCACCTACACGCGACCATTTTATTTTTACTTCGCCACCCCCGGCAGCACCGCCATCCGCAAAATGAGTTGCACCAACACTTCGAGATTGCATATCTTTTTTACCCAGCACTATTGATGCCCCATCGACAATCAACTTATTCAGGTTTTCTATTGAGTATGTTTCATCTCCATGCTCCTGAAGTATCAATATCATCTGATGGCGGACCTTTTCAATGGTGTCGTATTTAAGGCCTTCTTCGTACCCAATATCAAATATTCGACCACCAATGTAGCCGCTGGAAATGTGGTTTTGAATAGCATATAACATGCTTTCAGATGTGCTGAGTGACCCACCATCAGCGTACGTCTTTATAGCCCACTTGTCGCCAATAGCTTCTACGCGCAGGCCTTTCTTGTCCTTGATGTAGTTGTTGGCCTCATCTTCTGTATCCTTTACTACAACAATCATTCCGGCAGGTATATCGGTATCTCTTGCATTTTCTACAGGGTATACGCGGCCACCTTTCTCAAATAAGTTTTTTACTTTTTCCTCAATTTTATTTTCATCCCACAGCTTTTGTACGGTGTCCTTGTCAATATCCTTCACCATAGCATCGAATGAATCGAATACTATCTTACCGTCTGATTTAACGGTAGCAACCCAATAATTTTCAGGGATAGTGCGGATAGTGCCGACAATACCAGAAACTGGCTTTTCAAATTTCTCAAAAATAAATTTCCAGTCCTTATGATTAGCTGACATTGTTTGAATATTAAGATGTAAATTTAATAAAAATATGGTTAATACAAGCCGATGCCTTTAATTTTCATTCCGCCATTGCCATCTTCATCGTATATCTGGATGCTACGGTACATTTCCCAATCCTTCTCAGTTGGCAGGGTATTCATAGGAACCCACCGGTTAGCTACCATTTTGTAATAAAACGGTTCCGGGTTGAAATTCTCTCTCAGGTAGGCATCGTACATGTTAGATAGTTCCATCTTGGAAGGCATAGCAGATTCATCACGGCTGTATTCATCGGTTATCATCTGCAACCATTGGTGGTACGTCTTCGGTTTTGGCCTTTCGGTTTCACCGCCCTCTTCAAAGCGAAGATACATGCCCGTGCTTTTCTCTATGAAAGGAACCAGCATATCATCATAATATCCATCACCTTGCGCCACAACCTTATACTCCGAGCCTTTACGTATCCTGCCTATTTCTATGTCATAAGTATCATTGGCATTGAGGACTATCTTTATGTAATTGGCTTTAGGATTTTTAATTTTAAATACAAGGCCACGCGGTATGGCAAAGAAGTCGTACGCACCAGTCATTGCGTGTAGCTTATTGCGACCGCCGAGCTGGTCCAGTATTTCCTTGGCAATTTCTTGGTCTCTGGTGAGAGCCGCGCCGCCTTCTGCATATTCCCTTTCCTTCACCTTAAACACCTTCCCGGTCTTTTTATGCCTGAATGGTTTTTCTGTAGTCAGATTACCACCATCAACACTTTCGAAGTCCCATACATTCCATGAGTCGCCAGTAAGCTTTTGAAGCTGGGTAGATAATGGATTGGTGTTGCTGATTTCAAGTATAGTGGTGTCGTCGTCATCTATCGGAACCTCTCCGCCGTTTTCAGCCTTCCTGAATGGGGCCGAAAATCTTATCTTCTCAAGACCACCAAGAGCATCGAAATCTTCACTTGAAATAACATACTCCTTACCATTCACCTTAATCTTTGATTCACCGGAATTTCCAGTACCCCGGTATGTTACCTTACGGGCATCTACAAGTTCCACAGTATTTGAAGGTAAATCAGATAGGGGTACTATACCGCCTTTAGCGTAGATAAATTCATGCTTACCAAAATCATGTGCTTTCAAGGCCGAATCAAATTTATGCTCAATGCTGTCCGCGTATTTTGCAGCAGCACCGCCAAGCAAACGAAGTCCGTCTATGGCTTCCTTCACATGAGCAATCCACGATTGATAATTATCGTAGTCCAGCTTATTTTGATTGGCTGACCGAGCAAATGCCTGTATAACATCCTTGACGGCATTAACGCGGCTCAGGAAGTCCTTGTACGCTATTTTATTTGCTTTTGTCTTTTCAATCAAAACCTCTTCTTCTTTATTTCCGGGAGCGAACAAACCCTCAAAGTCAAAGTTAGCCATTTCGGCATCCTGCGGGAAAGCCTGCTCAACCAAAGGGAGTATCTTAGCTTTCAATTCAGGGTACAGCTTTTTGTACTGCTCTTGCCTGTCTGATTTAGTCTTTGTAATCTGGTCCGCTAACTCCATGGCATACATTCGCGATACACCGTCTATGTCGGAGTATTCGAATGTTTTATCTTCTTTTTTTGCTTTCAGAATGTGGATAGCCTTGTCGGCGTATTGCTTTATGAGGTCATCGGACACTTCTCCTCCATCAGCAAACCGCAAATGCGCCAGCTTATCAACAACTGCATGACCAGCCTTTGAAGCATATTTTTCAACCTTGCTAACTGTTTTTTTAACAGCAGCTACGTTCTTTTTTGAAGCTACTTTTTTATACACTTTCTTAGCAGACTTGCCAACTTTTGACAAGTCTTTCTTTGCCTCTTTTGTGTATTTTGTATACTTGGATGCTATTGCTGACATTGTGAGTTTGTTTTGCGATTAATGAAGCTTACTTTGCGTATGAAGAAAGGTGGTCGTAGTGCTTATGGCCTTTCTCCAAAAGAGAACAGTCAATGATATCATCTTCTGTTTTCTTTGGGTACATCTTTAAAAAATTGCGCTTTGCCTCTTCTTCATCAACGGCCTTTATGGCCTGTGCGCCTGTAGTGCCATATTCTGATTTCTGCATGAACGTTACCATATAAATTGGCTTCTTTGTTGCACCACCAGCAGCATACTCAACAGAAGATATGATGTCTTTTATGACACCTGAAGGTATTGAAAATTCACCAGACATTGTTTTGCACCACCTCGCAACTGCATCTTCGTCTGTGATTGATATTTTAGACTCCCTCCATTCTTCGCGAATTTGCTGTTCATCTTTTTTACTCAGTCCGCTTGTATATACAGTCGTTGTTTTACCACCAGCAGCATATCCCCTTAACTTAGCCTCCACGGGTTCTTTGAATGAAAACTTTTTAAGCATACCAGAACCATATGCCTCGGATATTTCTTTCTTAGCTTGCGCTAATGCCTGCTCTTTGTCCTTAGCTGGTATGGTCATACTATTCTGAAATCCATGCGTACCATGATTGAAGTTATACACTACGGTGTACTTGCCGGCAAGGTCGCCACCTGCGGCATATCTCTTACCGCCAGACAACTCCAACGCAAGCGGGTCTATATTACCCGGTATGCTCTCGGGATGGATGCGCAAGCCAATTTCATAAACATGGTTGTCTATGAATGTTGTATTCATTCGTTTTGTGGTCAGGTAAGCATGTATAGCTATCATCTTCACATCCTCTACAGCGCGCTCGAAAACAGCTTTTAAAACAAACCCATCCTGAACCGCTTCTTTCTCCTTAGCAAATACAGAGTCGCAGAATATCGCAGCCCATTTACAAGTTTCCTTCATTTTTGTTTTCATCAGGCCATCGTCATCAATGTTGATTTCATTGATGACGCGCGTGAATTCCTTAACAGCAAGGCCGCATATGTCGAAGTTCTTGGTCATGTAGCCAAACACTTCTATATTCTCACCACTACCAAAATGCGCCGGCACTTCAGGCTCTGCTGGTAACTCTTCGCTTTCAGGAAGCATTTCTACAGCAGCATTATCATCGGAGAGATATTCTTTGTCAGCAAGATAGCCTTGCACCAAAGCATCCTTGTTCTCTGCTATAGCGGCGGCGGCATCTTCTTCACTCCAGCCATTTTCGTTAACCATGTGGTCGGTAAGCTCTTCGTCAGATACGTCTTCGTCAATGTCGTCTTGTTCATCTTCCGAATCCTCCATTGAGCCAAACAACTGTTGTTTCAACTCAGCCTTACGTTCATCTGAAATATTATTGAAATCCTCATCGCTTATTTCGTTTTCTTTCAGGCGTTCGCGGAGCTGGTCGTCAGATACTTCACCACCAGCAGCAAACTTTTCTTCTTTAGACAATTTCTGT
>Ga0164296_1003471_pt1 | contig 14878 bp, 14 predicted proteins | sample GEODES057metaG_FD_113533 | JGI IMG/M metagenome (GOLD analysis project Ga0164296, IMG submission 113533) | Dystrophic lake water microbial communities from Trout Bog Lake, Wisconsin, USA - GEODES057 metaG | ecosystem: Environmental > Aquatic > Freshwater > Lake | place: USA: Trout Bog Lake... | reverse complement strand
CACCGATGGCCATGCCAAAGCTCTGAAGCCAGCTGTAACGGATCCAGATCCTGTTAACCAGCCTCAGAACAACATGTGGAACGTCAGACGATAAGCTAAACGTTCAAGACCGGTATGCGGCGAGTACTCAACTCGCCGCATACCTAACACTGGAAAAGAGCGATGAAAATGAAACGTTTTACTCTTCTCTTTGGATCCGCGGTCGTCATACAGTTTGTGGCTACCGGATGCATGGCAGGTACGCAAGCCACCGCTACGGCTGACGAGCAAAAGGCATACGAGACACGCCATGCCGAACTTCCCAAAAACTTCAGCATGAAGCCTGGGAAATACGGTGCCTTCGTCGGTGAGTCCAAAGCGATTTCGATCGGTGGAATCAAGCCACCGTCCAAGCCAGCTGAAGCCGACACCGCTTCCAAGGGAGCCGGAAATTAGCGCTGAAGGCTTGAGAACTCCTTCGTCCAACTCAAATTTCCAGGTTGATGCGCAACGGCAATTTAGTGCCGATTGACGTGGGAATTCGCCACTTCATGACTTTGATTGATGCTGTAGCAGGCTCAAAACATCCGGCTGTTGCTTCGTTTCCTCAACGATCAAAATACACAATCGGCGCTGCCGAATACTTTTCGTTCAAGACATGAACGTAAAATGAAAACGGCATCTTGCCGAGCCCATCCATGATCCATACACTTCTTCTCGCGCTTGCTTCCGTAGCCATTGGAAACCATAAACTTCCGCCTGTCACCGGCCTGGATCCGGTTTCGTTTACGAATGTTCGTGTGCAAGACAGGTTTTGGTCTATGCGTCAGCAGGTCAACCAAAAGGTCTCTGCGATCCATGAATTGGACGAACTGGTCAAGACGGGTGACTTGGGGAACTTTCAGCTTGCTGCTGAAGGAAAGACCACGGGCCGCAAGGGTTATGTTTTTCAAGACTCCGATGTTTACAAGGTCATCGAAGGGGCTGCCGATACGCTGTCAAACCACCCCGATCCGGAACTGGACAAGCGACTTGACAACATCATCTCTCTGATCAGCAAAGCCCAAATGCCTGACGGTTACCTGAACACCTATTATCAGGTCACTGAACCGGGACAGCGCTTTACCAACCTGCGTGACAACCATGAGCTGTATTGCGCTGGCCATTTAATGGAAGCAGCGGTCGCTCATTATGCGGCAACCGGAAAGAAAAGCCTGTTGAATGTTGCCGTTAAGTTCGCGGACTTGTTGGACAAGCGATATGGACCAGAGAGCGGACGGCTGGGTTACGGCGGGCATCCAGAACTGGAGCTTGCTTTGGTGAAACTATCGCATGCAACCCACGAGCATCGATATTTTGCCTTGGCCGAAAAGCTGATCAAGACTCGGGGCAGTCACTTCTTTGCCAAGGAGCACGATACGCCAGAACAAGATTACGATGGCACTTACTGGATCGACGATGTGCCGATCACGGAACACCGGGAAATCAAGGGGCACGCGGTTCGAGCTGCCTATCTGATGTCAGGAGCGACTGACGTTGTCCGGGAGAACCCTGACCCAGCAATTGAGAAGATGTTGGGGAGGGTCTGGAACAACGTTATCAACAAGCGAATCTTTGTCACGGGCGGTATCGGACCCTCTGGATCCAACGAAGGCTTTACAGTCGACTACGATTTGCCAAACCTCTCTGCCTACCAGGAAACGTGTGCTTCGATTGCGATGGCAATGTGGGGCTACCGAATGGGAATGCTCAAAGGGGATGGTAAGTACTTTGATGCCGTTGAGAATGCTCTCTACAACGGAATGCTCGCTGGTGTTTCTCTTAAGGGGGATCAATTCTTCTATGTGAATCCGTTAGCCAGTCGAGGAACCCACCATCGGCAGGCTTGGTTTGATTGTGCTTGCTGCCCGCCAAACGTTTTGCGTACTGTATCGACCATTGGTGGATACGCGTATGCCACCAAGGGATCAGACCTTTACGTGAACCTCTATTTGCCCGGATCTGCGGATATTGCGCTGCCTAATCAAAAAGTCCATCTGATTGTTAAGGGTGATTATCCTTGGAACGGTCACCTACAGATTCAGCCAGAAGTTACGAAATCGGCAGCGTTCGGTCTTAAGCTTCGAGTTCCGGGGTGGTGTTCCAGTGCCCAATTGGCCGTGAATGGAAAGCAAGTTTCTCTGCCAGTCCGGGACCACGGTTATCTGGTCGTGAATCGAACCTGGGCGAAGGGAGACACAGTCGATTTAAACCTGGATATGCCGGTTGATCGAGTTGCCGCTAACCCTCAGGTGAAAGAGGATATAGGGCGACTGGCCGTCCGGCGAGGACCGCTCGTTTACTGTGCGGAAGGGATTGACCAAACTGTTCCTGTCGACAATATTGTGCTTCCGATTGATGCCAAATTGAAGGCCAAGTGGCGATCAGACATACTCACCGGTCTAGTCGAAGTGGAAGGAATTGGTGAGAAAGTGGCGGACCAAGACTGGAACCATCGGCTCTATCAGGCCGCCTCTAAACCGGAGCCGGTTGCCGTTCGAATGATCCCGTACTGTTACTGGGACAATCGCAAAGCCAGCCCAATGGAGATTTGGCTACCCAGCACTCCTCCAAATCCCAAAACTGGTGGATTGGAGGCTCAGGCCAAGCTAACCGCATCTTACATTAGTGGAAACTCACAACCCGAAGGGATCAACGATGGAATCGAGCCCAAGTCGTCGGGTGAGCAACCCAACCGACTGATGCATTTCTGGCCCCATAAGGGAACGGATGAGTGGGTGGCATACACGTGGAAGTCACCAGTTGCGATCAAAGGCATCAAGGTTTATTGGTTTGACGATACTGGTCGGGGTGAATGTCGACTCCCTGATTCATGGCGACTGGAGCAATTGATCGGGGATCAATGGGTTGCGGTGGATGCCAAAGCTTTCCCTGTGGAGAAGGATAAGTGGTGTGAAGTTAACTTCGACACGATCAAAACAACCTCACTTCGACTGTCGATCAAGATGAAATCCGGATGGGCCGCTGGGGTCCGTCAATGGAAGATCGTCGAAGACGAGGATTAGGGATTGAGCTTCCAGGTCGCGTAAACCAACGCGATCTGGAATGTTTGAGCCAGTAAACAGAGTACGAACCAGAAAGCAATGTTGGGTTTGGACTTTCTGACTGCTCCCACCAATGCTGCCAAGCACAGACCAGCAAGGACCTGAGCGACAAGGGAACCCACAAACATGTGTTTGGCGAAGTAAATCCAACCATCAGTCGCCATCAGGCACAGCGCCAATAATGCCAACCCGATGTGAACTGCTGCTGATGTTTTTGGTTTGAATTCAGCGAGAGATGGAAGCGATATTGCGATCAATCCGGTTACGACTGTCTGAATTGGAGTGAATGCCCACGTCGGCAGATCCCATGCTGGGTGGCGCAACGACACATACCAGAACCACAAACCCTGGTTTCGGCCAAGATATCCAAGGTAAGAAATGCTGTATGCCAGCGTCATCCACAAGAGGGTACGAATCAACGACTGGCTGCTTTGGTCCTTCTGTGGCTCCTCGTTGATTCTCATAGCTTTCTTACGTAACTGATCGCGCCCTCAGATGTCAGTTCTTGTGAACGGAGGCTTTCCCATGTTTGCAGCGCTCGCGCTAACCATTATTGCCACAGATCAACCCAAGAATGTCGACCCCAAAATCGTCTCTGCATCCCTGTTCAAGAACGGATATGCGGTTGTGGGTCGAGAGTTTGATGTTTCTGGTCCTGGAACCTATCTCATCACAAAAATCCCCAATGGAGTGATGGGAACAATCTGGTTTACGACGGATGCAGAAACCAAATTGGAGAAGGTTGAAGTCACTTCTACGACCAGCTCTGTCAAGCAACCGGTTGAATCTATCGATGGACTCTATGCCGCGAATGTCGGGAAAAAGATTCGAATTGGGATCCGAAATGGAGACAAGGTTGCTGGCGATATGCAGGAAGGGACTCTGGTAGCAACCGGGGCCGAGTTTCTGCTGTTGGAATCCAATGGGACCTCCATGATGGTTCCCAAATCGAGCATTATGAGCATGGTTTCGCTTGCGGGCCCGTTAACCCACGAAACTTCCACGAAGCAATCCACAAAAGTAGTGATGATTCGTACAGCGGGTAAAGCTGGCAAGGTCCGGATGACCTCACTCGAATCTGGATTGTCGTGGGTGCCCTCCTATGCGATTGATATTCGAAACCCTGCGAAATTGACCATTACAGGGAAGGCGACGGTTCTGAACGACCTTTCTGATCTGAACGATGTCGAAGCACGATTTGTGACGGGTTTTCCGAATATTCCGTTTGCTGGTCAGATTGACCCGTTGGTTTATGGGGGATCAGTCCAGCAATTCGTAGACATACTGGACAGTATTGGAGCACCTCAGCCAAATGGACTTCTTCGGGGAGGAAGACCCGCTCAGGGTGTTCTAGTCTCTCAAAACGGCCTCGTACGTAATGAATCCGACTTTGCAGGTGCTATGGACGCATCCCCTTTATCGGGAACTCAGGTTGAGGACCTATTCTTCTATCGTATGCCACATGTCACGACGAAGACCGGTGACCGTAGCTACCACATCTTGTTTGAATCAGAGACTCCATACACAGATATTTACACTTGGTCGATTGCTGACTCAACGTTCAACAACTTTGAGTATCGTGGCTTGCCAGATACGCCGGCAGATGTTTGGCACACGTTGAGATTCAAGAACCTCAGCGGCCAGCCGTTTACTACTGGTGTCGTCACTGTCTATAAGGAGAAAGAGGTCATGGGGCAGGATACGATGCACTACGTTTCGGCAGGGTCATCAACTGATGTGAAGATGACCAAGGCATTGGACGTCCATGCAGAGGTCGATGAGACGGAACTCTCTCGGGTTCGGGATGCATTTAAGACTGGGCTACGTGTTCCAAGCTATGATCTCGTCACAATCGAAGGGAAGCTTCAAGTCACCAACACGAAGAAGACTCCAGTCCAGATGAACATCACCAAGTTACTCACCGGTGAGGTGGTTGAGACGACTGGTGAACCGAAGACCTCCAAGACAGCAAAGGGGCTGAAGTCCATGAATACGGAAGCCAAATTAGATTGGGACAAGACGATTCCTGCGGGACAGGTTCTGAAGTTGCGATACGTTTATAAGCTGTACGTTCGATCGCAATAGTGCCTCGGTAGGTCGAGAAAGCGCGTGGGAATCTGGATCGAATGATCGAATCAATACGTAACTCGAGCTTGATCAACAGCTCATCAAGTGTCGTGTAGCCGAGGGCTGGTTCGTGCCCTCGACTTGCCTGGAGTTGGATGAAACTTTATGGATTGAACTCAAGGTGTCGTGCTCCTTGAAGCAAAACGACCTCACAACCCAGGGGGCGGCTACGTGCCAGCGGGAACAACAATCGAATTATTGAGCGCTCGGCCCTTGACCAATAAACCCTCAACAACTCCCATACTCAATCCGTGCCATCTCGGGTATCACCGTGGAGATGGTTCCAGTTGTTACGGAAGAACGGATTCGCGTCCGCTATGGTGAAACCGACCAGATGGGGCATGCCTACTATGCCAATTATCTTTTCTGGTTCGAGCAAGCGCGTGGCGCTTGGTGTCGGGAGCGCGGCTGGACTTACAAGCAGATGGAAGAGCAAGGGTACAAAATCCCAGTTGTTGAAGCCCACGTGGAATACAAGGATGAAGTGCTCTACGATGATCTGATCATTGTTAAAGTATGGGTAAGCGAGCTCCGAAGGGCCTCAATTCGATTCGATTATGAAGTCATCAATACATCAACGGGTAAGGTCACTACTCTCGGTCATACGGTCCATGTGCTCATTGGCGAAAGTCGACGGGCAGTAACTATGCCGCCGTTCATTCGTGAGTGGTTGTCAAGAGACCCATCAGAATTTGAAACTGTTGTCTAGGAGCAAAACGGTGAACGGGGATAATTCGTAGCATCTACGGGAGATGACAGTTAAGGAACTCACCAATATCGAAGCCGCTTTAGGTGAGCTAGCCAAAGTGTCCAATGGGGCACCTCTGTTGGCGCTGGGACAAACTGTCTTTTGGGATGAACCCATGAAGGCAGGGGTCGCGTTGGCGGCCAAGCGCATTGGATACCCCAGCAAGTTGGTTGCTGGCGTCCACGATACGGACTATTTCGCCAAGCTTCCCAGTGGAACTCACAAGAAGGGCCAATTCAAGGCGCTACCCCACAACGATACAACCACGCGTGGACTCTGGAGTGCCGCCGGCGAATTCTCCACCCTTTTCGGAAGTGAGACGGTTATCACTCGGGAGATGCTTCATACCGCCGGTGTACGTATATCGAAGCTTGGTAAGGCCCGACCTGACTTTTTGGATGAGGCGACTGAAGCTTGGGGTTGGAAAGGAATTGTCTCCTTGGATGAGCATTCTCCAATCACGAAAGACGTGCCCATGCACCAGATTTTTCGAGAGTGCCAAGCGACGTTTGACTGGGCAATGGATGCTACGGTCGAAGCCTTGGCTGGGGAAGGAAAGAAGAACGCTCGCAATTTAGCCGATGAACTCAGAACCCGCATTTGCGATATGCAGGATTCGAAGACAGAAACTGTCTCGGAATTTTACGAACGCCTTTTGCCCGTCTTTTACGAATTTTGCGCTAACAGCCCAGTCGATATCGAGACGACGGCAACCAGTAAGCTGCTCCAGTTCAATACCCTGACCTGTCGGTCCTCACGATTTAGCCTGCTAGACCTCTTTGTTAGCCAAGCCACCCGATCGGTGGCTTGTTCTGCTTACGATGAGGCGATCCACGGATCATCGGGATTGTATGAATTATCGCGTTTTGGAACCGGCGCAATCCCATTTGACATGATCATTCCCGGACACGGTCGCGGCACGATCCGGTTGGGAACCAGAGGGGCAGTCATCATGACTGCGACGCCTCAATTCTTGTCGTTCAAGAAGCCTCTTGAGTCCGTTGCTGCATTGGCCGAAGCGGTGGAGAAGAAGTTTGGTCCGAATTGCGTGATCGTTGGGAAAGCGGTTGCCCTTATTGGAATGCTGGCGCCTGAATTCTCGTTTGTATTCCACGAAGGAGCTAGCTCCTACGTTAAGCACAGCCGGAAAATGCACCAGATCCTTGCCGACAAGGGGCACCCGATCAAGATGAATCCGATATTGCGCGTGAAGTACGACGCGTGGTCGGCGCTTAGCGTCTGCTGCTCTTGGTTGCGCTTACCCGAGCCGTTCCAGCGCCCTTTTGGAACCGAGGAACTCTGTGGCCCAAGCTTTGCCTCGCGATGGAAAGAGGTTGTGCAGGAACAAGAGTCGGTTTTACGAACTCTGGCATCCTTACGAAGGCCGATTGAACTGATCCAATATCTGGACGGGGCCTTAGGTGGTAATTGGAAATCGCTTGCAGAGGAATATGACCGTCTGCATGATCGGTTGGAAGGCTTACAAATCGACTTGAATGCCATTCGTGATCAGCGGTTTGAAATTTACGATGCGGTCAGAAAGTTGCGGGCGGAACGGGGATCTGCCGAGCTAGCCAAAGGAGATCATTTCCGGGCAAAGATTTTCGAAAAGGACGCTACTGACGCTGACCTGGAAGAACGGAAGAGGCTCTCTGCTGAAGTGGACAAGGTCATTCATGAGATGACGCTCCTCGAGAATCAGATGCAGGACCTGCGTCATCGCCAGAACGAACTGGTTCAGGATGAAGAGATCAAGAGGATCCATGAGCGCCGCCGAAGCATAGAACTTGAAGCGGAGCTCAAGCGATTGCGGTTGATTCGACAGGCGATCATCAGTTCGAAAGGGTTATCCCGAGCCAATATGCGACCGAGCGCTTGGTGGTTCCGTTTGGTCTGCCCCGATGGACTCTGGTTCCGAGAGACTATTGATACCGCAGAATGCTATCTGGAACCGCTCGATTAAGATGACCGAAACCACTATCCGTCTTCCATTCTGGAAGCTTCAAAGCGTTGGTAACGATTTTGTCCTCGTTCACATTACTGACCTTCAGGATCACCTGGTTCCGCTTGGTCTAACCGTTAACGAGTCCTTGTCCCGACTTGCCAGAGTGGCTTGCGACAGACGTTTTGGTATTGGATCGGATGGTCTACTGACCGTTGAGATGACTGAGAAGGGCCTTGTTCTCAGAATGTTCAATCCGGATGGTACAGAAGATTTCTGCGGTAATGGGATTCGCTGTGCTGCTCACCATGTTTATGAGCAAGAGTGGATGGGGAGTGAATTCCCTGTGATCCACTTTGGACGTACCGTTGATGTTCGAATTGAAAACGGCTTGGTGGCAACGACAATTGGCTGTGCTGATTACGACCCGAAGAAGGTCCCTCATAAAGGGAAAGAACTCTTTGATCGGACGGTTTGGAGCGGAATGGATTCAGGAATGCCCGTTAGTCTGTTTGGTAGTGCATTATCCACCGGGACTTCCCACGTGGTGATTCCAACCATCCAGCTTCCTGAAGATGATAGTTTTCGATCGATCAGTTCCAAGATCGAAGTCGATCCGATGTTCCCCGAGCGCACAAGTGTGATCTGGAGTCAAGAGGTCGAGCCCATGAAGCTCAAGTTGAGAATTTGGGAGCGTGGCGTGGGGGAGACACTGGGGTGCGGAAGTGGAAGTTCCGCTGCTGCTGCCGACTATTTGCGTCGTAAAGGGAAGGGTGGTCGAGTTTCTGTCCTGAACCCAGGCGGGGCGCTAATTGTGAGCATGGATGCCTGGGACAAGCCGATCACGCTACAAGGCATTGCCTATTCGATCTTCAAGGGAATTTTCCCGTTTCAGGTCGAGATTTCCGAAGTCATTCCTACATCTTCAAGTTGAGGTAAGCGCCCTTGCTTTCGCCTATCTCTTCTTCAAGGAGTTTGGCTGTTTCCTCGTCGTAGGGGATCTCGTCTTTTACGGGCTCTTCCGTGAGGAATTTATCCGCTGAACCATTGATGTACCAGTTCACCTCAGCTCCACTGGCGTCACGGCCCATCATGGTAACGCCTTGGCGAAATCCAAATCTCACTGGATTATCGTAGTAAACACATAGATCGACGGCACAACTGTGGCCAGAGGCAAGAGAGTCTTCACTAAATTGAGCAAACCCAAGTTGCCCGCCCATCTCAGAGGTAGGAGTGAATTCTATTTGGATGTTCCCACTGAACTGAACGTTTCCCAAACTGTCTGCTATAACCAAAGGTTCGCAATCCCAGACCTGAACATCATTGGGAGAAGTCTTGAATCGATCAAACAGTGACATCGTATTCCCATGATACGACAGGAGCCCGATCCAGGATGCAAGAGTCGGACATAAAAAAGGCCCCACCGACAAGGGTGGGGCTAGTGTTTGGACCAGTTTTACTCGGACAGCGCCGAGTTTCTTTGAGTAAATGAAGTCGTTTAGTTGCCGCGCTTCTGGCGTCGAAGGAACGTGGGAATGTCGATATCGATCTCATCCAACTGAATTGGACTGGGGATCGCGGCGATTGGCTGAGCCGACATCGCAGGTGCCTGAGAACCGATCGGCTGGGGCTGAACAAATACTTCAGCATCCCGAATGCTTCGCGCCATTGTCGCACCCGCGTCCATACCAGCGGCAAGCAGAGTGATCTGGACTTCGCCGTCAGGAGTGTCCCGCATTACGTGACCCATGATGATGTCGGCATCTTCGGCATCCGTGAACTGTAGGATGTATTCCATCGCTTCGTGGGCTTCACCAATGCTGAAATCGGGCCCAGCTGTAACATTGACCAGCAATCTCTTGGCACCCTGAATATTGGTCTCAAGGAGCGGCGAGGTCGCAGCGTGTTGAGCGGCCATTCGTGCTCGTTGATCGCCTACACCCTTACCAAGACCCATCAGGGCCACACCAGCGTTGCTCATAACCGAACGAACGTCAGCAAAGTCGACATTGATAATTCCGGGGAGGAGAATGATGTCGGAGATACCTTGAACGCCTTGGCGAAGGACGTCATCGGCTGCGGCAAACGCCATCTGCATTGTGGTTTTCTTCTCGACAAATCCCAAAAGTCGATCATTGGGGACGGTGATCAGGGTATCCACATGAGCTTGGAGTTTGCGAGCACCCTCTTCTGCAAGTCGACTTCGCTTTGGACCCTCGAAAAGAAATGGCTTGGTGACCACGCCCACGGTGAGGATTCCCATCTTTCGGGCCATATCGGCGACCACTGGGGCAGCGCCTGTTCCCGTGCCGCCACCCATACCTGCGGTGATAAAGACCATATCGCAACCATCCAAAACGGCTCGAATGCTGTCTTCACTTTCCATAGCGGCTTGTTCGCCAACTTCAGGATTTCCCCCAGCACCAAGGCCGCGGGTAAGGGTCTCACCGAGCTGAATCTTCTTCTGAGCTCGACTTTGGCCAAGTGCCTGGGCGTCCGTGTTCATCGTCACAAACGTCACACCCATCACGCCTTCGTGGATCATTCGGTTCACGGCGTTTGATCCGGCCCCGCCAATTCCAAGAACTTTAATCGTTGCTTGGTTCTCAAAAAGGTTATCTGGTCGCATGGTAACTCCAAAAAAAACAAGCGCAAACACCCACAGTGAGTGCTTTCGTTGTTTTGAGGACGGAAGGTGATTTAAGAAAGCATCAGATATTTATCCACATTCTTTACAGGTGTGGAATCATCAGCCAAATTGGACGTTTTGAACCTATTTCAGCCAAGAGCTATGCAGAAATCTTAGTGCAATCGTTCTACGGAATACTTGGCGAGTCCAATAAGGAAGTCGCGGTTTGGCACTGCACTCAGAAGTGAAATGCCTTCATCAACGATTTCCAAAGCAAGCTTGTTCGACTGTTCTAATCCATAGATGGCTGGATAAGTTGCCTTGCCTCTCTCTCGATCAGAACCGGCGGCTTTACCGAGTTGTTCAGGTGTGGACGTTTCGTTCAGGATGTCGTCAGCGATTTGGAATGCCAATCCCACTGCATGACCATAGCGATAAAGGGCTTGAGACTGTTCCACCGAGCCGTCACCCAAGATTGCTCCGATCTCACAACTTGAAGCGATAAGAGAACCAGTTTTGCGTTCATGGATGAGTTTCAGAGTGGCTTCTTCGATCGGCTTTCCTTCGGAGAGGATGTCGATTGTTTCACCACCAACCAATCCCAATGTGCCGGTAGCCCGAGTCAAGGATTGCATGGCACGAACGCGGCAATCCGCACTCCATGGCCCTCGGGATAGGGTTTCAAATGCCAGTGCAAAGAGTGCATCGCCGGCCAGGATAGCTATGGCTTCCCCAAAGACTTTGTGGCATGTGGGAACTCCCCGGCGGAGATCGTCATTATCCAACGCGGGCAAATCATCATGAATCAAGGAGAAGCAATGAACCAACTCCACGGCACAACCTGCGTCCAATACTGCGTAAGGTTCTGCCCCAATTGCTTCTGCACACGCCATAACAAGTGCGGGTCTCAATCTCTTTCCAGGAGCCAAACACGAGTGGCGCATTGCGGCATGCAGTAGTTCAGGTGCCTCAGATGCGGATGGCAAAAGCTCACCCAGCCGTTTGTCGACCTGTTCCGCATAGGTCTTTAGCCTAGAAAGGGAAGTCACGCTTAGGAGTCTACCGCTCGGGATGAACTACGCTGGTAGACTCGCGTGATATGGCGTCTATTCGACCCTTCATGGGGCTTCGTTACGCTTCCGATTGCGGATCACTTGACCAGCTCACTGCTCCCCCTTACGATGTTTTGTCGGCAGAGCAGCGTGACGAGTACGCATCTCGAAGCGAGCACAATGTGGTGCACCTGACACTTCCCGAACAGCGGGAAGATGATCGAAGCAAGTATGTGAAATACCTGCGCAGTTCAGCTCTTCTCACCGAGTGGCGCAAAACTGGCGCACTCGCATTGGAGAAGAGGCCAGCATTTTATCGCTACACCCAAAAGTTCACTATCCCGGGAAGCAACGAACCACTGATCAGAACTTCGGTGATTGCGCTAATTAAGGTAGAGCCTTACGAGAACGGGGTTGTACTCCCTCACGAACAGACTTTTCCGAAACACAAAGAGGACCGAATGAGGATCTTGGAGGCGACACGCTCCCACCTCGAATGCATATTTGGCCTATTTGATGACCCGAGTGGAGAAATTCATCAAGCGCTGAAGGACGCTCCCTCGGAGCTTTCAGTGGAAACACATTCGGATGATGGTGTCACTCATTATCTGGAACCGATTACAGATGCCGAATCTATTCGTGTTTTGAAAGATTTGGTTTCGGATAAGAAAGTTTGGATTGCCGATGGTCACCATCGGTACGAAACAGCACTTGCCTTTCGGCAGAGTAAAGGTGCAGCGGAAGGGCCAATTGCCGAAGACTATCTGATGATGGCGCTCTGCTCCATTTCTGATCCTGGTCTGGTTTTATTGCCAACGCATCGAATGGTTTCAACGCTCAATATGAGCATCGAGGAGTGTATTTCAGCCCTTGGGACGGTGTTCGAAATGGCTCCAACTCCTGGCTCAGAGCTGATGTCAGCGATTGAGGCACTGGGTGACAAGGGAACTCACGCTTGGGCAGTGCTCTTCGACGACCAACAAGGATTTGTACTCACTGAGAAAGTACCGGGGAGTCTTCGATCCCTCATTCAAACGGATGATAGTGACTTCCTCAAGGACCTTGACGTTACAATTCTTCATCAGGTGATCCTGACCAAATTGCTAAATATCGTCGGTCTGGATAGAATATCGTACACCCGAGATCCGGCCGAGGCGGTTGAGTCTGTGGGGAAGGGTGTAGCGGCTGCTTTTCTTATGAATCCGCCGACGGTGGAGGACATGAAAGTGATTGCGTTGGGTGGCGAGAAGATGCCTCAAAAGAGCACTTATTACTTCCCCAAAATCCTCAGCGGTTTGGTAATTTGGAGCCTCAACGACTTCTCTTAAATCGATGATCATCAGACTACTTGGCACAGGCGCAGCGGATGGCATTCCCGGTTTTTTTGGGAATGACGCAGTTAGTCGTTATGCCCGTGCCAATGGAGGAAAAGACATTCGCACACGCACCGCGGCTTTAGTAGACGATGTGCTGAAGATTGACCTTCCTCCCGATACTCTGAATCAGCTTCAGAGAGATTCGTTGGATGCAATGGATTGGACGGGTCTGATTTTTACTCACAGCGATGACGACCACATTGCCGTGAACGAGTTGCAGTACGCCCTGATCCCCTTTACGGATCTAGATCATCTTCCGTTCATCATTTACGCCAACAAACAGGTTGGAGATGAGATCAAAGCGCGTTATCCGGATTGGCCGATGGAGATCGTCGAGACGAACAGCTTTACAAGCTTCGAACACGGTTCGTATCGGATAACTCCAATCAAAGCGAATCATATCATTGGAGAAGACTGTCACAACCTGCTGATTCAACGTGACGGCAAAACCCTTCTTTACGCAACCGATACTGGCATTTGGCCGTCGGAAACCGTCGAGTTTCTGAAAGATTATCATCTCGACCTTTTGGTGATTGAGTGTACAGACGGATTCAACGAGTCGGCATATCACGGACACTTGAATATTCGCACTATGTCCAAGATGGTTGAGAACCTAAGATCTTATGGTGTTCTCACCAGTGCTTCGCGGGTTGTCACGACTCACCATGGTCGGAGCGGTGATGCACGGCATTGCGATCTTGAGCTTGCACTGGCACCTTACAATATCGAACCAGGGTTCGATGGAATGATCATCGAAATCTGAGAAGCGTTCACACCACCTGAGGCGTCCTTAATGTTGCCAAGGGAGTGGCGGGCGCAAATGGCCAGGATGGCCATAAACTCCTCAGGCTGAAAACTTCTTACTAAGGCGCCACGTAAGGCTTCACTTTCCCAGCCTTTAATAGCTTGATCCAGTAGTCGAGTCCGTAAGGGACAGTCGCGGCCAGAATCCTGGGGACCCTCAAAGCGTTGTACTTTGGATCAGTTGGTGGCTTCGCTGGAGCAGCTCCAGACAAGAAGACCCCTGTGAATTGAACCTTCTTTCCCTGCCAATCAAACCCCTCAAGCAATTTCTTGTTTTTGGGCATCATGCCGAAGGGGAGGGCCATAGAGACCGGCATTGTTTGCCCCATCTCTACCAGTTTGTCATTGGCGGTTCCCAATTCCCATTTCACTTTTTCGTCAGAAAGTTTCTTGAGTTTGGGATGGTGAATTGTATGGTTCGCAAGTTCGCTTCCAAGGCTGAGCAAAAGCTTGACCTTTCGAGGATCTCGCTTGTTGGTCGTAAAGAGATTCTCGGGAAGGACAAAGAACGTCCCGTGAACCGGAAAATCAGGGTGCGTTTTGGCAAAGTCCATCCAGATCCCCACGCCACAATTCGGGTCAACGGATCCATCTTTCAGAAGTTTAAGTTGGGTAGGTTGGGAGTCGTCGAATGTCATGACCACAGGCGAAGCGCCGGGAGGGAGGGGCATTTTGTTGGCAAGGAACTCGCTCGCCAGGACGGGCCTAAAGCCAAGCTGATAGAACGTTTCGAGATCCTTTCGAAACGCGGCTGGGGATCGGAACATATCGCCTGCTCCTGCTCGGATGTGATGGTATTCCGCGATAAACGTCACACCTGAGGGATTTGCCGGGCGATTTGAGACACGCTTTGGCGGCTGAACTGGCCCGGATTTGGAATCAGAACGCGGTACCGGACTATCCGTCGGATCTCCTCCTCCAGGGACGTGGGAGCAACCAGCCATTGCCATTGTGGCTATCGTGGCGAGAGTAATAAATCGGCTCTGATTCTGAGTGGACATTTCTTCCTGAAACTGACGTCTGCCTTCCTGGCAAACGGTACGTGTGACTCTTCTATTCTTGCTCAGTTTGGGCAAGTTTGGTGAAGGAATATTTGGGATTTTTCCACTTAAACAGT
>Ga0164296_1003470_pt1 | contig 14878 bp, 7 predicted proteins | sample GEODES057metaG_FD_113533 | JGI IMG/M metagenome (GOLD analysis project Ga0164296, IMG submission 113533) | Dystrophic lake water microbial communities from Trout Bog Lake, Wisconsin, USA - GEODES057 metaG | ecosystem: Environmental > Aquatic > Freshwater > Lake | place: USA: Trout Bog Lake... | reverse complement strand
GTTGGAGATCAAATTGAATTTGATCTAGGCGTTTCAGAAACATACTTCTTAGCAAATGTAATCAACATTACACCAAATGGTTATTCTTTAACAATTGATACACCTGAAAATGAATTAACCAGTGGAAATTCAAATGTGTCTTATTATGTTTATCCGCAAACTACTTCTGCAGTCTATGCTATCATAAACAACAGGGATTAAAATGAGCAGTATTATAACAATAAATGAATCAGTCAGTCAAGCATATTCTATTTTTGAAGACTGGGTGAACACATCAAATACCTATGTTGGTTTAGGCAAAGTCACGCCATGGAGTAACGGTATCATATCGACTGCGAATAATAGCACAGATTCAACTTTCTCAGTTTTTGATAATTTATTTGCATTAGTTAAAATCACAGGCGCAGATCTACAACTTGTAATTCCACGTGTGGATTGGGCAAGCAATACTGTATATTATGCATACGATAATAGTATAGACATGTTCAAAACTGAAGTTGATATTCAGAAATCTGGATCTATAACTGCTACCTCTGGCAGCAATGTTCTTACTGGTTCTGGAACACATTTTACAATGGATTTTGTTGTTGGAAGTTTTGTTAAGTTTGTTGATTCTGAAAATAACGTTTATCTAAAAGAAGTTATTTCAATAACAGACAATCTAACATTGACAGTCAATTCTGTGTTCACATCTACCGTAACAACAAACACATATTATAATTACACAAATACTTACCCATACTATGGTCGTCCATTTTATATAAGAAATTCATACGATCAAGTGTATAAATGCCTTTATAACAACAATGGTGCAGTTTCTACAGTCATGCCTCAAATAAGCTTGGCTGGAGATTTACCAACCGACCCATATATTCAAACTTCCGATGGATATAAATGGAAGTACATGTACACCATTCCAAGCGGATACAAACAAAAGTTTTTTACTAATAAATGGATGCCAGTTGTTACTGATTTGACTGTTGAAAGTTCATCTGTTCCTGGCAGAATTGACATTATACAAGTATTGAATACTGGTAATGGTTATAATGAGAACGTTTCAACCAGTAATGCGAATATCATAACAATTGTCGGAGACGGCGTAGGAGCGAACGTAGTTGCAGTTGTGACTTCTAGCAATGGAATTAATGGGCTTATTACCGATACTCAAATTATTGATGGCGGTAGAGGATACACCTATGCAAACGTTGTAATTGACTCGGGGTCAACAGGAAATGGTAATGCTTCGCTAAGAGCTGTAATTTCTCCAGAAGGGGGTCACGGTTCTAACTGCGCTCTTGAACTTGGAGCTTCAAATATGATGCTCTGCGTAGAAGTTGACGGTAATATGGGTGGATTGATTCCAGTCGGATCTTCTTTGACTTCAACTCCGCTTGAATATTATCAAATTTCTATAATTAAAAATCCAGTTTTAGCGGCAAATGGAGATTTCGCTTCAGCGCCAATTTATGCGACAACGACTCAGTGTCTATTGGGACCAGTTCCACCAGCATATTACTTCCAGATCGGAGATACGGCATATCAAGGCTCAAGTTTGGATACAGCAACATTCTCTGGAACCGTCATATCATGGGACGAAAAAGATAGCGTTGTTTCACTAAATAATTTAAGAGGTACTTTCACACCATATTCGAATTTCACCTCTTCTTCGTTGGGGATAAATATAACTGCATTCAATTTGGTTCCACCTGCAATAAAACCTTACACTGGAGAACTTCTATATGTACAAAATAGAACTGCAGTGTCTAGAAATGAATTTCAAGTAGAACAAATTAAAATCATATTAGAACTATAAGGTAGAAATAGATGTTAAATTTTGATGTAGCACCATATTATGATGATTTTGATGCGGAAAATGGCGCAATCAATAACAACTACATGCGTATTTTGTTTAAGCCAGGATATGCAGTACAAGCAAGAGAATTGACTCAAAGTCAATCAATTTTGCAGAATCAGATTTCTTCTTTTGCAGATAACATCTTTCAAAACGGATCACCAGTTAGTGGCGGTCATTTGACATATGATAATACAGTTTCAGCAATTCAGTTGCAGCCAACTTATCAAAATGCTCCAGTTTCTATTTCTGATTTCCAAGATCAACTTATAACAAATAGCCAAACTCAAATTTTACAAAAAGCAATTGTAGTTGCAACTGACGATTCATTGTCAAGCAATACTTCTGCTGGTGCTATTGTTGTAAAATATATGTCAGGGTTTCAATTTGGGTTAAACGATGTTATTGTTACAGATTCTCCTGGAGAAACACAATACACCGCTCAAATTTTATCAGCTAATGTAAGCAATACAAATCTTGCAATATCAGATGGATCTATTGTAAGTATTAATGATGGCGTGTTTTATGTAAATGGTTTCTTTATTAAAGTTCCAGCGCAAACAATTGTTCTAGATTCTCAAAATACCGCTCCATCATATAGAGTCGGTCTAGAGATTCAAGAAAGTATAGTCAACTATACTGCAGATTCATCTCTATTAGATCCAGCTCAAGGATCATTTAATTATCAAGCTCCAGGAGCTGATCGTTATCAATTTAATTTAGTTCTATCAAAGAGATCATTAAGTCAAATCGATGATTCCGCTTTCTTTGAATTAATGAGAATTGAAAACGGAATTATCACTAATCAAGTAAACTACTCATTGTATTCAAAAATTGGCGATACAATGGCTAGAAACATTTATAATCAATCAGGCGACTTTACAATCACTCCTTTCGTATTAACTGTGAAAGATAATCAAACAGATAATTTAGGAAGTACATTCTTGATGTCATTGTCTCCAGGATGGGCATACATTAAAGGATACGAGTTCCAAACTCTCGGTTCTACCGTGATGACGAACAAGAAAGCCAGAACATCAAATACTTCTACTGACTATACAATAAGTCTAGAATACGGAAACTATTTAATTGTTAATAACGTGCATACTGGAACAGCAGCAAGTATGAATATTGCTGGGTATACGCAATACGATTTAAACATTCTACCGAGCGGATTAATCAATACTCAAAATGCTACTGCATATGCTAACAGCACAATTGGCACAGCAAAACTAAGAAACTTAGAGTATGATGGTTCTTCAGCGTTAAGTACAACATATTATGCATATCTTCTTGATGTAAACGTCCACGGATTAGTCGGAAATGCTTATGGTCATTTAACAGACACTTCCAACACTATTGCTTTACAATTACCTCCAACATTTGCTGATGTTCCTGATCTTTATATCGGTAAAACATTAAGCGTTCTAGCTGGCAATTGTTCTGGTGATGTTAGAACTGTTACTGCATATGATGAAGCTAATAATAGATTAGTTGTTTCAAGTAATTTCTCACAATTACCTGACAGCAATACTCAATTCTCATTAAACTTCACTATTGGTGACGTTAACTCATTAGTTGTTCCTCCGTCAACATTTACACAAAACGTATATTCAACTCAACCTGGATTTAATCCTGCAGTAACATATCCTAGCATGGATATTGACGTTACTTCAAAAAATCCAGTTGCTGCTAACGGAAGTACAACATTATATCTAACAAACGATGATTGTTTAGTATTTGAATTGCCGCAATCATATATCGTGCAAGACTCAATTAACAATGTAACATTCTATAACAGAAAATTCTTCCCTAATGTTTCTTTTGACGCAACAGGATCTAGTACATTTGCTGTTGGTAATAACTTATCATCAACTGAAACATTTGATTTTGGATATACCAACGCATTTGTTCCACGCAACCAAGCAAATTCTAAAGTAATAGTTGCTATTAGAAGTAACGTTGAAAGTCAATTAAACTTTGCTAATGGTTCATTATTGAGTTTTGATTATGATGGTCCAGGAGGTGTTTCATCCTTTGGTAACTCAGTTTATCAAACTGATGCATCATCAATTACAATTAAAGCTAACAGCGCAATAGCATGTAGTAATGCGTTTATTGCTGACGTTATTTTAACTGTTAAAGAAAATGCTGGAGCAATCTCAGTAAGAAGAAGTAAATATGCATTTGGTAATACGTCAAATACACAATTGAAAACAACTGATACTCCATTCAACGGAACAGTTGTACAAGGTATCCCTGACAGTTCAGTCAGAGTAGACTCATCAAATGGTTATATCTGGTTCACAAACCCAGCTATTTTAAATACTTCTCCAGGATCAGCGCAAAGTCTTTATATTCCTGACGTCACAGATTTGATTAAAATATATGATTCAGGAAATCCAGCTTATGCGCCAAATGTGCAAAATACCTTAATTGATATTACAGACAGCTATATTCTAAATTCTGGACAAACAGATAACTATTACGATCATGCTTCATTGATTCTAAGAGCAGGATATCCAGCTCCAACTGGTCAAATTGTTGTAATGACGAGATACTATAATCATAGTAATACTTCTGGATTCTTTACAGGTAATTCATATCCTTCTGTAGACTATCAGACTGGAAAAATTCCTGTTTACGTTTCACCAGCTAAAGGTTCTCTAAACTTAAGAGACGCAATTGACTTTAGACCAACAAGAGCAAATGGTATCGTAACTGATGTTAGAACATTTACTCTACAAGGTGCAGTTACACCTCAACCTGATCTCAATATGCAGTTATCTTATGCATATTATTTACCAAGAATTGATAAGTTGACATTAACCAAAAATAAACAATTTAGAATTATTTCTGGTGCGCCGTCAACAAACCCAGTTCCTCCAAGTGATGCCAGCGATGCCATGACATTATGGCAAATTAATATTCCTGCATACACTGACGATATCAGCAAAATTCAATTAAATTATGTTGATAACAGACGTTATACAATGAGCGATATCGGTGGGTTGAATAAGAGAATTACTCAACTAGAATATTATGTAACATTAAATCAGCAACAACAAAATGCTTTAAATCAAACTACAACATATGTAAACGATCCTTCGCTATCAAAAACTGCTTATGGTATCGTAGCTGATTCATTTACAGATTTCAGTATTGCTGATAATTCTTCAACAGATACACTATGCTACATTTATAATGGAACAATGAAACCATTCCATTCAACAACACCAATTTCATTTAATCTATTAAATGTCGTTGGTCCATATTCTGATAATGAAAAAACATATTCATTGGAATATACTGAAACGCCTGCAGTTGTACAAAATACAGCGAACTCAACAGTTGTGGTGCAGCCATATGCATTCGGTCAGTTCTTAGGTGAGTTATCATTAACTCCGCAGACTGATGTATTCTACAGTCAAGCACTTCCACCTGTTTACGTTTCACCAACAGTTCCAACACCACCTATTACATCTCCACCTCCACGTGTTCTTCCTCCTGTTAAGATTCCTTGGCCAGTCAGTTCAAATGCAGCGCCTGTTCTTTGCACAGGATCAGTAGTTGTGGGATCTAAAGTTAGAGGTGGAGGATCAATTCCAACTCTACCGTCAAGATCAGTTGCTCCATCAACTGGAATTACAACTGTTGGAGGAAGCGAGGTGAATCTTGGTTCATCTACAAATATTTTTGCTTGTGGATTTGGAGCTTCACTAACTTCTAGATGTTGTGGAAAAAGTTTACTTGGTTGCTGGTCAAGTGGTAGCACCACACCAGTTGGAACAACAATAACATCTCAACAAGGTTGTTTAGCAAATCCACTTCCAAGTTCTTATAATGGAACAAACAAAACTTAACGGAAAAGAAATATGACATTAGCAGTAAATAACCCATTCGTACCTGGATATATTGTATCCCCAACAGGATCAGGATCTGTGCAGACAACAAATATGGCTGTTGTTCCGCATATGAGAAAGAATGAAATTGAATTTATTTCAAATAATTTAAACCCATATAAACAAGCTCATTTCTTTTTCGAAAATGTTTTAGTTGACAGATTTGTACAAAATCCTTCCGTACTTGTATTAGACGGTCTAGGTTCAAACACAGCTAACTCTTGGAATCAAGGCGATTTACTATATTGTAATACTACACATGCTTTAGCAAGCGTTATTACATATTCTGGCGCAAACACATTATACTTAAATGACAATTATGTTTGCGTAAACGTAACGCCTGTTGGTTCAAATACTTTAGACAGTACATATTTCTATAGCGGTGATGTTGTAACACAGTATATTCAAAATTATTATAATTTTGCTACAGGAAATACTTTTGATACATCTAATGGTTATTATACAAGAGCTTTCTCTGGTCGTGTTGAATACTTTAATCCGACCGATGGCGTTATTGCGTTAACACCAATTGATGGAACTCTAACTTTTGGAACTAATGCCAATACCATGTTATACAATAATGACATGGCTAGAAATAAGGTAGTAAATCCAATCAATCAAGTTGCAGGTGACAGATTCCCTGTTTCTTCTGTTGTGACAAATTTAACCACACCATTCCAATCATATACTGCTCCATCAAACAATTATATTGCATATTCTGGAGCTATACAATACACAGCAACAAATGTTGTTAAACTACAATCCAACGTTTCTTCAAATACTATTGGGCAATACATTTATTTGACATCTGGTAATAACTATGGTCAAATTTCTCAAATTACAGGTATTGCTACAGACAACGTCACATTAACATTGTCTGATCCATTATACCCTATGACTAACACCACATATTCTATTGGTTCAATGAGCGTGGATCAATATGGCGTGTTAGCAGGAATATTTAATTTACCTGAAGCTCAAAACATGGCATTCTTGTCTGGAGCTGGATTATTTACAATTATTGACAGTACAGTAGTCAATGATCCTTCAGCAACTATGAAAGCTTCGGCTGTTTATTATGTTGGTGGTTCTATACCAACAACAAGTGGCGCTACTCCTGTAATTACTCCTGATACTGTTCTTCCAGGAGGAATTCCTTTAATTGCTCCTGTTTCTCCAACATCTTCAGGATCAGTTCCAACACCAACTATTCTAGTTGACACTTCAAGCGCTGGATTACCTCCAGGGCAAGTTGATACAACAACTACAAATCCATCCAGCCCAATTGTTTACCCATTGGCTCAAACATTTACAACGCCTCCACCAAGCACAAAAACTACAAACTATGGTATTTTTGCAACATCAGTTGATCTTTGGTTTAGCAATAAGCCAACAGGAAATCAACCGCAATTCCCAGTCATCGTAAGATTAGTGACTGTGGAGAATGGCGTTCCAACGTCAAATATTATTGCATCATCAATTATGCAATGTTCTGATATTGTAACTTGTAACGCAGCTACAATTGACAGTGCTAATATCGGCGCAAATATTGACTTTAATTTAACTGTTAATAAATTTGAATTTTCAGATCCAGTATACTTACTACCATCTACAGAATATGCTATTGTAGTTTATGCTGAATCTCCATATTACGATATTTGGACTTCTGAAGTTGGTACAGTAGATATTACAAGTGGTCAAACTAATAGATTAGTTTCTCAACTACCTAATGTTGGCAGTTTCTTCAAGAGTCAAAACTCATCACAGTGGACACCAATACAAAATTATTCTATGATGTTTGTTTTAAACAAAGCAGCATTTAATCCAAATCCTGTTACATGGAATTTTAATATTAATCCAGTGTCTACTGACAGTCCTATAGCATTCCAAGATATTACATTATATTCTTCAGATGTAACTTATCCAACAACTTCTTTGACATATAAAATTCAACCTGTATATTATCAAACTGCAACTGAATCATATATTCCTGATCCACTATTAACCCAACTTTCAGTTGGTAAAAACTATAATTTCGGATCAGATTTAAATATCTCAGCAATTAATGGTAAGAACAGATTTGTTCTTGGTGGTAACGCAAATTCAATGATATTGCAAGTTGATGCTCAATCATTAAATCCTGATGTTTCTCCAATGTTCAATAGCGAAATGTTAGGCGCTGTAGTCGGAACTAATGTTATCAATAATGGCGGAATACAAAATAACAATATTTCAATTGTAAGTCCAGGGATGCATTTAAACGCATCAAATATTACTGTGACATTCAGCTCACCGCAATTATCAACAGGAACTACTGCTTTTGCTAATGTAATTAATGGCGGTCTTGATGTTGTAACTGGAAATCTAAGAGCCATTAACATGCAAAGTTTTGGTTCAGGATATGTGCAAACACCAACCGTCACAATTAAAGAAGCTAATTTATCATTAAGTGTGGCTAACTCTAGCGGTACAGGCTCATTAGCAACAGTTCGTTGGTCTCCACCATTAGCATTCCCTCCACCAGTTGGAATGAATGTTGTTGTTTCTGGAACAACAAATTATGACGGAACTCATACTATTACTGCTGCGTCAAATTCAACAGTATCATTTGCAAGTTCTTCAACTGGCGGCACTACAGGTGGAACAATTGTTTTCGTTCCTGTAAACGCAACTGCTACAGTTGCTGGTGAAGACCAAGCTTCTGGCGGTAACGCAATCGCAAGATATCAAGCTAGACAAATTGTTCTTGCTGATGGATTTGATTCAGGAGATCTTCGTGTTTGGTTAGATGGTGTAATTCCTGTTGGAACAAGTGCTCAAGTTTACTATAAAGTGATGTCAAAAAATGATGCTGATTTCTTCATTAACAAGAAATGGCAATTAATGACTCCAGTAAATTCAAGCAACTCTCCAGATCAAAAGACAATAGTTGAAATTGAATATGCTCCATCTCCATTAGTTGGTGGTAAACCAAGCGGCTCATTATCTTATACTCAAGATGGTGTAAAATATCCTCTTGGTGGAACATTTAAGTATTTTGCAATTAAGATTGTTCTATTGGCAGCAGATCCAACTGTTTCTCCAGTTATTACTGGCATGAGAGCGATCGCTTACCCAGCAGGTTAATATGAAAAGTATTGCTAAAGTTAAAGGTCACGATAATCTTATTATGGATATGAAGACTGGCGCAATATTAAATACAGATAGATCTGCTATTTTTAAACATGAAAAGCGAATGATAGAAATAGAAAAAGATCAACGTCGTGATGCTGAAATAAATAACATAAAATCAGAATTATCTGAAATTAAACAACTATTACAATTGCTGATAAAGAAAGATTGAGGAATAAATGGCAAACGCAAATTTAAGTTTAATTCAATATGCAAATACATTTGATGACTGGAGAATAGTCACAAATAATCTTGCCAACTCAGTCAATCAATTAAGAAATGGCGTTTTCGTAGTTGACAATGGTCAATTGGTCTTATCAACAGCTTCTCCTGGAATCGTTATACAAAATAATTCAGGAACTGTTTTAACAGTCGGCGGCGACGAACAAATCAGTAACACATTATTCTCAAATTATATTGTAAACTCAGCTGATCTAACATCTTCTGGTAACAATATTATTTTCAATAATCCAAACAATTTAGTACAGATTGCCAATACTGCCCAAACAACTAATTTAATTTCCAATACTCAAATTTGGGCAAATAATCTACATACAAATGGTAATGTATATCTTTCAAATACAGTAACTCCTGCATATGTTGCTAATGCTAATATTGGCAATTTAAGTGGAATGATGCTTCTAACAGGCGGTCCAGGTCCAGGTGGTGAATATTGGATCGCAAACGCCAATGCTTCTTTAAATGAACTTCACTTAACTGGAAACACATATACATCTGGAACAATTTTTAACTATGGAGATTACTTCCAAGTTAGAGCATTAAATGCTGCTGATGGTGATGGTGGTTTCTTAGTTTATCGTGGTAATACAGGTTGGGGTGCAGAATCCAACGCTGCATTAAGATTCTGGGCATCGCAAAACGTTTGGTCTGTTTCATCTAATGACGCAACAGATAATTGGCATACAATGATCACTATGCAGAACGTTTCAAGTTCAACTACCAGCAATGATCCGCTTAATGTTGCATCATTACAAGCCATATATTATGTTGCTTCTAACGCATTAGGAGCATATGCTCAAGCTAATGGTGCATATGCCCAAGCAAATGGAGCATATGGTCAAGCCAACGGTGCTTATCTCCAAGCTAATGTTGTATATGGTGCTTCAAATACAGTATATGCTCAAGCGAATGCTGCTTATAATCAAGCTAATGCTGCTCGTAATCAAGCCAATACAGGTTATGGTCAAGCTAATGCTGCATATGGTCAAGCAAACGCTGCATATGGTCAGGCAAATACAGCTACAACTATTGCTGAAAATGCATACAATACTGCAAATAACGCAACATCTTTAGGCGAGTATGCATACACTCAAGCCAATAATGCATATGCACAAGCAAATGTTTCTATAAATGCTTACAATGAAGCCAATGCTGCATATGGTCAAGCTAATGCTGCTTATAATCAAGCTAACTCTGCTTATGCTGCAGCAAACGTTGGCATATCTAATGCAGGACATGCATACGATTATGCAAATACTGTAAGTGGTATCGCACAATATGCTTATGATCAAGCTAATACTGCAACATCAATTGGCGAGAATGCATATAATACTGCTAATAATGCATTGTCTGGTCATAATTTACAACCAACATCAATTTATGTTGGAGCACCAAACCATACACCAACTTATCCAACAGGACAAGTCACAGCAGAAGGCAATATTGTAGGTTATTATTCTTCTGACGCAAAATTTAAAGAAAATATTAAAGATATTACAAATGCTTTACAAGCAGTTATGAATATTGGTGGTAAAACATTTGATTGGACTGATGAGTATATTGAATCTCATGGCGGTAAAGACGATTACTTTATGAGAAAATCAGACTTCGGTATGATTGCTCAAGATGTTGAAAAAGCATTCCCATTAGCAGTAAGAAAACGTGCTGATGGGTCATTAGCTCTTGACTATGAAAAGATGACTGCTCTTGCTTTTGCAGCCATTAAAGAACTTTCAGAGAAAGTTGTTGAGTTGGAAAATAAATTAGAGAACAAATAAAATGACGATGGTATCTTGCGGTACAATTTCATTGGGTGGTGCCACTGTTAGATGTGGAAAGAATGAAAGCGTCGAAAAAGAACTTAACAATGTAGGAGAAGGTTCTTATAATCCTTGCGGTACAGCTCAAATAACAATAAATGATGCATATGCTAGAACATTAGCAGCAGCTGGTGGTGATGGCACACAAATAAGCATGTATTGCTTCTATGGTAAAAGCGCAGCAATCCCAATCACCTATCATGTTCCATATGGAATATCAAATACAAACTTCTGTGCTAGAAATTACGCCATAGCGTATTTCGGTTGGGATGGCATCAAACCAATTAAATTGACTGCTACAATTTGCGGTATACAAGGTTCAAATACTGTTTCTGGATATGCATTCGACACAAGTTGTTTGCCATATGGATCTAGTGTTAACATTACAGTGGGATGCACAGGATATGTTACAGGAGCTGGTGGTGGTTCTAATGGAACTGGTGGGCAAACTGGATGTCATCCTAGCGATGGTGGTATTGCTATCAAGTTAAGAGTTCCTACAACTTTAACTGTTTGCGGAATCGTTCAAGGCGGTGGCGGTAGCGGTGCTGTTGCTTGCGATGGCGGTCACAAATATGCTGGTGGTGGCGCAGGTTATCACAGTGGCGTTAGATATAGTGGTGGCGACGGAGCTTCTACTTTAGAAAAAGGCACAGCTTGCGATTACAACAGTACACCTGGAACTAATAATGGTGGCTTTGGCGGTGGTTGGAACGGAAACTCAACAGTCGACAATTATTATCCTAGCGCTCCAGGAAGTTTTGACGGATGGGGTCGCGGTAAGACTGGATTGAGTTGCGGAAACGGAATGTCCGTTTATGGATTTTCTTCTGGTCTAGCTGTCGCTTGCGGAAACAATTTAGTCGGTGGAAATTGGTGTGGTGTTAAGAGAGTTTGTAAAGGTGCAACATCTTACGTTTCAAAACCAGCTATTAAAGGCGGTATAGGTGGCGTTTCATCTCCATGGGGCATTATGTCAGGAATGCCTTCACCAAGCCCAAGTCCGTCGCCAAGCCCAAGTCCTTCACCAAGTCCAAGCCCATCACCATCTCCAGGTGGAGGCGGCGGCGGTGGCGGCGGCGGTGGCGGTGGTCCAGGAACGCCTAGTGGATGCAGCGTTTAATTAAAGCTGAAATATCGTAATTTTCTGCTTGATGTTTTGCTATAATAAATACTGTATAATCAATTTACATCTGGGAATTTAAGATGGCTTCAGCATACATAGATCTTTATATCGATCAAGGCACAGATTATCAAACAACATTTGATTTAATTGCTGATGACGGAACACCCATCGATATTACTGGATATTCATTCCACGGTCAAATTAAAAAATCATATTATTCCGCAAATGCAAACGCAACTTTTACAGTTACAGTAATTGATGCTGCTAATGGTAATACCGTTATTTCTTTAGATTCTGCAAACACTGCAAACATCTATCCAGGAAGATACGTCTACGATATTAAAATGAAAGACAGTTCTAATTCAACATCTAGAATTCTTGAAGGTATTGCCACAATAACCCCTGAGGTTACTCTATAGATGAAAATTCGAACTGGGATACAGAATGTAAGAAAAATTCTGGTCGATCAACACAACCCCATAGGCGAAATAAGAACAAATAAAGCCGTTATGGGTACTCCTGGTATACAGGGTATTCAAGGTATCCAAGGTCCTCAAGGCGTACAAGGAAATCAGGGCGTACAAGGTACGCAAGGTCTTCTTGGCTCACAAGGTCCATCAGGAACATCAGTAAGAATTGTTGGTTCTGTTCCTACAGCTAATCTCTCAAATTTCCAAACACTAGATCCATATCCACAATCTGGAGATGGCATTATTGCACTTGACGATGGTGATTTATGGGTTTATGCAGATTCTAGTTTGCCTGGAAGCATTTATGGATTTATCGATGTTGGTAGAATCGTAGGTCCACAAGGTATACAAGGATCTCAAGGTCCACAGGGTATACAAGGATTCCAAGGAACTCAAGGATCTCAAGGTCTGCAAGGCTCGCAAGGTTTACAAGGTCAGCAAGGAACTCAAGGCGTTCAAGGAACACAAGGTGTACAAGGCACGCAGGGTCTTCAGGGTCCGCAAGGAATGCAAGGCACACAAGGGTTCCAAGGAACACAAGGAACTCAAGGATCTCAAGGTCTGCAAGGCGCACAGGGTCCACAAGGCACTCAAGGAATCCAAGGTTTTCAAGGAACACAAGGTTCTCAAGGTTTACAAGGCGCACAAGGTCCGCAAGGAACTCAGGGAATCCAAGGATTCCAAGGAACACAAGGCGCTCAAGGTCTACAAGGAACACAAGGTCTACAAGGCAATCAAGGGATTCAAGGGTTCCAAGGAACTCAAGGATCTCAAGGTCTGCAAGGCTCGCAAGGTCTACAAGGTCCACAAGCATCTCAAGGTACACAAGGTGTACAAGGTCGTTTAGGTCTACAAGGTGCTTCTGGTACATCTGTAACAATTAAAGCTTCTGTTGCAACTGCTAATGCTGCAAACTTTACTGCAGTTGACCCAACGCCAACTATGGGTGATGGTATTATTGCTGATGACACTGGCGACTTATGGGTATACAGTAATTCAAGCGTTCCTGGAAATATTAATGGCTTTACCAATGTAGGTGAAATCGTTGGTCCACAAGGCGCGCAAGGTCCACAAGGAACTCAAGGTACTCAGGGTCCACAAGGAACGCAAGGCGCTCAAGGTCTGCAGGGTCCGCAGGGAATTCAAGGCGCACAAGGCGTACAAGGGACACAAGGATCACAGGGAACACAAGGCGCGCAAGGTTTACAGGGAACACAAGGTCCACAGGGAACACAAGGCGCGCAAGGTTTACAGGGAACACAAGGTCCACAAGGCACTCAAGGTGCACAGGGTATTCAAGGTAATTTGGGTATACAAGGTATACAAGGTCTATTCGGACCAATTGGTGGATCTAATACTCAAATCATATTCAATGATAGTAATAAAGCCAACGGTTCTGCAAATTTAACTTTTAATGTTGCTTCAAATCTATTAACAGTTGGCGCAAATACTTTAACAGTTAATGCTACTTCTAATTCCGTAACTATTGGTAAAATTGCTAGTGATGTTCTTGTTCAAAATTTAATACCATCATTGAATACGACCTATACATTAGGTTCTCCTACAAATAGATTTAAAGCTTTATACGTTTCTGGAAACACAATTTATATTGATGATGTAGCACTAGGATCTAACGGCTCAATTTTATCATTAGGCAACAGCACAATTAATACTGATGCTACAGTTGATTATTCTACATCTTTATATTCTGCTGCAAATACAGTTGCTGTTTATGCCAATGGATCACTTGTTCTTCCGAACGCTAATTTAAATTTTAATAATACTGCAACTATTAACGTTTCGGCAACAGCTAATGGTTTAACTCAAACCAATTTACAATTTACAGTAAACGTTTCTTCTACTGATTGGGCTGCTGCAGCCAATTCAACTGCTCAGACTGCATATGGTGAAGCTAACACTGCATTCACCAATGCAGGTTTAGCGTATGACCAAGCAAATGCCGCATACAATAAAGCAAATACAGGAGGAGGGTCGTTAAGTAATGTTTCAATTACAGCTAATGGATCTTCTCGTGTAAACACTGGAAATATTAATTTTGTTAACACTTCTTCCGTTTCTGTTGCTGTTTCACCTGACCCAAATGGTAATGCGAACATTTCCTTCACCGCAAATGGTTCAAAGAATTTAATATTTACAGAAACACCAACCCAAGAAACTTTAACTGGATATGTTGATGCTAATGGTAACACATATACAGTAAGAAGTGTTGCAATTACTGGTGGCGTTCTTACAATTAATGTTGCTACATTTAGCCCAACAGTTAGCGCAACAGTATC
>Ga0164296_1003463_pt1 | contig 14893 bp, 13 predicted proteins | sample GEODES057metaG_FD_113533 | JGI IMG/M metagenome (GOLD analysis project Ga0164296, IMG submission 113533) | Dystrophic lake water microbial communities from Trout Bog Lake, Wisconsin, USA - GEODES057 metaG | ecosystem: Environmental > Aquatic > Freshwater > Lake | place: USA: Trout Bog Lake... | reverse complement strand
AGGCAAGAGACCTACAAGCCTTGTGCATGAAAGGTGTTTCTAATGAGGTACTGGACTTGATCAGAATCTCACACCCCAGTATTGATCATTACATACCGCTTTTGTATGCCATGGGTGCCAGCAGCCCTGAAGACAAGATGAGCTACTTCAACGATCGATTTCAATGGGCCTCTGTATCCATGAGGTCCATGCTTTGGCATTGATGAAGTGGTCATCGTTGCCGGTATTATTGAGGACCAACACTCACAGGTTTTGTGTTTTCTGAGCGTGTTGGTTTTCTTCGGGTCAAGGAGGGAATCAAAGAACCTTGGCGATGCTTTCGCAAACGTGGTCAATGTTATGTGCATTCAGAGCGGCCACACACATGCGACCCGTGTCTGTGCCGTAGATTCCAAACTCTTGTCTCAATCGAATCATTTGGTCCTTGGTAAGGCCTGAGTAGCTGAACATACCAACTTGTGTGGTGATGAAACTCATGTCGGCTTTGACGCCAGCTTTTTTAAGTCCATCAACCAAGAGTTGACGCATTTGTTTGATGCGCACTCGCATGTGACCCAGCTCTTCTTCCCAAAGTGCTCTGAGTGTGGGGTTGCCTAAAACGGCAGCAACGACTGCACCACCATGAATGGGTGGGTTTGAGTAATTGGTGCGGATCATGATTTTCAATTGAGAGAGCACGCGTTGTGCCTCATCCTTGTTCTCACAAAGCACGGACAATGCGCCCACACGCTCTCCGTAGAGGCTAAAGCTCTTGGAGAAAGAAGTAGATACCAGGAACATCAGGCCAGCTTTGACAAATTTACCCACTACTGCGCCATCTTCCTCAATGCCTTGTCCAAAACCTTGGTAGGCCATGTCAAGAAGGGGTGTGAGTGAGTGAGCTTTGATCACTTCAACGACCTGGTCCCATTGACTGGGAGTGATGTCGTATCCAGTGGGATTGTGGCAACAAGCGTGAAGAATCACGATGGTGCCGGGCTTGGCCGCTTTGAGGCTTTCAAGCATTCCTGCAAAGTCCACCCCTTTGCGCTCGGCGTTGTAATAGGTGTAGGTGTTGACCTCAAAACCTGCTTGAGAGAACAAAGCCTTGTGATTCTCCCAGCTTGGATCACTGATCATCACACTTGCATTGGGCAAAAGCTTCTTTAGGAAGTCGGCTCCAATTTTGAGTCCACCGGTGCCGCCAATGCCTTGAACAGTGGCGACACGTTCACTCTTGATGGGCTCTGAATCTGCTCCAAATACCAGACCTTTGACGGCTTGGTCATAAGCTGCAATGCCATCGATGGGTAGATATCCCCTTGCGGTGGGCGTGGACATGAGTTGCTTTTCAGCTTGCTGCACGCAATTGAGCAGTGGCAATTTACCGTTTTCATCAAAATAAACGCCAACTCCCAAATTAACCTTTTTGGGGTGTTTGTCTTGAGCAAATTGCTCATTAAGTCCTAATATGGGATCTCTGGGCGCCATTTCGACGGCGGTAAAGAGTGACATCATTGATTCCTTGGTTGGGGGCTATTGAAAACCGATTGAATGAGAATGCCCTTTTTGCGTTAGGCTATAGGGTTGCCATTGGATTTTATCCGAATCCCCAGGGACTGAGATGTCTTGTATGGATGCACTGCCTAGTAATGAAAATCGAGATCAAATATGACCCGCGTTGTTGAGTTAGAAGAGCACCAAAAAGAGGGTACTTTTGTCAGTTTCCCCAACTCGCCCTTTGAGTTGTATCAGCCCTATGCGCCTGCTGGCGATCAACCCCAAGCCATTGAGAAATTGGTGGAGGGTTTGCGAGATGGTGAGGCTTTTCAAACCCTCTTGGGAGTAACTGGCTCGGGCAAGACCTTTACCATGGCCAACGTGATTGCCCAAATGGGCAGGCCTGCCATCATTTTTGCCCCTAATAAAACTTTGGCAGCACAGCTCTACAGTGAATTTAGGGAATTTTTCCCTAAAAATGCGGTTGAGTATTTCGTGAGTTATTACGATTACTACCAGCCTGAAGCTTACGTGCCACAAAGAGATTTGTTCATTGAAAAAGACAGTGCAATCAATGAGCACATTGAGCAGATGCGATTGTCTTGTACGAAAAGTATTTTAGAAAGACGCGATGTCATTGTGGTGGCCACCGTCTCTGCCATCTACGGTATTGGAGAGCCCGAGAGTTATCACCAAATGGTCATGACCACGCGTGTGGGAGACAAAGTCTCTCAGCGCGATTTGATTGCGCAGCTCGTGCGAATGCAGTATTCAAGAAACGACCAGGATTTCTCGCGTGGATGCTTTCGAGTGAGAGGCGACACCATTGACGTCTTTCCAGCTGAACACAGCGAGCTTGCAATTCGACTTGAGTTGTTTGATGATGAGCTCGATAGTTTGCAGCTCTTTGACCCCTTGACCGGGCGTGTCAAGCAAAAGATACCCCGCTTTACCATTTACCCCTCAAGTCATTATGTGACGCCAAGAGACCGTGTGGTGGCTGCTGTGGAGAGCATCAAAGTTGAACTCAGAGAGCGAGTCAAATTCCTCCTGGGTGAGGGCAAATTGGTTGAGGCTCAGCGACTCGAGCAACGAACGCGTTTTGATTTGGAGATGCTCACTGAAGTTGGGCACTGCAAGGGCATTGAGAACTACACAAGACATCTCTCAGGTGCACAGCCAGGGGATCCGCCCAGCACCCTCACAGACTACTTGCCCAAAGATGCTTTGATGTTCTTGGATGAAAGTCACGTCTTGATGGGGCAGTTTGGAGGGATGTACAACGGCGACAGAGCTCGCAAGACCACATTGGTTGAATATGGATTTAGATTGCCCAGTGCTTTGGACAACCGGCCCTTGAAGTTGGAGGAGTTTGAAAAGCGCATGCGCCAAGTTGTGTTTGTGTCTGCCACTCCCGCTGATTACGAAAACACCCATGCGGGTCAGGTTGTTGAGCAATTGGTCAGGCCCACAGGTCTTGTTGATCCTTTGGTGGAAGTTCGTCCTGCGACGCATCAAGTTGATGATGTGCTGCAAGAAATTCGCATTCGCGTTGAAAAAGCCGAGCGGGTGCTCATCACGACTTTGACCAAGCGCATGGCTGAACAATTGACCGATTATTTGTCTGATAACGGTGTAAAGGTTCGTTATTTACACAGTGATATCGATACCGTTGAGAGGGTTGAGATTCTTCGAGACTTGCGCTTGGGTGCTTTTGACGTTTTGGTTGGAATCAATTTGCTCAGAGAAGGTATTGATTTACCCGAAGTATCTTTGGTGGCCATTTTGGATGCCGACAAGGAAGGTTTTTTGCGCTCTGAGCGCAGTTTGATCCAAACCATTGGGCGTGCCGCCCGGAATCAAAACGGTTGTGCCATTCTCTACGCCGACGTGATGACCAAGTCCATGGACAAAGCCATTGGGGAGACAAAAAGACGTCGTGAGCGACAAATTCAGCACAATTTAGAGCACGGTATCACCCCTAAATCGGTGGTCAAACGCGTCAGGGATCTGATTGACGGGGTCTACAGCGAAAAAGCTGGTAAAGAATTTGAGCGCCTTGAGATGCAGCGCATTCAGGTTGAGGACATGAGTGAAAAAGACATCTCCAGAGAGATTAAACGACTCGAAAAACTCATGATCGAGCACGCCAAAAACCTGGACTTCGAGCGAGCAGCTCAAATTCGAGATCAACTCACCACACTCCGGGCACAGGTGTTCGGCGGACCCGAGCGAGACAACGTGGTCCCGATGTTGAGTAAAGCTTCTTAGTTTTGATCAACTTGGGCTTGAATTTCTAGGGTTATCCCTGATCTATAAAGTCGTTCAAAGTTCAACCTGTCTGTCCAGATAAATGGCCTTTGGCTGATTACCCGAGCAATTTGATTGGGTTTATGCTATACTTGACTTAATCAGTCGACAAAGGGATTGAACCTCTTTGTTCATTCATCAACCAGATCCCAAAAGGAGCTAGTTAGCATGCGTCTCACCACAAAAGGCCGCTTTGCGGTCACAGCCATGATCGATTTGGCCTTGCGCCAAAACACGGGTCCAGTGACATTGGCTGCCATCAGTCAACGCCAACAAATTTCCTTGTCCTATTTGGAGCAACTTTTCGGTAAGTTGCGCCGCCACGACCTGGTTGAGTCAACTCGTGGACCTGGGGGTGGGTATACCTTGGGTCGCAAACCTCAAGACATCACAGTTGCAGACATCATTGTCTCGGTGGACGAGCCCATTGATGCGACGCATTGTTCTGGAAAAGAGAATTGCTTGGGCGAGGGTGGACGCTGCATGACGCATGAGTTGTGGTCTTCCTTGAACCAAAAAATGGTTGAGTTTTTGGATTCTGTGACCTTGCAAAAATTGGTGCAAGACCAGTTGGAGAAGGGCGTTCATGTTGAGGACAAGCCCAATTTAAGGCGTGCCATTTCTCCGACTCCGGTTTTAAAGCCCATGAGAGTGAATGCACCCAATTCGGTCTTTGCACTGGGTAACGTGTTCGCCAAGAGCTGAGCGCAGCCACTCCTTTGACCTCCAAAGACTAATTGGAGGTCTGTTTTGAATTTAAATCATTAATTTTTCGGATTCGATTCTCATGACACCTCATTTCCCCATTTACATGGATTACGGCGCCACCAACCCTGTGGATCCCCGAGTCGCTCAAGCCATGATCCCTTGGCTTACTGAGCACTTTGGAAACGCTGCCTCACGCTCTCATGCCTGGGGCTGGGAGGCTGAGGAAGCTGTGGAGAAAGCGCGCCAAGATGTTGCTGCGTTGATCGGTGCTGACCCCAGAGAGATTGTTTGGACAAGTGGAGCTACCGAGTCCAACAACCTGGCCCTCAAGGGTGCTGCTCACTTTTACCAATCGAAGGGTAAACACCTGATCACTGTCAAGACAGAGCACAAAGCTGTTCTTGACACCATGCGTGAGCTAGAGCGTCAAGGCTTTGAGGTGACTTACCTTGACGTTCAAGCGGACGGTTTGCTTGATTTGGATGCATTTCGTGCTGCGATTCGCCCCGACACCATTTTGGCAAGCGTGATGTTTGTGAACAATGAAATTGGTGTGATCCAAGACATGACTGCATTGGGCAACATTTGTCGCGAAAAGGGTGTTTTGTTCCACGTTGATGCAGCGCAAGCGACAGGTAAAGTGGATATCGATTTGACAGCATTGCCCATTGACTTGATGAGCTTGGCTTCACACAAAACGTATGGCCCCAAAGGCATTGGTGCACTTTATGTGCGTCGCAAGCCTCGTGTTCGCCTGGAGGCGCAAATTCACGGCGGTGGTCATGAGCGAGGCATGAGAAGTGGCACCTTACCCACCCATCAAATTGTTGGCATGGGGGAGGCTTTTCGATTGGCCAAATTGGAGATGGCCCAAGACAATGCAAAAGCTTTGGCGCTGCACAAGCGTCTTTTGGCTGGACTCACCGACATGGAGCAAGTCTTCATCAACGGACATTTGGAGCGACGTGTACCCCACAATCTAAACATCAGCTTTAACTTTGTGGAAGGCGAGTCCCTCATCATGGGCATCAAGGGCTTGGCCGTGTCCTCTGGCTCAGCTTGTACCTCCGCCTCTCTTGAGCCCAGCTACGTGTTGCGCGCCTTGGGTCGCAGCGATGAGTTGGCTCACAGCAGTTTGCGTATCACGCTTGGGCGCTTCTCAACGGAGCAAGAAATTGACTTTGCCATTGAGACCATTCGCTTGAATGTGAACAAATTAAGAGAACTCAGCCCTTTGTGGGAGATGTACCAAGATGGAGTTGACATCAGCTCCATTCAGTGGGCAGAGCATTGAAAATTGATTTTGGAGTATAGACATGGCTTATAGCGAAAAAGTGATCGATCATTACGAAAACCCCCGCAACGTGGGCTCCTTTGACAAGGGAGATGAGTCTGTGGGAACGGGTATGGTTGGAGCTCCCGCATGTGGAGACGTGATGAAGTTGCAAATCAAGGTCAACCCACAAACGGGTGTGATTGAGGATGCAAGATTCAAGACTTACGGCTGTGGATCTGCAATTGCGTCCTCCTCGCTGGTGACCGAGTGGGTTAAAGGCAAAACGCTTGATCAAGCCGCTGCTTTGAAAAACAGTGAAATCGCTCAAGAACTCGCTTTGCCACCTGTCAAAATTCACTGCTCTATTTTGGCTGAGGACGCCATCAAGGCTGCAGTCGAAGACTACAAGAAAAAACACGTCGTCATCGCTTGAGCTGACGACCTTTGAGTCAAAAACCAACCGATACCAACATTCATCATGGCCGTTACACTGACCCCATCCGCAGCCAATCACGTTACACGTTATCTCAAAAAAAGAGGCAAAGGTGTGGGGGTTCGTTTGGGCGTGAAGACCACCGGATGCTCCGGTTTGGCTTATCAGCTTGAATATGTTGATGAGTTGACACCCGATGACGTCGTTTTTGAGGAACTCGGTGTTAAGGTTTTGGTAGACCCCAAGAGTTTGGCTTACATCGATGGAACGCAGTTGGACTTTGTGAAGGAAGGGTTGAACGAAGGTTTTCGCTTCAACAATCCCAACGAGCGCGATCGCTGCGGATGCGGTGAATCCTTTAGGGTTTAGAAAAAGAGCTCTGTTTTGGAACAAGCCGCAGGTGCAACTCGCACCAATAACCCCTTGCATCAAGATGATTTTGCGCTTTTCCACATGGAGCGCAAATTTGACTTGGACACAAATGCATTGGACGAGCGTTGGAAAGCCATGCAGCGCTTATCGCATCCAGATAAGTTTGCAACACAAAGCGCGGCAGAGCAGCGTGTTGCTCTTCAGTGGTCAACTCGAATCAATGAGGCTTATCGGAGACTGAAAAATCCACTGAGTCGTGCAATTTATTTGAGTGAATTGTTGGGTTTGAATGTACAACTTCAAACTCAAACCCGAATGCCAGAAGATTTTTTACTCAAGCAAATGGATTGGCATGAATCGTTGGAGGAAGCCCAAGAGTTTGCTCAAGTCGAGCAATTGTCAAAGGAAGTCCACCTAGCCATAGAGGTTGAAATGAGTCGTTGCGAAGAGATGTTGCGCCCTGGCTCAAATTGGGATGAAGAGCGCCTAGGCGAGAGCTTGAGGGCATGGGTATTCATGGATCGTTTTTTGGAGAGTGTGAAGTCTCGCGCATCCTTGCTCCAAGCGCGTTCCTGATAGGTGTGTTGTAGGACGCAAGGACTGTTAGGTTCGAGGAGTCCCTTTATCGTTTTGTGCAGTGAAGATACCCATGAGGTTGAACATTGTCAGCATGGGTTGAATTTTTAAGATGGCTTTATTACAAATTTCAGAACCAGGACAAGCTCCTGATCCTCATCAGCGCCGAATTGCAATTGGCATTGATCTAGGCACCACTCACTCATTGGTGGCTTGCGTTAGAAACGGTGTTGCTGAGTGCTTACCTGACTTGGATGGCGAGGTTATCTTGCCCTCTGTGGTGAGGTATTTGGACAAGGGCCGAAGAGAAATTGGTCACAAGGCCTTGGCATCACAAAATTCGGACCCCAAAAACACCGTTGTCTCTGTCAAAAGACTCATGGGTAGAGCCCTTGGAGACATTGCACATCCTGAAAAACTTCCCTTTGAATTGCTCGATACCTCAGGCATGGTCTGCATTCAAACTTTGGAGGGGCCAAAGACGCCGGTTCAAGTGAGTGCAGAAATTTTGGCAACCTTGAGGCAGCGTGCAGAGGAAACTTTTGAAGATGAGGACCTCTTTGGGGCAGTGATCACCGTACCCGCTTATTTTGATGATGCACAACGTCAAGCTACAAAGGATGCGGCCCAAATGGCCGGTATTCATGTGCTCAGGCTCATCAATGAGCCTACAGCCGCAGCCATTGCTTATGGACTTGATCGATCTAGTGAGGGTGTATACGCGATATACGATTTGGGTGGAGGCACCTTTGATGTGTCCATTCTGAGATTGACCAAAGGTGTTTTTGAAGTTCTTGCAACCGGTGGTGATTCTGCCTTGGGTGGAGATGACTACGATCAAGCTTTGGAGCAGCTCGTTCTAGAGAGGTCTGATCTAGTATTGGTCCATGCTGAGGATCGCTCAAAAATGCGTCAAGCAGCCAGAAAAGCCAAGGAAGCTTTGAGTTCTGCAGGAGAAATTGATTTTGAACTGTCTCTCCTTGCCGGTCACATCAAGCTGCAACTGAGCAAAGCAGAATTTGAGCTTTGCACAAAGGCCTTAACCGCAAGAACCCGTCAGTGTGTTGACCAAGCGCTCAAAGACGCCGGTATGGGCGTGGCAGATATCAAAGGCGTGGTGATGGTGGGTGGCTCTACCCGTATGCCTCAAATTCAAGATGCGGTCAGACAATGGTTCGCTCAAGAGCCGCTGATCGATTTGAATCCAGATGAGGTTGTTGCTTTGGGTGCAGCCATTCAGGCCAATCAACTTGCTGGCAACAATCCGGATGGTGAATTGCTTTTGTTGGATGTGATTCCATTGTCCTTGGGTCTAGAGACCATGGGTGGATTGGTCGAGCGCATTGTGCCCAGAAATCAGACGATTCCAGTGGCGATGGCCCAGGATTTCACAACCTATCAAGACGGTCAAACCGCTTTGGCCCTTCATGTGGTTCAAGGTGAAAGAGATTTGGTGCAAGACTGCAGGAGCTTGGCCCGTTTTGAATTGCGAGGTATTCCACCGATGGCAGCCGGAGCTGCGCGCATCCGAGTCACCTTCACAGTAGATGCAGATGGTTTATTGAGCGTCAGTGCCGTAGAGACAGGTTCAGGTGTTCAAGCCAGCATTGAGGTCAAACCCAGCTACGGTTTGAGCGATGAGCAAATCACTCAAATGCTCAAAGAGGGTTTTGAGACGGCACAAGAAGACATGAAGGCCCGGGCCTTGGTTCAGGCGCGTGTCGATGCTCAACGCTTGATCATCTCCACGCAGAGTGCCATCAACGTTGATGGGCATCTCTTGAGTCCAGAGGAGTTGACTCAAATTGAGAAGCTCATGGACGCGTTGCGTGAACAAATGAAATCAGACAGCGCTGCATCCATTGAGGCTGCAGTTTCTGATTTATCAAACGGGACTGAGCACTTTGCTGCTGAGAGAATGAATCACAGCATTCAGATGGCACTGTCTGGAAAAAACATTGAGAATATCTAATGACATTGATTAAAATTTTGCCCCACGCTGAATATTGCCCTGAGGGCATTGAGTTTCAAGCACTACCAGGCGATTCTTTGTGTGAAGCCATGCTTGATCACCGTGTTAATATTGAACACGCTTGTGAGATGAGTTGTGCTTGCACAACTTGTCATGTGGTGGTCAAACAAGGGTATGACTCACTGGGTGAGCTCGATGAGTTGGAAGAGGATTTACTTGATCAAGCCTGGGGGCTGACTCCAACTTCAAGGTTGAGTTGTCAAGTTAAAGTCGGAAGTGTCCCCTTGGTCATTGAGATCCCTAAATACACAATCAATCATGCCAAAGAGAATCATTGATTCTGTGTATAAACCTTTGTTTTGTTTAAGGCTTAGAGTAACCCATGCGCCAAGTTGTACTAGATACTGAGACGACTGGATTGTCGGCTGACAATGGAGACCGCGTCATTGAAATTGGTTGTGTCGAATTGGTCAATAGAAAGCTCACTGGCCAGCATCTCCATCTCTACCTAAACCCTGATCGCGATAGCCATGAGGAAGCCTTAAAAGTTCACGGTATCAGCAATGAGTTTTTAAAAGATAAACCGCGCTTTGAAGAAGTGGTGGACGAGTTTTTGAACTTCGTCATGGACAGTGAATTGATCATTCACAATGCGACCTTTGATGTTGGCTTTTTGAACAAAGAGCTTGAAAGAGTAAATAGGCCACCCCTTAAAAAGCACGTTTTGTCTGTCATTGACACCCTGTCCATGGCCAAGGAAATGTATCCAGGCAAGCGCAACTCTTTGGATGCTTTGTGTGATCGATTGGAGGTGGATAACTCCTCAAGAACATTACACGGTGCGTTGTTGGATGCTGAGTTATTGGCCGAAGTCTATGTGAACATGACCAGAGGTCAGGACGCGTTATTAATTGAAGAGGATGCCCGAGACGATTCTGGACTTCAAATCAAAACCATTGATCTGAGTCAGTTTGATTTGCCGGTGATTTTGGCGACAAATGAGGAACTCTCAAAACATGACGATGTTTTGGCCCAATTGATGAAGTCCAGTCAAGGTAAAAGCATCTGGAAACCTGCCTCACAGGCGTAGGGCTTGGGCTATAATAGCCAATTCGGGCGATTAACTCAGCGGTAGAGTGCCACCTTCACACTGCTTAATTGCCGAGTTTTTTGCGTCAAAAAAGCTGAGAAATTTCTTTTTAAATTCAAGCACTTGCAACGTAAAGTTAAAGTGATTTAAGAAGAAAAAAGTAGTAAAGTCCAACTATACTACTCGTCATAGATTTTTCTATGTCTTTTCTTAGATTTTGGGTACAGAAAAGTAGGTAGTTTTGAGTGTGGCAGTGATAGTTAATTCACTGAAGCAGTTGAGTAAAAAGCTTGGTACGTCAAAGTAGCAAGCAGCAAAGAATCTGGGTCGTTAACTCAGCGGTAGAGTGCCACCTTCACACGGTGGAAGCCAGTGGTTCGATCCCACTACGACCCACCAGATCAAAAAAGCACTGATGAACTCAGTGCTTTTTTTTGTTCCAAGCGCCAGCAACTCGCTTGAAAAAAACGTATAAATTTTTTAGCCCTACAAGCAATAAATCTGCTTCCCAGCTACTCAGCCCAGCCCTCATGCGTAAAAGTGCGCTGTAGGGCTTTTTTGATGCCCGCACGCATTGTCCGATTGGGTTCTGCGTCCGTAAAAAATTGAGCTGCGGAAAATTTAGGTGAAGTACTTTTCAAACCAGGGTGGTGGTTTTTACTCGGTACCCACCACCCTCAGCGCTATTCCCAAGGACGCGGTCTACGCTTGCTTTGCAGCTCGCCAATATTCATTTCGCCTTGAAGTGGAGCAGCGTAGAAACGATCAATCATTTCAGGACTGGTTCGTGCGTTCCTCGCGAGCGTCAGCGTGTCCACTGTTCTGCCGAACATCAATCTAAACATGATGCTGCTGTGGCGCAGGCTGTAGAGGCTTCGGGGCTCGCCAACGTTGCTGACTTTTAAACGTGTTGCATCAAGCACGATGTCAAACTGCTTAGCAAGTGATTTGATAGCGTTGTCTCGGGACTTGGCTTGTGTCATAAACACATAGTCTGTAGGTTCAACGGGTCTGCCTAACTCAATTTCCTGTCTGCGGCAGATGCGTTCATAGACTTTGACAGCCCACGGCATGGTAGTGATGGGAAAACTGTGCCCCTTACTTGGTGGCAGAGTGAGCCGCAAATACGTCCACTCGCGTTTGATAACTTCAACGTGCTTGTGCTGCATGTTGCGAATGTCAGTTGGACGGATGTAGCTGTTAACCATGAACACGATCAGGTCTGATAAATCTTTTGTCATTTGATATCGCTTGATCAAACGATCATTTGGACCTAGTTTGCCTCCTACTTCACAGAAGTAGGTGCTTTCTTCCTTCTCACCGTGATAACGCCACTCAATGCGCTTGCCCGCGAATTTCTTGCTGATCTTTGTGATCTCTTTGTATTCGCCGACGTTGAACCAGCCACGCGGCCTGTCCTCAACGCCCACTCTTGGAAACTCAGGGATGTGCTTGACATAGCTGTATCTCGCTGCGTGTTGCAATACCTTGCGCACTAGACCCATGTAATTACTGATCGTTGAAATGCTTAGCTTGGGCTCAAGCTTAGACAGCATCTGAAGGAACTCATCTAAAACTTTGTAGTTGATGCTCAGAATGTCCATGTGCCCAAAGAAAGGCAGGATGTGCTTGTCCATTCGCAGCTCGATGTTTTGATATGTGAGTTTGGACAACTGCTTGCGCTCAACTTTGGCTCTTTCAAACTCCATGAGTAAGTTGGTGACTTTTCTGAACGGAATGACTTCGGCGGCATTGGTGTCAATGGGCAAACCTTCAAAAACTGTTACACCATGCATGCGCAGGTTGATGTCGTCGTAAAAGCGTTTGGCGGCTTCTAGTGCATCTCGCTTGTTCTCTGTTTTAGTAGTGCGTTTGTAGATGTGACTGTCTGCGTAGTAGCGAACCCACCAATAACTTGATGCTGGGATTTTGAAAATCACAAGTTTGCGAGGATAGCCAGGAATCCGTGTGATGGTGTCCTGTAGGGGAACAGATCTATGACGGTTTTGGGAATCGGGTTCAAATGCTCGGACCATGGCTATTGCTCGCAATGTTTTACATAGTGTGTTTTCTGAAAAGTAGGGCAGTCAACCTGAAATGGCTGGGACTGTGGCTTTTAGACGCTCGGAACGCAAACCCTGCAAACGCACAGATGATTGTTTGCAGGGTGGTGCTTAAGCCGCTTCAGCGGGCTCTGTTTCATCATCTTCATTTGTGGATTTGGCTTTTGATGAGGATTTAACTTTCCATCGATGCGTTTCATACCAATCCTGAATATCTTTAACTACTTTTGCGTATTCGGCATCGCCGTATCCAGCTAGTATTTTTTGAAGTGATAGAACATCAGGATTCAAGATGGTTGGATCAGAGATGCCTTTTTTGGCAGATGAAAGACTGTTTCGGTCCAGGACATGCCAAATATGTGTAATGTCACCTCGCATCCGGCAGATATTTGCGTAGTTCGTCATCAACTCCTCCAATGACGTCATTGCCGCGGCATTTAGATTAAATCCGTCAATAACTTGAGCTGTGTACTTCAGGGTCATAAAAAGATTGGAATGCACTTCCGCAACTGTGACCAAATAATCAGTACTTCGGTTTTTTTGTTGGTCTCTTTCTTCACCACGAATTTCATTTTGAATTTCAAGTACTCGCTGGAGTTTGCTGATTTCGTAACAGTATCTGCCGCCGCTCTTGTAGTACTTTCCATCAGGTATGTGCAACAACTTTTTCAAGTCTTTCAGTTTTGGAAGTTCACTATCGAAATGCGATCTCATCAAAACGATGGTCGCTTGGCCGTGTGGCCCTAAAAATTCGTTCATTTTTTTCTCCTTTTATGGTGGGTTGACCCCCGAGGAAATCGGGGGTCTGACACTTAGAAGGGCGCTTTGACAGCAACACCCGCGACGACAAGATTGACTTCGGTAGGTGCATTGAGCATTGCCTCAGGTTGAACAGCGCTATTGATTGCAGGCAAGCCACCGGGTTGATAGCCCTTGTCGCCCGGCTTCATGCCCCAGCCAGAAGTAATGCCAAGTTTTTCGCGAAGCACATCAAGTTTTTCTTGCATAGATTCCAAGTCATCAGGAATGCTGACTTCAGAGATCAAGTTCAACAGTTGCGACTCAGTGGCTTGATTAACTTTAAAAAACCGGACTACGCGGCGCTCGTTACCGCCCGGGTTTACGCATACCGCAAATTCAAAGATGCCTTCCTTTTTTCCCTCGGCGACTGTGTTGAGCACAAATTGGTCATCTACTTGAACGATGGTTTGAGACGATTTGGCGTTGGCTTGCAGAATCTTTCTCAGCATCTGGGTTTTGGCTTCTTTGTGTGCCTTGATGCTTTTGTTGGACTCCTCTTCATCCTTGGTCGCCGTGATCTTTCCTATGCCGCCACGTTCCTTGATGTAGTTGGGCAGCTCTTGAGCAGTCAGGTTTTCGTCATGCGCCACCTGTAATACTTTTGAATACGAGTAGGCGGTTTGACGATCCATCGGAAGGATGAAACGCAACACCGTCGTAATCCATGGGGTGTTGATTTGAGTCTTGATGTCGTGTTCCTCCTCCATACGCTCGCGCATGCGTTGCAGGATGTGATCACGTAGGGGAGATTCGTTGATCTGGAGGGCATAGCTGTAAATGGCTCCTAGGAGGGCATAAAGCTCCTTGGTTCCCCGGACAACGTAAGTCTCCACATATTGGTCGTTCATCTTGGCTAGGTTCTGGGCTTGCCCCAAAACCATGTCTACTTGAACTTCATTGGCGCTCTTGTCGCTGGGACGGCGGCTGTCGGACCCTCCCAAAGTCCGGTTAATGAGCAGGCCAAAAGCCAGCTCGTCCACTTGGGTGGCCACGGGGGGGGCGCTTGGGGATACCCCATTAAACCCTGGGGGGCTTGTTTGGGCAGATTCTTGGTTCATAAAAACTCCTGTTAAAAAAATAACTTTTTCGGACCGTCGGCCAGGATCGACACGACCAGCACAGGTTAGTTTTCTGGTGGCGGAGTTTTTTCACTTTTTCGAAGGGGCACGAAAAAATGAAAGTTCAAAGGCAGGAATCGTGTAGGCAAAAAAACTTGATCCCTTTTATCGCTTCTGGGCGACTAAGGTCTGAAATTACTGAGCCATTTATTTACGGCACATATCTAGAGCTTTGGTGGCGATGTCTAAAGTGCTCTAAAGAGTTCACCCAAAGTTGTCGTACTGGGATATTCACTTCCAAAAGCGCGTACTCGACGTATTGCATGTTCGGCTCTGTCGAAAACATGACTTTTCAAGACTGGTGGATGACCAAAGGTCATGAATACTTCAGCGAGAGCATCACCACCCTGCAAGTTACGCTTTATGTGAAACGTAAAAGTGGTGATGCATTTGAAATCACAGTAGATGCATTTCAAGATGTATCAAGCCAGTTAGCTGGCAAAGAATTTGGCTTTTGGCTTGATCAGATCTGTCTTTTGAATGCAAGAGAAGGGCTGTTGTCTGAGGCACCTTTGTCATGGCCAATTTTTCGGAGTCGTATCTCATACGATGCTATTTCGCAGCTTTTGAGTATCATGGAAATCCATGATCAAATCATCCGTAATGCGCCCAGAACCAAGCTGTGGCAAATTGGCGAGCAACTACGACTCAATCCGCAGGCTATGCCTAAATTTGGAGACTTTCCAATTGATATT
>Ga0164296_1003461_pt1 | contig 14897 bp, 14 predicted proteins | sample GEODES057metaG_FD_113533 | JGI IMG/M metagenome (GOLD analysis project Ga0164296, IMG submission 113533) | Dystrophic lake water microbial communities from Trout Bog Lake, Wisconsin, USA - GEODES057 metaG | ecosystem: Environmental > Aquatic > Freshwater > Lake | place: USA: Trout Bog Lake... | reverse complement strand
TTACTTTGCGATTACTTTGCGATTACTTTGCGATTACTTTGCATTTACGATTTCTTGAACAAGTGCTTTTAGCTCAGGCGTATTTGCAAACTTATCCCAAACTGGTTTTTCAGCTGAAACAAAACCGCTTCTATCAATCTCGGAGGCGGCTATGATTTTTGCACCGCCTTTGATTACAGCTTCTTTAGAGGATACTTCTTTTGCCTCCCACAGCTTGACATAGTAAGGCACAGACGCTTTGGCGGCCACGCGGATAGCAGATTGCTCCTGCGGGGTCAATGTATCCCAAATTTTCTTTGAGAAAACCAAAACCTCAGGCGTCATCACATGCATCGTTTCAGAGTAAAACGGCGCCGATTCAAAGTGTTTGGCTTCATCGTAGGATGGGTAGTTATTTTCAGCCGCATCCAAAAGACCCGTTTTAAGGCCCGTATAAACTTCTGCAAAAGGCATTGGAGTGGGGGACGCTCCCATTGCACTCACAAGGCCGACCATTAAATCCGATGGAATCACTCTAATTTTTAGGCCCTTTGTGTCAGCAATCGATTTGATAGGCTTTTTGGTATACATGGAGCGTGCACCACTCTCATAAAGGGCAAGCCCGATGAAGCCTGCTTTCTCAAAGCCAGCTAAGACTTTTTCACCTTGTGCTCCGTACATAGTGGAGCGAAGGTGGTTAATGTCTCTGAATAAAAAAGGTAGGGAGGGTATGAAGGATTCTGGAACAATGCCGTTAAATGCGGCAGAGCTCACACGCACCATATCTAGGGCTCCTATTTTGACCTGTTCGATGGTATCTTTCTCAGATCCAAGAGCACTGTCTCCAAAGACTTTGATCGAGTCTTTGCCCCCGGTTGCTGCAGAGAGTTGCTCCCCCATGTGAGTGACAGCCATATTGGTTGGGAAATCTTTAGAGTGCACATCTGCGCACCTAAAGGTTCTCGCCATTAGGGATTGAGCGGGTAATGCAACCAGAGCCGCTAGGATGAGGGACGAGAAAATATTAAGTTTGAATTTCAAGTTGTGTTCTCCAAAAAAAAATGATGACCAAACCTGGTTAGGTTGGTTTGCAACCCGCCCATTTTAGATTTCGTGAGACGCTGGTGAAGTAGATTTTTAAAATGTCGGTAAGTACTAACCCTGTAGCCTGAGTTATCTCGACTTTAAAAAGATCAGTCAACCCACAAAGAATTACGCCTCAGGCGTCTAATCTACAAACCCGTGGGGCCCCATTGCGACAAACGCCCCCCCTTGGAGTTGTGCGGTGGGGTCGCTTAAATCAGGCTGATTGGTTGATTGGTAGATCTCGCTTTTAAAGACATCAGAGCTGTCTTGGGGGTGAAAACCAATGTGTTTCGCACGCGAGTTGTCCCACCAACTGACGGAGTTGTTGGAGGCGCCGAAAATAATGCTATGCCCCAATACGGGTGTGGATAAACAGGCCGTGATTAAGCGGTGCAAATCTGCGTAACTCAGCCAAGTAGCTAGCATCCTGCGGTCCTTGGGCTTTGCAAAAGAGGAGCCAATTCTCAGACATGCAGTCTCAATGCCGTAACGATCAAAATAAAATCTGGATAAGTCCTCTCCAAACGCTTTGCTCAGGCCGTAAAGCCCGTCTGGACGAGGCGGGTCATCAGCAGTGATGGTCTGTCCTTGTGAGTAAAAGCCTGTAACGTGATTAGAGCTTGCAAAAATTATGCGTTTGACGCCTTGGATGCGAGCCGATTCATATAAGTTGTAAGCCCCTAAGATATTTGCTTGCAGTATGGGGCCAAAGGGACCTTCAACAGATATACCCCCCATATGAACCACAGCATCAACCCCCTGAAGCATCTCAAGTACCTGGGCGGAATTGGAAAGCTCTGCCAACATGATTTCCTCGTTATCGTGACTGGCACCGAACCCCACAATATCTGAGAGTCTGAGTACATTGCAATTGGACTTTAGGAGAGGGCGAAGCGCAGTGCCAAGCCCGCCTGCTGCACCCGTTAAAAGGATTCGGTTGTGAGTTTTTAGATTCATAATTGATTGGAATAATTTAATTATTGAGAAAATACTGGGCTTTGAACATGCTTGCCTAACTTGCCGCATAACTTGCCGCATAGCTTGCTGCATGACCTACTATCGCACGAGGCTGTCGTGTTCGGTTGCAATGCTTGTGTTCTGTTACGCATTTTTTGGCGCATTGCATCAGATTTGCAGTCTAGCTTAACAAAACAGAAAGAAAACCTTTAATTTCTTAATCTTGGGGTTAAATTTGACATAATGTAGGAAAGGGATTTCGTGACTGCAGAGCTTTTATTTAATTGTGCGAATTAAATAAATCCTTAAAGTCAACTTTAATTCTTAAATTCTAAATTTCTCGGAGATTCAATATGCTCATTATCAGCAAACGCAAATTCACTCAACTCGCTGCTAAAGTGCTGTTGGGTCTTACCGCTTTTTCAGCTATTTCCGCGTTTGCGGATGAGCCTTTTAAGATTGGTCTTATTTTGCCCATGACCGGGCAAGCCGCTTCCACGGGCAAACAGGTTGAAGCTGGTGTAAGGCTTTACATGGCACAAAACGCGGGCAAGATTGCTGGAAGAACTGTGGAGTTGATCGTTAAAGACGACACGGGGTTACCAGACGTGACCAAGCGTATAGCCCAGGAGCTGGTCGTAAACGATAAGGTAGATGTCTTGGCCGGTTTTGGACTAACGCCACTCGCTTTAGCAACCGCTCCTATCGCCACTCAGTCTAAGACGCCTTTGGTAGTGATGGCTGCTGCCACATCCAGCATTACCCTTGCTTCTCCTTACATCATTAGGACTAGTTTTACAGTTCCACAAGCTGCAGTAACGATGGGCGATTGGGCTTCTAAAAACGGGATCAAACGGGCTGTGACCTTGGTGTCTGATTACGGGCCGGGTTTGGATGGGGAGAAATACTTTAAAGAGCGGCTTATGCTAAACGGTGGTCAAATCTTAGAGTCGATGCGCGTGCCTCTTAGAAATGCTGACTTTGCACCTTTTCTTCAAAAAGTACGCGATCTAAAACCCGATGCTCTATTTGTATTTGTACCTTCTGGCCAAGGCACCCAAGTGATGAAGCAATTTGCTGAGCGAGGTTTAGACAAAACAGGTATTCGTTTGATTGGCACGGGAGATGTGACAGATGATGATTTACTGAACGGCTTAGGTGATGTTGCACTTGGTATTGTGACCACCCACCACTACTCAGTTAGCCACAAATCTGCTTTGAATCAAAAATTTGTAGAGGCCTTTGAGAAGGCCAACAACAAGATGCGTCCTAATTTCATGGCCGTATCTGGTTACGATGGCACCCGAGTGATCTATGAAGCACTCAAGGCCACTAAAGGAAAGGCCGGAGGGGATGAGTTGCTGGCGGCGATGAAGGGTCAGATATTTGAGAGCCCCCGTGGCCCCATATTTATCGATGCACAAACAAGAGATGTTGTCCACAATATTTACATTCGAAAAGTTGAGAAAATCAACGGTGAGTTGTACAACACTGAGTTTGAGACCATCAAAGACGTGAAAGATCCCGGTAAAACACAATAAAAAATATTAAAATACTGATCTTCTAGTTTTAAGCGTTCCTTAAGCTTTAAAATTTCAGAGGGTTCTACGAGGGGAAACTCGCGTTGTGCGAGTTTCCCCTCGTCACTTATAGACAACTCTAAATGCTTTAAAAACAAATGAATTGAAATAGACTTATAAAAAAAATAGGTTTTAATTTTTTAAACAAAAAGCCAATAAAAATTCATGTTGACCATATTATTTGACGGTTTAGCCTATGGCATGCTGCTATTTGTTTTGGCAGTAGGTTTGGCGGTGACTCTTGGATTAATGAATTTCATTAACTTAGCCCACGGTGCGTTTGCTATGCTTGGTGGGTACACCACGGTGCTTTTGATGCAGCGACTTGGCGCACCCTTTTTGATTTGTTTGCCCTGTGCATTTTTAGTGTGTGCTGTGCTGGGGGCAGTCCTTGAGAGAACCCTTTACCGCCCTTTGTACAGCAGACCTCATCTGGATCAAGTGCTCTTCTCAATTGGCCTTGCGTTTATGTCGGTTGCGAGCGCAGATTATTTAATGGGCTCTGGGCAGCAAAACATACAACTCCCTCAGTGGTTGAAGGGCCGCACCGAGTTGGGCGAAGATCCTTGGACACTTGGAATGGGGCACTACCGGCTTTTCATTGTTTTGATCTGTGCTGTTTTGACTGTGATTTTACAATTGACCCTCTCCAAAACAAGATTTGGCAGTCAACTCAGGGCCTCTGTAGACGATCCAGTGGTTGCGTCTGGTCTTGGAATCAATGTCAATAAAGTCTTTTTGTTGACATTTGCTGTGGGCTCTGGCCTTGCGGGCCTAGGAGGCGCTTTGGGTGCAGAGGTCTTACCGATTGATCCCAACTTTCCGCTAAAGTACATGATCTACTTTCTCATTGTTGTCTCTGTGGGCGGAACTTCCTCCATTACGGGTCCGCTTCTCGCGGCATTGCTCCTTGGAGTGGCCGACGTAGCGGGCAAATACTATGTGCCTAAGTTAGGTGGATTTATTGTCTACTCGCTAATGATTGTTATTTTGCTGTGGCGTCCACAGGGTCTTTTTTCAAGGTCAACCAAATGATGGGTGAACAAAAAAATAGCCAATTAAATAAAATTCAGGCTCCGCAGGCGCAGCTAGAGTTGATGAGAATCTCTTTACAAAGAGGCTCCAAGATAAAGGCTCAAGAAATCATATTTTGGGTCCTCGCCTTAACGACACCTTTGTTACTCCCCAGCCACGCAATGATGATAAGCGAGATTGCTATTACCGCGCTTTTTGCATTATCCCTAGATTTGGTGCTGGGTTACAGTGGAATTGTCTCTTTGGGACATGCCGCTTTTTTTGGGAGTGGGGTATATTCTGCGGCGCTTTTTGCTAAATACTTTCTTATTGATCCAACCCTGGGTCTGTTGGTCTGCGCAACAGTTGCCGGCTTATTGGGATTTATTTGTAGCTTTACGGTTCTAAGGGGGAGTGATTTAACGCGTTTGATGGTCACACTCGGTGTGGCACTCATCATGTTGGAGTTGGCAAACCAAATGGATTGGCTAACTGGGGGCTCGGACGGTTTGCAAGGGGTTTTGATGGGACCCGTTTTGGGGCAGTTTAATTTTGATTTGCAGGGTCGCACTGCAGCTTGGTATTCGCTTGTCGTTGCACTCGTTGTATTTTGCTTTGTTCGAATGTTGGTCAATTCTTCGTGGGGTTACACGCTTCGGGTCATTAGAGACAACCGACTTCGCGCGATGGCTATAGGTGTTCCTGTCTCAAAAATACTCATCAGCGTTTACACCTTTGCAGCTTGCGTGGCAGGTTTGGCCGGCGGACTTCTGGCTCAAACCACGGGTTTTGCATCCCTTGATGTTTTTGGCTTTGACCGCTCCGCCGATTTGATGCTCATGTTGGTCATTGGCGGTGTGGGGTGGTTGTACGGAGGGATTGCAGGTGCAATCATTTTTAAGATTCTTCAAAGTGAACTCTCTGCCGTAACCCCTCAGTACTGGATGTTTTGGATAGGTCTGTTGCTCATCGTTTTGGTGAGTGTTGGGCGAGAAAAAATCAAGGGTTGGTTCACAAGGGAATATTTAGTTTCTTTGCTCACCGCAAGCACTAATAAATCAGGCGGTGCGAGATGAACTTTGCTGTAAATGATAAAACCGTGTTGAGTGCTCAAGCGCTTGTTAAAACTTTTGGAGGCATCCAAGCCACCCAAAACGTTAATCTCGATATCAAAGCCGGTGCACGCCACGCGCTTATCGGGCCCAACGGTGCGGGCAAAACTACCTTAATCAATTTACTTACAGGCGTATTAAACCCCACCAGTGGTCGCATTGAGTTGCTCGGAGAAGATATCTCTGAGCTTAGTCCCCATTTGCGGGTCAAAAGGGGGCTGGTTCGTACTTTTCAAATCAATCAACTCTTTGACAGTCTGACTCCGTTGGAGACGCTCAGTGTGGTGGTATCCCAGCAGTTTGGAGAGGGCAGCGTTTGGTACAAAACCATGGGTCTGAGCAATCAGATACTTGAGCGGGTTGCGCAGTTGCTTGAGCAGTTTAGATTAACGGATGTCATGAACACTCAGACATCTAAGATGTCCTACGGGCGCAGAAGACTTTTGGAGATGGCAATAGCTTTGGCTTGCCAGCCTAAAGTCCTCCTACTAGATGAGCCCGTTGCTGGGGTGCCCACTGGGGAGCGTGATGAACTTTTAGCTACCGTTGCTGCATTGCCCGCAGATGTCTCCATTCTTTTAATTGAGCACGATATGGATTTGGTTTTTAACTTTGCAAACCGCATGACTGTTTTGGTTAACGGAGCTGTATTGACAGAGGGCACGCCCGAGCAAATAGCCAACGATCCTCAGGTTAAAGCTGTCTATTTAGGTCAAACTCAAATAGAGGGTCACACCCATGCCTGACTCAGCTCAAATCACTCAAGCCATGGAAGATTTTGAATGTGCGCCTTATGTACCCAGTTCTTCTAGTTTGTTGAGTGTGCAAGGACTAAGCGCTGGGTACGGCGAGGCAGTAGTTCTAAGCGATGTAAGCTTTTGTATTGAGCCTGGACAGACCTTGGCACTCTTAGGTCGCAATGGGGTGGGCAAGACTACGCTGATCAACACGCTTGCTGGTGCAACCCGCTTGCACGCTGGAGAGATCTCTTTGGGGGGTGTGCGCATAGAACAACTTCCCTCCTTTAAGCGAGTGACCTCGCTCGTTGGGGGCGGTATAGGGTGGGTGCCACAGGAGAGAAATATTTTTAAATCTCTTACTGTTCATGAAAATTTAAGCTCAGTTTACCGCGCACAAATGGGACCAAAGGCTTGGACTCCTGAGCGGGTGTATGAGTTCTTCCCCAGACTCCTTGAGCGCAGGAATAACCTGGGGTCCCAGCTATCTGGGGGAGAGCAACAAATGCTTGCAGTTGCAAGAGCCCTTGTCGTTAATCCAAGGCTGCTGTTACTGGACGAGCCTTTAGAGGGGTTGGCCCCGATTATTGTGGAGGAATTACTCAAAGCGATTCGCTGGATCACGAGGGAGGAGGGGCTATCTGCAATTATCGTAGAGCAACACCCGCAAATGATTTTGGCGATATCAGATGTGGCCATTGTGCTTGAGAGAGGATCAATCGTTCACCGTGAAAATGCTGATAGTTTAAGAAAAAATACAAAGACCTTAGACCACTTCTTGGGTGTGAAGAGATAACCCTTTAGCTCAGATGCTATAAGACGCGTTAAGACGCTTTGGAGCCACAAACAGTGACCAAGGTTTATTGAATTTAACTCAAAATATAAAATAATGTTCAAAAGGCAAGCTTTAAATTCTTCTGGTCGTGCCTTTGCAGGTTCTGCTTTATTGAGGGGCGCGGTTTCTTTGGTTTTCGCGCTCACTTCGAGCACTTGGGCCGCACCCAATGATGGGATGTCTCAAACTAGGCAGCCCTTTAAGATTGTGATTCCGTTTGGAGCGGGTGGGGTCGCCGATTTGACGGCCCGAGTCGTGGGCCAGGCCCTATCTGAGCGCCTTGGACAAGCCGTAATTATTGAAAATAAGCCCGGTGCGGGAGGAATCATCGCCTCAGACTTGGTTGCCAAATCAGAGCCTGATGGCCACACTTTGTTGCTCATCTCAAACGCAACCGCTGTGAGTGCGAGTTTGTTTAAAAATCTGCCTTACGATACCTTGAAAGATTTTGCGCCAGTTAGTTTGCTTGGTACTTTTGATATTGCAGTTATTGTCCCCGAGAGCTCAAAGTTTAACTCCTTAGGTGAGCTGATCGCGTACGCGAAATCCAACCCCGGTAAGCTCAATATGGGGAGCATTAATGTGGGAAGTACTCAAAACTTGGCTGCTGAACTTCTAAAGTCTACCGCTGCGATTGACGTGCAGGTTGTCCCATTTAATGGGACACCTGCGTTGATTTCTGCTTTGAGGGGAGGACAAATCGATGTGGCAACTGAAATACTAACCCCCGTCCTTCCCCAAATCAACGCCCATGTTCTAAAGGTATTGGCAGTAACGGGTGAGAAAAGGTCCGCCTCAATGCCTGAGGTACCCACTGCACTTGAGTCACAAGTAAAGGGAATGGTCGCGGCTTCTTGGAACGGGGTCGCAGTTCCAGCCAAGACCCCTGAGGCAACCATAGAGCACTTGAACAAAGAAATAGTGGAGATCTTGAGAAATCCAACAGTACGCCAAAAATTGCTAAATCTAAACGTAGAGCCTAAACCCACCACACCCCAACAAGCTCAGGAGTGGTTGCGAGCGGAAATTAAAGTGTGGGGACAAGTCATAAATCGTGCGGGGATCGAAAAACAGTGACCTGTATCGTGTGTTGTGTTTTTAGGAGTTTTGCACAAAAAATCTTGTCATTAGCATTTAAAATCCAAACGGAGTTTGACCGGATCTGCATTTAAGCATGGAAATGCTCTACATGGGGCTTGATTGACATGAACTGACATAGATAGGTCATGAGAGTCGCCTAGGCTAAGCAACAGTTCAGGCAGGTGATCACTGAGGAGAGATGCAGTTGTTCCAGCAGTTGTTCTAACATTTGCTCGTGCACCAGTTTGGGCAGTAATTAAGACCCATCTTTTGCCGATAGTTTGCTCTCACTCTAATCGTCAAGACACAAAGTTCTTTGCTTCTTTTTATTAACTGTGACTCTTGTAAATTTTTTAGAATACATAATTCTATTTTTTGTTTAAAGGTTTATTTAAAAATGACCCAGTCTTTTGCCCCTCAGCGTCCAGTATCTTGTTTGTTCATGAGGGGCGGGACATCAAAGGGTCCTTTTTTTAAGGCAGATGACTTGCCAACCGATAAAGAATTGAGAGACAAGGTTTTGTTATCCATCATGGGTTCACCCGATAAGCGTCAAATTGATGGCCTTGGAGGGGCGCATCCTTTAACCAGTAAAGTGGGCATCGTCAGCAAAAGCAATGCCCCAGGGGTTGATCTTGAATTCTTATTCGCTCAACTCCAACCCGAGAAAGACACAGTGGACACCACTCCAAATTGCGGAAACATGCTCGCAGCGGTTGTCCCCTTCGCGGTTGAGACCGGGATGATTACCCCGCAAAGCGACACAACCACGTGTAGGGTGCTGACGTTGAACACGGGCATGCTCAGTGACATCACAGTGCAGACACCAAAGAGCACGGATTGTGAAACTCGTTTTGTGAATTATGAGGGTGAGGCTCGAATAGATGGAGCGCCGGGCACGTCTGCTGCCATTACGATTAATTTTTTGGATACAGCAGGCTCTGTTTGCGCCAGTCTTTTACCGACAGGGAAAGTTTTAGATACTCTGTTAGTCGTCCCCACTGCAGAGCTCTCAGGTTTTGAGCCCTTCAGTGTCAACATAACTTGTATTGATAACGGAATGCCACTTGTTATATTCAAAGCAAGTGATCTGGGTAGAACTGGGGCCGAGAGTGTTGCACAATTGAACACCGATACCGCGCTTAAAACTAAAATAGAAGCCCTAAGACTGCAGGCCTCTCTACTTATGGGGCTTGGAGATGTGAGGCATAAAAATTATCCCAAAATGACGCTCATTGCACCCCCCCTTACTGGAGGCAGTTTAAGCACTAGGAGTTTTATCCCCCACGTTTGCCACGACGCTATTGGGGTACTTGCCGCGGTGACTGTGGGGACAGCATGCGTTCTCAAGGGATCTGTTTGTGAGGGTGTGGCTCAAATAGGTGGTGGCGATAAGGTTGAAGTTTGTGTGGAGCATCCAACGGGAGAGTTTAGTGTGGAGCTAGGCATTGACCCCAGTAACTCGCAAAACGTCACGCGCGCCGCCCTGCTTAGAACAGCCCGGCTTATTATGAGGGGTGAGGCAATGGTGCCCGCCTCTTTAATGAAAGCTTGAAAAAAGATTTGAAATAATTAACCAGTAACATGAGAGTACTTAAAGAAAGGATTCATTATGAGTTTAGAGCGTCCCTTAATCATTGACGTGCATGGTCACTACACGACAGCCCCAAAGGAGTTGGACAATTGGCGCAATTTGCAAATTGCCAGCTTGCAAGATCCAAGCGTTAAGCCAGATCCCAAGAGCCTCAAAATCTCCGACGAAGCGCTCAAGGAGTCCATTGAAAAAAACCAGCTCAAACTCATGAAAGAGCGCGGAAGTGACCTAACAATTTTTAGTCCCCGAGCAAGCTTCATGGCCCATCACATTGGAGACTTCGAGACGTCCAGCACCTGGGCCTCCATTTGCAATGAGCTTTGCGCGCGAGTGGCGTCCCTTTTCCCGGATCACTTTATAGGCGCTGCGATGCTGCCCCAATCCCCCGGTGTAGACCCAAAGACCTGCATCCCAGAGCTCGTTAAGTGTGTAGAAGAATACGGATTCGTAGGTATCAATTTGAATCCGGATCCATCCGGTGGACACTGGACAAGCCCCCCCCTGGGAGATCCTCATTGGTACCCCATTTATGAGAAGATGGTGGAGTACGATATTCCTGCCATGATCCACGTGAGCACAAGTTGTAACGCCTGCTTTCACACCACTGGTGCACACTACTTGAACGCAGATACAACGGCATTTATGCAGTGCCTAACCTCCGATTTATTTAAACACTTTCCCACCCTTAAATTTTTAATCCCACACGGAGGCGGAGCAGTGCCCTACCACTGGGGGAGATTTAGGGGGTTGGCGCAGGAGATGAAACTGCCCCTTCTCAAAGAGCACTTGCTCAAGAACATATTCTTTGATACCTGTGTCTATCATCAACCTGGTATAGACTTATTGACCAAAGTGATCCCAACTGAGAATATTTTGTTTGCCTCTGAGATGATTGGCGCTGTAAAGGGGGTGGATCCAGAGACGGGCCATTACTATGATGACACCAAACGCTACATCGAATCATCTACTCAGCTCAATCAGCAGCAAAAATACCAAATTTACGAGGGCAATGCCCGCCGAGTTTTTAAACGATTGGACAATGCCTTAAAAGCCAAAGGAATGTAATTATGATGACACTGGGAGTAGTTAAAAGAAATATTGAGCGTGCCGATCCAAACGCAGTGACCGAACTGGCCAATTTCGGCGTAGCCACTGTTCACGAGGCGATGGGGCGTGTTGGATTGATGCAAACTTATATGCGACCCATTTATTCTGGAACACTGATCGCGGGTCCAGCGGTTACGGTGCTCTTACACCCAGGGGACAATTGGATGATGCACGTTGTGGCTGAGCAAATCAGACCCGGGGATATCGTTGTAGCGGCTCTGTCCGCAGAAAATTGTGACGGTTTTTTTGGCGATTTGTTGGCCACTTCCTTTAAAGCTCGCGGGGCAAAGGCGCTCATCATTGATGCAGGTGTTCGCGATGTTAGGGAGTTGACCGCCATGGGCTTTCCGGTGTGGAGCAAAGGCATCAGTGCCAAAGGCACCATCAAGTCCATCCTTGGATCCGTGAACATACCCGTTGTGTGCGCCGGCGCACTGGTCAACCCAGGCGATGTCATCGTGGCAGATGATGACGGAGTCGTAGTGGTGCCCAAGGAGTGGGCGCAAAAGACTGCCCAAGCAGCAGCTGCTCGAGAGGCCAACGAGGGCGAGAAAAGAGCTAAGCTTGCGGCAGGTGTTTTAGGTATCGATATGTACAACATGCGTGCACCACTTGAGCAAGCGGGTTTGAAGTACATTGATTGAACATAAGAAACTTGCCCTCTACTCCCTCTACTCCCTCTACTCCCTATACGTTTGCTGGACAGCCCCTATGTAGGGTTCATATAAATTCATAAAATTAATTAAATGACTGATTTCATCAAAACTCCCGGTTGGCTTGATTGGTTCACCGGTCCAAGTAAACCCCGCTTTAAATTGCCTGCTGGCTCTGTGGATGCTCACTGCCATGTGTTCGGTCCCGGCGCAGAGTTTCCCTACGCACCGGAGCGCAAATACACCCCTTGTGACGCTTCTAAGGAGCAACTCTTCGCGCTCAGAGATCATTTGGGGTTTGATAAAAATGTGGTCGTTCAAGCCACCTGCCACGGCGCAGACAACAGAGCCTTGATAGACGCACTTTTACACTCAAAAGGTAAGGCCAGGGGGGTTGCCACTGTTCGCAAAAATATAAGCGATGATGAAATTCAGTACATGCATGACGCCGGCGTTAGGGGCGTGCGATTTAATTTTGTCAAAAGGTTGGTGGACTTCACCCCTAAAGAGGATTTGCAAGAAATTGCGTCTCGAATAGCTCACTGGGGTTGGCATGTCGTTATTTATTTTGAAGCCGTTGATTTACCAGAGCTTTGGGACTTCTTTAGTCAGTTACCTACCCCTGTGGTTGTGGATCACATGGGCAGGCCCGATGTCAGTAAGCCAATTGATAGCGCAGAGTTTGCTTTGTTTGAGCGTTTCATGTTGGAGCACGAAAATGTGTGGAGCAAGGTTACTTGTCCAGAACGTTTGTCCGTGAAAGGCCCCAAAGCCTTAGACGGCCAAGAGCGTCCCTACCTTGATGTGATCCCTTTTGCAAAACGAATAGTTGAGAAGTATCCGTCCCGTGTGCTTTGGGGCACCGATTGGCCCCACCCTAATTTAAAAGATCATATGCCGGACGATGGTTTGTTGGTTGACTTTATTCCCCATATTGCGACCACACCGGAGCTTCAAAAAATGTTGTTGGTGGACAATCCAACGCGTCTTTATTGGCCAGAGTTGCGGACAAATTAAAGAACACTCTAAAAGAAAAGAGAAAAACGATGTCGTTAGATAAACCTTACCTGGATGTCCCTGGGACTACTATTTTTGATACCGAGCAGTCCCGAAAGGGTTACTGGCTCAATCAATTTTGCATGTCACTCATGAAGGCCTCTAACCGAGAAAGGTTTAAGTCCAATGAGCGCGCCTATCTAGATGAATGGAGCATGACGGAGGAGCAAAAGTTGGCCGTCCTGGCTAGAGACTTGAACTGGTGTATTTCGTTGGGTGGGAACATATACTTTCTAGCCAAAATAGGTGCAACCGACGGTAAGAGTTTTCAACAAATGGCGGGCAGTATGACTGGGATGACTGAGGAGGAGTACCGAGCCATGATGCTGGGAGGTGGGCGCTCAGTTAAAGGAAATCGCTTTTTGGGTGAAGACGGAGACGCTCAACCCCAAAATCAACCCCAGGGCGCAGCTGGTAAAGGGGCGAAATTGGTGAATTGACCTAGACGGGTGTTGAGGGCAAGTCGCCGCACCCCTAGAGACCAACGCATTGCCGCTCACTTTGCCCCAACAAGACATTAAATCTAACTTATTAAATAAGCCTATATAACCCCATACTGTTATCTCTCATAAATGGAACACTAACAATGGCACACATTTCTGCAACCGTATTTACCTCCCACGTACCAGCCATAGGCGCTGCAATCGACTTGGGCAAAACCCATGAACCTTATTGGGCCCCTCTTTTCAAGGGCTATGAGTCCTCCAAGGAGTGGTTTGCTCAGGAAAAGCCGGATGTCATTTTTCTCGTTTTCAACGATCATGCGACTGCATTTAGTTTGGAGATGATTCCAACCTTTGCGATTGGGACAGCTGATGAGTTCCTACCCGCTGATGAGGGTTGGGGTCCAAGGCCGGTGCCAACTGTCATGGGGCATTCCAAGTTGGCTTCACACATTGCGCACTCTGTGATTCAAGATGATTTTGATCTCACCATTGTGAATAAGATGGATGTGGATCACGGGCTAACCGTTCCCCTGTCCTTAATGTGCGGGCAGCCAAAAGCGTGGCCTTGCCCTGTCATCCCGTTTGCAGTCAATGTGGTCCAGTACCCAATCCCGTCTGGCAAAAGATGCTTTGAGTTGGGTAAGGCGATAGGGCGTGCGATTGAGAGTTTTCCAGAAGATTTGAATGTTCAGATCTGGGGTACCGGGGGGATGAGTCATCAGCTACAAGGCCCCAGAGCAGGATTAATCAATAAAGAGTTTGATAATGCTTTCTTGGACAGGCTGATTGAGGACCCTGCTGGGTTGGCAACCGTGCCCCACATAGACTACGTCAGAGATGCGGGTTCTGAGGGGATTGAGCTGGTGATGTGGCTGATTGCAAGGGGCGCGATGAGCGACGTCAAAGATGCTTCAAAGAGCGGGGTAAATGCTTCCAAAGCACCTGTGGTTAAGAAGCGGTTTTATCATGTGCCTGCGTCCAATACGGCGGTGGGTCATTTAATTTTGGAGAATATTTGATGAGTAAGACAATTAAAGTTGCCTTGGCAGGTGCAGGTGCATTTGGCATCAAGCACCTTGACGGTATTAAAAATATTGACAATGTGCAGGTCGTCTCTCTTGTGGGGCGCGAGTTGGCTAAGACCTCAGAAATCGCAAAAAAGTACGGTATCGAGCACGTAAGCACCGATCTTCAAGATAGTTTAAATTTAAGCGAAGTAGATGCCGTCATTTTGTGCACTCCAACCCAAATGCACGCCGAACAGGCGCGGGCTTGTATGAACGCGGGCAAGCACGTGCAAGTTGAAATACCTATGGCAGATTCACTCGCAGACTCACAGTCACTTGTTGAATTACAGAAGAAAACGGGATTGGTTGCGATGTGTGGGCACACAAGACGCTTTAATCCGAGTCATCAATATGTACATCAAAAAATTAAAGCAGGGGAGTTCCATATTCAGCAAATGGATGTACAAACTTACTTCTTTAGGCGCACCAACATGAATGCGCTTGGGCAACCTAGGAGCTGGACGGATCATCTACTGTGGCACCACGCCGCTCACACGGTGGATCTTTTTGCCTACCAAGCGGGAAGTCCGATCGTGAAAGCCAACGCTGTTCAAGGCCCCATTCATCCTACTTTAGGCATAGCCATGGATATGT
>Ga0164296_1003460_pt1 | contig 14898 bp, 16 predicted proteins | sample GEODES057metaG_FD_113533 | JGI IMG/M metagenome (GOLD analysis project Ga0164296, IMG submission 113533) | Dystrophic lake water microbial communities from Trout Bog Lake, Wisconsin, USA - GEODES057 metaG | ecosystem: Environmental > Aquatic > Freshwater > Lake | place: USA: Trout Bog Lake... | reverse complement strand
TGGCACCGACGACTCCAATTTTCATAGCCAGAGTCTAGGTGGTTATGAATAATTATACAAATATATGAATAATTATGCGCGGACTGTGGCGCCACATTGACTAGCGGCGGCAGCGACGGCTGCTTCGCGGTAACCCGAGACCTCATCAGCGGTCAAAGTCCGGTCAGGAGCCCTGAAAGTGAGGGTGAAGGCGAGAGAAACCTTGCCATCGCCGAGGTTTTCGTAACGGTCAAAGAGCGATATCGATTCAAGGAGCTCTCCCGCTCCAGAGACCAGGGCGCTTTCGACCTTCGAAGCAGGCACCGAGGCATCAACGATCAAGGAGACATCCTGGGTAGCAGCTGGCATCGTCAGAATTGGCTTAACGCTCTTTGCAGGGGCAACGGGCAATTCCGAGAGGATCACCGCGAATGCACAACTGCGCGGTGGAAGTCCCAGTGCCTCCAAGACGCGTGGATGTAATTCTCCTGCGTGAGCAACAGGCTTTCCACCTACTTGAATCTCCGCACATCTACCAGGGTGCCATGGGGCAAGATCCGATTGAACGATCGTTCCAACGTTCCCGGTCAATTCAATAATTTTGAGAGCCATCGTGGTTGCATCGGACCAATCAAATACGCGGCCACTTCCCCACCACCCGTTACGGTCAAGTGAACCAACAACGACGCCTCCTACAAAGAGTGGTTGCGGAGGAACAGATGCGTAGATCTCTGCAATCGTCTCTGCTGAAGGGCGCGTTGTCGTTGGAACTGGAGCTACATGCGCCAACTTCGCGACATCGCGGAAGACCGATCCAATTTCGAAGATCGCACAATCCTTCGCGCCGCGATTGAGATTTCGCTTTGCAGTTTCAAGTAAACCCGGAAGTAGATGTGTGCGCAAAAGTGGTGCTTGGTCGGACATCGGATTGGCTAATTTGAAACTTGCCGCACGTGCGCCCGTGAAACCAAGAAGTTCGACCATCTCTTGATTAACAAATGGATAGTTATAGACCTCGGAGAATCCAAGATTCGCCAAAAAGTTTGCCACACCGCGCTTGCGATATTGCAGCGGGCTCAGGGTTGCTCTCGCCGGCCCAATCGGCAGGGTTCCTTCGATGGAATTCAAACCAACAAGTCGACCGACCTCTTCTACTAAATCAGAAGGGTTAAGCAGATCGCTGCGCCAGGTAGCTGGTGTCACCTTCCATAAAGTTGTACTCACTTCATCAATGGAACATCCGACAGTCGTAAGGTGTTTAGCCACAACTTCGGGATTAATTTCCACTCCGAGCAATTGAGAAACAAAATGAGGATCGAAATCAATAGAAGGCATGGCTGGAATAGCACCAGCTGTTGCACTACCAACATAACGCGCGCCACCAAGGTCAACCAGAAGCTGAACTGCACGTGCACTTGAAATAGATGCGAGAGCAGGGTCCACTGCACGCTCTAAACGTCGTGATGCTTCTGAAGATAAGCGATGGAATCTAGAGTTACGGGCAATTGCAATTGGATCAAAACGCGCCGCTTCAATAGCTAAATGCGACGATGTAGATGTCACTTCAGAGTGCAAGCCACCCATCGTTCCGGCAAGCGCTAAAGGCTGTGCATCATCTGCAACGACCAAATTTTGCGAGGAGAGTTTGCGAACCTGTCCATCCAGAGTTGTCAGTTCGGAATCACTCTGAGCGGTACGAATATGAAGCGAGCCTTGAATCTTCTCTACATCAAAGGCATGTAGAGGTTGGCCGAGTTCGAGCATCACATAGTTGGTGATATCGACTGCCAGGGAAATCGAACGCATTCCGCACTTTTCGATTCGGCGGCTCATCCAGAGCGGCGTTGTCGCAGTGGGATTAAAGCCAGTAATCGTGCGGATATAAATAACACTGGCCGCAGATGGATCATCAATGCTCACCTGCACGCCAGCAGTATTGATCTCTAGGGCTGATGCATCAACTGCACTTGCAGGATCCACATATGGAAGGTTGAGGGATGCCGCCAATTCGCGAGCTAGGCCGCGGATAGACAAGGCGTAACCTCTATCTGGATTAACTGCTACATCAAAAATGGAATCGTTAACTTGAAGGAGTGCAAGGGCATCATCGCCAGGCTTGCCTTCATGGACCACGATGATTCCGGTGTGATCCTCGCTCAAACCCAATTCACGAGCCGAGCAGATCATTCCATTGGATGTATGTCCATAGGTTTGACGAGCAGCAATCTCAAATCCTCCAGGAAGGATTGCGCCTGGCAATGAGACAACAACCAAATCGCCTTCTGCAAAATTTAATGCACCACAAATGACGTAGCGAGTTTCGCCTTCTCCGCAATCGAGTCCAACGTAGCGGATAGGTTTCTTCTGACCTTCAACCTGCGCGATCGATGCCACTTTTCCGATGACGAGAGGACCGGTGATATCCGCGCCTTGAACTTCAACGCCTTCAACTTCGAAACCTACTGATACAAACGCTTCTTCAATCTCGGCATTGGTGAGCGAAGTTGGTAGATCTACATACTCGCGAATCCACGATAAAGGAGCCTTCACTTCACACCCATTCCAAAATTCTGCGAGAAGCGCGCATCGCCTTCCACAATGTCATGCATATCTGTAATTCCATGACGGACCATCAAGGTTCGCTCTAATCCCATTCCAAAAGCGAATCCGCTGTAGACCTCGGGATCAATTCCGCAAGCGACCAATACTTTTGGATTCACCATTCCGCAACCACCCCACTCGATCCAGCGACCGTTGAAGAAGAAATCAACTTCCGCACTTGGTTCGGTGAAAGGGAAGAAGGAAGAACGCAGGCGTGTCTTTACATCCGCGCCAAAGATTGATCGCGCAAAATGATCGAGGGTTCCCTTGAGATCAGCCATGGTGATCCCTTTATCAATGACGAGACCTTCGACCTGCGAGAAGACTGGTGTATGGGTCGCATCCAATTCGTCTGCGCGATATGTGCGTCCTGGGCAGATGACATAAATCGGAGGCTTTTCTTCCAGCATCGTTCTGACTTGAACGGGGGAGGTATGTGTGCGAAGTACCAAGTGAGAATCGAGTGGCTCAATAAAGAATGTGTCTTGCATGGTGCGAGCTGGATGATCTGCAGGAATATTAAGGGCATCGAAATTTAACCATTCGGCTTCTAGCTCTGGGCCTTCTGCAACGCGATAACCCATTCCAAGAAAGAGGTCGCAAATTTCATTGGTCAAGATTGTCAGAGGATGCAATCCTCCTTGTGGAGCGCGTCTGGCAGGGATTGAAACATCAACCCGCTCTTGGATGAGAACGCGCGCATCACGTTCTGCTTCTAGAACCTTGGTTCGCGCTTCCAGCGCAGTGGCTACTTGATTCTTCGCCTGGCCAATAATCTTTCCAAAGGTCGACCGCTCCTCTGGAGTCAGTGAACCTAATTGTTGGTTGGCTCTAGCTATAGGGGACTTATCCCCCACGTGCGCCGATTTAACTTCCTTGAGCGCTTCGAGATCTTCTGCCCCCGCTATAGCGGAAAGGGCCTCACCCTTGGCATCTTCAATTGCTCGCGCTGAAAGGCTCATGGGAAGGGATCTTACTAAAGTCTCTCTTAGTTAGAGAGGTAATACATCGCAATGGCGGCGGCACTTGCTACATTGAAACTCTCGGCATGACCGCGCATAGGAATCGAAATACGTTGAAAAGCGGGAGCTAATTCAGGCAAGCCGTGGCCTTCATTTCCAAAGACCAAAACGGTTGGCCCGCTGTTATCTATATCTGAAATGGATTGATCCGCCCCACCATCAAGAGCCACAAGGGCAAGATTGTTACGGTAGGAGAACTCCTCAAGTTGATCGAGAGGAACATCATCGACTACTGGAATATTCCATAAGGATCCGGCAGTAGAACGGACCACCTTGGGACTGTAGACGTCGACGCTTAAATCGCTGAAGATAACGAGGTCGAATCCGCATGCATCGGCAGTACGGATTGCAGTACCCGCATTACCGGGATCTTGAATCTGCCAGAAATAGGCAACTTTCTTTAGAGCGCCGGAATCAAATTTCGTTAGGTCCGATGGCAAATATTTACATAGCGCCAAAATTCCTTGCGGAGATTGCGTATCAGCCATCGCAGCCATGACTTGATCCGTCACCATGATGGTCTCGTGTTTTGCCAGAACCTCATAGGAGAATTCACTCTGCAATTTCTCTAACCCTGAATCGGTGAGATAAAGCAGATCGATGAGCGGGGCAGTTGGAACGGCTGGAACGAGTGCGCCGCGCAGAGATTGCAATCCATCTGCAACAAAGCGTTTCTCTAAGCCACGTTGCTTCTTACCTCGAGGACCCAAAAGAGCCTTCACCCGCTCCACATGGGGCGAATGAAGGCTCGTAATAGGTGCGTGAGTCAAAGTGACTTCAGCTGAACTAATTAAGCGGTGACGAGATGTTGGCGAGCAACTTCAACGAGAGCAGCAAATGCAGCTGGATCGTTAGTTGCAAGCTCAGAGAGAACGCGACGATCTACCTCAACACCTGCAGCCTTGAGGCCTTGGATGAAGCGGTTGTAGGTCAAGCCATGTTCGCGGGCGCCAGCATTGATGCGCTGAATCCAGAGTTGGCGGAAATCGCCCTTCTTATCCTTACGGTGATCGAAGGCGTAGACCATACTGTGGGTAAGTTGCTCCTTCGCCTTTGTGAAAAGACGTGAGCGTTGTCCGCGGTAACCAGCGGTACGTTCAAGGGTGGTGCGACGCTTCTTAGCAGCGTGGACACCGCGTTTTACTCTAGCCATTTATCTGCTCCTTACTTCAAACCGAGCATGCGCTTGGCTGTCATGCTTACGGTTTTCTTTCCAGTTGCATCATTGCTCAAACGGCGAGTGACGCGTGAAGACTTATGTTCAAGAAGGTGGCGCTTACCTGCACGCTCGTGCATGATCTTGCCGGTGCCGGTCAGACGGAACGTCTTCTTAGCTCCGCTATGGGTTTTCATCTTTGGCACTTCATACCTCCTGGGTACTTGTCGTTACTACTGCTTACTTAATATGTCCGACCGCTTTGGTCGAAGGTAAAATTAAAAAAGTTATTGAGTTACTTCTTCGCTCTCCAAAGCAGGAGCAGGAGCGGCTGCTGCGGCTGGTGCCGCTGCCTTAGGCGCTGACTTCTTGGATGCCTGGCTCTTCTTAAGAACCGGACCAAGAACCATCGTCATGCTCTTGCCTTCCTTTTTCGGTGCGAATTCGACGAAGCCGAACTCTGCAATCTCTTCCGAAAGCTTCATCAGCAATCGGTAGCCCATCTCAGGTCGGGTCTGCTCTCTTCCTTTGAATTGAACAGTTACCTTCACCTTGTCTCCGCCTTTGAGGAAGCGCTCAATGTGAGCTTTCTTCGTCTCATAGTCATGAGGTTCAATCTTTAATCCAAAACGAATCTCTTTAACCACAATGTGGGTCTGGTTCTGTCTGGCTTCCCGTGCCTTCTGTGCGATCTCGTACTTATACTTTCCGAAATCCATGATCTTGCAGACGGGTGGTTTTGCATCTGGGGAAATTTCAACGAGATCCAGGCCAACTTCTTCTGCCATGGAAAGGGCAGTTGCTGTGGCAACGATTCCGACTTGTTCTCCAGAGAAACCGATGAGACGAACTTCCGAGGCTCGGATTCGATCATTGATTCTTTGTTCGGCGCTGATAACTCTTCCTCTCTAGAAAGTGCATGATGCAAGAGGATTAAGTCGCGCAAAAATAGACCCGCCAAATATGGCGAGTTCGTTCTTGACCAACCAGCCGAAGCCGGTGAGGTGGGAGCGACAAACTCCACTTGATGGCTCAAGGATACCTTGAGGGGTGTGGAAAGGTGAAATCGTAGGGATTAGCCCCCGATTGCGTGGACTCCCCCATCAACGTGAATGATTTCACCCGTTGTTTTAGGGAACCAGTCTGAGAGAAGTGCGATGGCACCGCGCGCGGCAGGCTCTGGATCGGCGAAATCCCAGGTCAGCGGTGAGCGGGTATTCCATACGCTCTCAAACTCTTCAAAGCCTGGGATGGATTTAGCCGCGATAGTGGCAAGTGGGCCAGCCGCGATGAGATTGCAGCGAATATTTTCGGCACCTAGGTCTCGGGCCAGGTAACGGTTGCATGATTCCAAGCCAGCCTTTGCGATACCCATCCAGTCATATTTAGGCCAAGCAACGGTGGCATCAAAAGTCAGGCCCACGATGCTTGCGCCGGAATCTGGGTAGAGCTCGCGCACAGCGATCGCTAGAGATTTATAGGAGAAGGTCGAGGTGTGAACCGCGATCGATACATCTTCCCACTCGGTATTGAGGAAATTTCCGCCCAATGCCGCTTGTGGGGCGAAACCAATGGAGTGAACTACCCCATCAAGGTGCGGCACATACTTCTTCACTTCTGCGGCAAGTCCAGCTAGGTGCTCAGGGTTGGTAACGTCGAGTTCAATAACGGGTGCTGGCTTTGGCAGGCGCCCAGCGATTCGAGTTGTCAGGCTGAGTCCACGACCAAATCCAGTGAGGACGACATTGGCGCCTTCTTCTTGGGCTAGCTTGGCAATGTGAAATGCGATCGAACCATCGGTCAGCACTCCTGTAACCAAGATGTTCTTCCCTGTAAGTAGTGCCATTAGTGACCCATCCCCATTCCTCCGTCGACCGGAATTACTGCTCCTGTTATGTAACTGGCCTCGGGTGAGGCAATAAATTTAACGACCGTCGCAACTTCTTCAGGTGAACAGAATCGACCTAGTGGAATCGCCGCAACATATTTTTCGCGCAAGGTATCGCTCAGTTCGGCGGTCATATCGGTCTCAACGAATCCCGGAGCAATAACGTTAAAAGTTAAGCCGCGTGAACCATATTCACGGGCTAGCGCTCTGGCCATCCCTATCAAACCGCTCTTGGTGGCCGCGTAATTGGCTTGTCCAGCAGAACCGAGTAGTGCGACTACCGAGCCAATGAGAATCACTCGACCGCTGCGTTTTTTCATCATGGGAGAGATCGCCCGTTGCACGGTTCTAAATGTGCCGGTCAGATTGGTCTCCACGACGGCGGTGAAATCCTCATCGCTCATCCGCATGGTGAGTCCATCTCGGGTGATTCCTGCATTGGCAACAAGCACATCTACAGGACCGTAGGTGCTTTCAATTTCAGTGAAGGCGGCATTTACGCTCTCGGGATCGGTGACATCCATCTTGACGCCGACCAATCCATCTGGAGCGCTACCTGATCGATATGAGACGATTACTAGGTTGCCCTCGGTCGCGAAACTTCTGGCGATGGCCAAACCAATTCCACGATTTCCGCCGGTAACAAAGACGATTCGAGGACCTTGCGGCGAAGAAGTCATGGGAGCAGATTATCCATTACTCATGCGTACTTAAAAGAGGCGCGATAGCCCGCGCGCACTTAGGCTTCATCCATGAGCATGAGAAACGAGGGATCGGGCAAGAAGGTCGCCCCTATCGTCATCACCAGTGCTCAAGATGCCCTTTCAGTTGAGCAAAAGGGAAGGCAGCGCAGATATTTCTATTCGATGATGGTGCGCACAGCCTGTTTCATCTCAACTATTTTTCTTCCTAATCCATATCGCTGGGTGGCTATGGCTGGAGCGGTTTTCTTGCCCTATATCGCGGTTGTCATCGCAAATGCCGGACGCGAGACAATCACAGGGAAGAACGCAATCATGAGAAATCAGCGCTTGCAGATTACGGATAAGTAATCTTCGCTGGTTAATTTCCCCCCACAAGGGATTGGCGCTGGAAAAGATCGAAGTACAGCCCTCCACGAGCAACTAATTCTTCATGCGTCCCGCGCTCTACGACTCGCCCGCTATCGAGCACCAAAATCTGATCAGCCTTTCGAATGGTGGAGAGTCGGTGGGCAATAACAATGCTGGTGCGACCTTCTAGCGCTACTTCCAGCGCCTCCTGAACGAGCGCTTCGTTTTCGGAATCAAGATGTGCAGTTGCTTCATCGAGGATCACGATACTTGGGGCCTTAAGGAGTAATCGCGCGATGGCAAGACGTTGCTTCTCTCCCCCGCTCAACCGATGTCCTCGCTCACCGACAATGGTCTCCAAACCACTTGGCAAGCTTTCAATGAAACTCCAAATTTGTGCAGCGCGGCAAGCGGCTTCGATCTCTTCTAAGGTCGCATCCTCCTTGGCATATCGCAAATTCGCTTCAATAGTGTCGTGGAACATGTGGGAGTCTTGGGTGACGACACCGATCTCATTGCGAAGCGAAGTCAAAGTAATTTCACGAAGATCCGTTCCTGCAATCTTGATGCTGCCTTTTGTGACATCATAAAGTCGAGGTACCAATCCGGAGATCGTGCTCTTTCCGGCGCCAGATGGACCAACAATCGCCGTGAACGATCCTGGAGGGCAGAAGAATGAGACATCTTCAAGCACTACTCCCGAATCAACCATCTCCTTCTTGGCTGCGAGTTCAAGTGAAGCCAATGAGATTTCTGTCGCCTTGGGGTAAGAGAAAATAACGTTATCGAATTCGATGGATGGGCGGGCAATCGTGATGGGTGCAGCTAATTCATGATCGCGAACCATTGGTTCAAGATCCAATACTTCAAAGACTCGCTCAAATGAAACGAGTGCAGTCATCACATCTACTCGTACATTTGAAAGCGAAGTGAGAGGTCCATAGAGGCGAGCGAGCAAGGTGGTTATTGCAAGAAGCGAACCGACAGTGATCGCGCCAGAAATTGCCAGATGTCCACCAATGCCATAAGCCAGTGCGGTGGCGAGGGCGGCGATAGTTGTGATCGCCGTGAAGAAGATTCGATTGAGCATGGCGGTGTGAATACCGATATCGGCAACACGACGAGCCTTCGCCCGAAATCCTTCGCGCTCCTTATTTGGTTCCCCGTAGAGGGCAACCAACAGTGCACCCGAAACATTGAATCTCTCGGTCATCGTTGAAGCCATCTCGGCATTCAGATTGAAGGATGCCAGGGTCAGGCTCTGAATCTTCTTGCCGACCCACTTTGTGGGAAGCAAGAAGAGTGGGAGCAAGGCGAGCGAGGCGACCGTAATCTGCCACGAGAGTGTGACCATTGCCGCTGCAACCAAAGTAAGGGTGAGGATGTTACTCAAAACACCCGAAAGAGTATTTGTGAAGGCATTTTGTGCTCCAATGACATCAGAGTTAATGCGTGAGATTAAGGCACCGGTCTGAGTGCGGGTAAAGAAAGCGATAGATTGCTTTTGAATATGGGCAAATACTTGAGTGCGCATCTCGTAGATCAATCCTTCTCCGATGCGAGAGGAGAACCACCGCGAAATCAAATTCACCGTAGTATCAAGGATGGCAATCAAGCCAACGGCCAAAGCTAATTCAGTGACAATTCGACCGTTACGAGGAATAACGCCTTTGTCGATCAAATTCTTTAGCAGCAGTGGGCTTGCAACCGTGAGGATTGAGTCAGCCACAATCATCAAAAGAAAGATGATGAGATAGGTCTTGAATGGTTTAGCAAAACTCCAGATTCGCCGAACGGTTCCAGCTTTGAGCTTCATATCTTTTACAGCTGGATCCCTCCTTAATGAACGCATGGCTGAATGCGCAGCCATGGAGTTCATTGACATAAGGTTTCCTTAAATTTTAAAAGTGAGGAACTAAACAGTGAAGCCGATAGCACGCAGCTGTTCGCGACCATCGTCGGTGATCTTGTTTGGACCCCAAGGTGGCATCCATACCCAATTGATCTGTACATCAGATGTGATATCCGCCAGTACTTGACGGGCTTGATCTTCAATCACATCTTGAAGCGGACATGCTGCAGAGGTGAGAGTCATATCCAAGACGGCAACGTTTGATTCATTGACGCTCATCTCATAGACGAGTCCGAGATCCACAACATTGATTCCAAGTTCGGGATCGATGACATCCTTCAACGCCTCTGTTACTTCATCCAGGGTAGCTAGCTGCTGCTCACTCATAGTTCTGCTCCATTCTGAATTGCTGCGTCTTTAAATGCCATCCAACTCAATAAAGCACACTTTACTCGCGCTGGAAACTTCGAGACGCCAGCTAGGGCTATTGCATCTTCGAGAATCTCTTCATCTCCACTCTTCGACCCTTTACTTTGCATCAGTTCGGTGAATTCTTGAAGGACCTTCCCAGCGCTTTCAATGCTCTTGCCGTCAACGAGATCACTCATGATGGAAGCGCTAGCTTGCGAAATTGAGCAGCCAACTCCATCCCAGATTAGGTTAGTAACCTTTCCGTCCTCAATAGAGAGGCTCAGCGTAATTTCATCTCCACAGTTCGGGTTGATGTGGCGAACTTGAAATTCACCAACTGGCAAACCTTTGTGGTGAGGCTGCTTGTAGTGGTCCAGAATTACCGCTTGATACAGTGAGTCGAGTTCCATCATCGCTTCCCGAAGTAGTCACGAGCCGCAGTCACGGACTCTAAAAAGACCTCGACGTCACCGAGATCGTTGTAGAGATAGAAAGAAGCCCTGGTAGTACCCGTTAAACCTAATTTGCGCATTAGTGGCCATGCACAGTGATGACCGGTGCGGACTGCCACACCATATTGATCCATTACTTGGCCAATGTCATGAGGATGAAGGCCTTCGATAGTGAATGAGATGACTCCCCCGCGACTTTCAATGCCCTGCGGTCCAACTACCTTCACGCCTTCAATGCCGTGCAAACCATCTAGGGCATACTGTGTTAAGTGGCGCTCCCATTCATGAATTCTCTCCAAGCCCACGCCGTCTAAGTAATCCAATGCGGCTGCAAGACCAACGGCTTGGGCCATGTTGGGGACTCCAGCTTCAAATCGCTTTGGCGCTTCGGCCCACGTTGAATCCGTCATCGTGACAGTTTCAATCATGGATCCTCCGTAGAGAAATGGCTCCATCTCCGAGAGCAAGTCGTGACGACCCCAGAGAACTCCTATACCTGTTGGGCCAAGGGCTTTATGTCCTGAGAAAACCAGAAAATCAACGTTGAGTTCTTTTACATCTACAGGTTGATGGGGAGTTGATTGGCAACCATCGAGAACAAATACGGCTCCGACAGAATGCGCCGCTTCAATAATCGGAGCGATATCTGGAACAGAACCCAAGACATTTGATTGATGGGTAATCGCAACAACTTTACATTTCGAGGTAATGACCTGATCTATCCGCGAAAGGTCGAGCGATCCATCTTGGTTCATCTCAAACCATTTGAGAACTGCACCTGTTCGCTTTGCGAGTTCTTGCCAGGGAATGAGATTGGCGTGGTGTTCTAATTCTGAGACAACAATCTCATCGCCCGCCTTGATAGCGAGTGATCCGCTGCTTCTTTCGAATGAGGCGGCAAGGAGATTTAAACTCTCCGTGGCGCTCTTGGTAAAGACGATCTCATCTGACCCCGCACCTATAAATTGGGCAACACGAGCACGTGCTCCCTCAAATGCTTCACTCGCTCTCTCAGCCAAAAGGTAACTTCCGCGATGTACTGCTGCGTTATTCGTTGAGTAGAAAATTCGCTCAGCATCCATCACTTGAACCGGTTTTTGGCTAGTAGCCCCGCTATCGAGAAAAACCAAGCGTTTACCCCCACGCATCTCCTGATCGAAGATCGGAAAGTCGCGCTTGATAGCGGATACATCGAGAGTTGATGTCATGGTTAAGCGGTGACGTACTCCGCGTATCCATTCTCTTCGAGCTTCGTAGCCAACTCAGGACCACCCTCTTCGACGATCTTTCCACCGGCGAAGACGTGAACGAAATCAGGCTTGATGTAGCGCAAAATGCGGGTGTAGTGGGTGATAAGCATGATCCCAAGATTCTGATTTTCTTTAACGCGGTTAACGCCTTCTGAAACGATGCGAAGTGCATCGACATCGAGTCCTGAATCAGTCTCATCCAATATTGCAATACGCGGCTTCAAGAGTTCCATCTGCAAGATCTCGTGGCGCTTCTTCTCGCCGCCTGAGAAACCTTCATTGACATTGCGTTCAGCAAATGCTGGATCCATCGAGAGCGCCGACATGGCCTCTTTAACTTCTCCAACCCAAGTACGTACCTTGGGAGCCTCGCCACGGACAGCGGTGACTGCTGTGCGAAGGAAGTTAGAGACAGATACGCCGGGAACTTCAACTGGATACTGCATCGCAAGGAAAAGTCCAGCCTTTGCGCGCTCATCTACGGTCATCTCGAGAACATCTGCGCCATCCAGGGTTACTGTTCCAGCAGTGATCGTGTACTTAGGATGTCCCGCGATTGAGTATGCAAGGGTTGATTTACCAGAACCGTTAGGCCCCATGATTGCATGCACTTCACCTGAGTTGATGGTCAGATCTACTCCACGAAGAATCTCCTTAGAGCCCTCTTCGGTAATGACTGAAACATGCAGTCCTTTAATCTCTAGTGTGCTCACTTAGTTCTCCTTCGTCTTTGGGCTAATAAAAACTTCATCTCCACGTCTTTCAACGTCATAACTTTCAAGGGCTTCCGTAGCGGGCAAGGTAAGTGCTTCACCTGTGCGAAGATCAAAATCCGCTCCATGGAGCCAGCATTCGATCTTGAAACCGTGAATCTCGCCATCGCTCAACTCTGCATAGGAGTGAGTGCAGATATTTGAAACTGCAAAAACTTCATCTCCAACTCTGGCAACGCATACTGGCTTGCCATCGACTACTACCTGCCGTGGCTTTCCGGGAACGAGGTCGTTAAATGCGAGATTCGTCATAGGGTTACCGAACCAAGTTCAGTATCGATTCGATCCATGATCCGCTCTTCTACTTCCGGAAGGTTGAGCTTGGAAATGATCTCAGAGAAGAATCCACGAATAACCAGGCGCTTTGCCTCCGACTCTGGAATTCCGCGAGCCATCAAATAGAAAAGTTGCTCGTCATCGAATCGACCAGTCGTACTAGCGTGACCGGCTCCGACGATGTCGCCAGTTTCGATCTCGAGATTCGGAACTGAATCAGCACGGGCACCATCAGAGAGAAGGAGGTTGCGGTTAAGTTCGTAGGTATCCGTATCTTGAGCGGCTGCCTTAATAAAAACATCGCCAATCCAGACGGTGCGGGCAGAATCTCCATTAAGTGCACCTTTGTAGTTAACGCGAGATTTCGCGCCAGGCACTCCGTGTTCAACGTGAACGCGATGTTCTAGGTGTTGACCATCTGTAGCAAAGTAAAGCCCGAGTAGTTCGGCGCTTGAGCCACGATCTGTGTATTCCACTGTTGGCAAGAGTCGAACGACAGAACCACCGACGGTGATGACGTAGGAGGTAAAGGTGGCATCCTTGCCGACAATCGCATGATGGCGCCCAACATGAACTGCCTTTGCTCCCCACTCTTGCAGTGTGATGAAGCGAAGGTTGGATGCAGCTTCAAGGCTGAATTCGAACTCCTCGGCAATCACGCCTTCACCAGTATTTGCAACGACGAGGGTGGCATGACTGTTAACCCCGGACTTCACTAATACTCTGGAAACTTCAGAATGTGATTCAAGATGGGTTCGGATCAGGGTAATTGGAAGTGCCACTTCTGCATTTGCCGCGATGGAGACGACCAAGACCTTTGATGCGATATCGCGGACGCGAAGGATGATCTGATCTTCGGTTGTTGATAGCGGCGCGAACTCCTTGGCATCTTCGATCGTGATTCTGACTCCATCAGGAATATCTGAAGGTTCAAGGGAGATGCGATCGTGCAACTCTACAGATGAGTCATGTAAACCAGCTAGACGATTGAGTGGCGTAAAACGCCAAGGCTCTTCTCGTCCAGTTGGAGTTAAATAATTAGTCGTTGTTGCGAGAGACATTATCCAACAGCGCCTTCCATTTGAAGTTCGATCAAGCGGTTGAGTTCTAGTGCATATTCCATCGGCAACTCACGAGCGATTGGCTCAATGAATCCACGTACGATCATCGCCATCGCTTCATCTTCAGAAAGGCCACGTGACATAAGATAGAAAAGTTGGTCATCGCTGATCTTGGAAACCGTTGCCTCGTGTCCCATAGAAACATCGTCTTCACGAATATCAACATAAGGGTAGGTATCTGATCGCGAAATGGTATCGACCAAGAGAGCATCGCACTTCACCGTTGACTTTGAGTGATGCGCGCCGGCCTGCACTTGAACCAGACCACGATACGAGGTACGTCCTCCCCCACGTGCAACTGACTTTGAAATGATTGTTGAAGAAGTGTATGGAGCAGCGTGAACCATCTTCGCACCTGCATCTTGATGCTGGCCTTCGCCGGCAAATGCAATCGAAAGTGTCTCACCCTTTGCATGCTCGCCCATGAGGAAGACAGCCGGGTACTTCATAGTGACCTTAGAACCGATATTTCCATCAATCCATTCCATGGTTGCGCCTTCGGCACAGGTGGCACGCTTGGTTACAAGGTTGTAGACGTTATTAGACCAGTTTTGAATAGTCGTATAACGAACGCGGGCATTCTTCTTGACGATGATCTCCACCACGGCTGAGTGCAATGAGTCAGATGAGTAGATAGGCGCTGTACAACCTTCTACATAGTGAACGTAAGAATCTTCATCAGCAATGATCAAGGTACGTTCGAACTGCCCCATATTTTCGGTATTAATACGGAAGTAAGCCTGAAGTGGGATATCTACATGAACACCCTTTGGGACGTAGATGAAAGAACCACCGGACCAAACCGAAGTATTGAGTGCGGCGAACTTGTTATCACCAACTGGAATAACGGTTCCGAAATACTCCTTAAATAACTCTTCATGCTCGCGCAATCCGGAATCGGTATCTACGAAAATAACGCCAAGCTTTTCGAGATCTTCGCGAATTGAGTGATACACAACTTCTGACTCGTACTGAGCTGCCACTCCTGCGACCAAGCGGTTCTTCTCTGCATCAGGAATTCCTAGACGGTCGTAGGTATTGCGAATATCTGCAGGAAGGTCTTCC